>OJDK01000160.1_pt1 | contig 42866 bp, 37 predicted proteins | sample 1592791 | NCBI WGS metagenome assembly OJDK01 (sample SAMN05416878, study PRJEB24817) | seawater metagenome | isolation source: Sea water | place: Canada:Atlantic | collected 2013-11
TCTCGTGGGCTCGGAGATGTGTATAAGAGACAGATTATGAAGACATTGCTAACAACATTGAACTAGAGAGCCGTTTAATTGAATTATATGGGTCTAAGACAGAATTAATCCAGCCTTTAGAAAACGATTTATCTGCTATTCCAAATGATATAAATAATCCATTAACTGAAGCGAAGGTAGCTTTGGGTAAATTGTTATATCACGAAACTAGTATTGCTACCAATGCAAATAGAGAAGATGGTATGTACACCTATTCATGCGCAAGTTGCCACCATGCAGATGCAGGTTTCCAAAGTGGTATAAGACAAGGCATTGGTGAAGGAGGCATGGGATTTGGAGCTCATGGAGAAGGACGTATAAAAAACCCAATGTATGCAGAAGCAGATCTAGACCTACAGCCAATAAGGAGTCCTAGTATTTTAAACGTTGCTTACCAGGAAGTTATGTTATGGAATGGGCAGTTTGGAGGTTCGGGAATGAATTTAGGTACTGAAGCTCAATGGACAGTTGGTACACCAAAAGAAGTAAATATATTAGGGTTTGAAGGTGTTGAAATTCAGGCTATAGCAGGTTTGGATGTACATAGGCTAAAAATTGAGACTAGCGATATTATCAATTCTTCTTATAAAGATTTATTCGACAGTGCTTTTCCTAACGTTGTAGAAAGTGAACGCTATACTAAATTAAATGCAGGCTTAGCCATAGCGGCCTATGAGCGTACGTTGTTACCAAATCAATCACCATTTCAAAAATGGTTAAGAGGTGACGAAAATGCTATGGGACAACAAGAAATTGAAGGAGCTAAACTGTTTTTTGATAAGGGCAAATGTTTTACTTGCCATTCTGGACCAGGACTAAATGGTATGGATTTTCATGCTTTAGGAATGAAAGATCTTGAAGGTCCTGAAGTACTAACTGTTATTGATGTAGCAACTCAAAAAGGACGTGGTGGTTTTACAGGCAATGCTGAAGATGATTATAAATTTAAAACACCACAGCTATATAATTTAAAAGATGTTCAGTTTTTTGGACATGGTGGTAGTTTACAGACCATAAAAGATGTGGTAGAATATAAAAACAATGCCATAGCAGAGAATAATAACGTTCCGCAAAATAAAATATCTAATCTTTTTGAACCTTTAGGCTTAACTGAATCTGAAATAGATCAACTTACGGTATTTTTAGAGGTTTCATTATATGATGATAATTTGCAACGTTATGTACCAACATCTTTACCTTCTGGTAATTGTTTTCCTAATGCAGATACAACCTCTTCCGCAGATTTAGGATGTAATTAAAAACAATATTGTAGTTTAGTCGTTTATACTACAATTGAATAAAGCAAACCATACAAAACTCATTAAAGCCGAAGCTAAACGTTTGGGCTTTTTGTCTTGTGGTATAAGTAAAGCAGAATTTTTAGAAGAGGAAGCTCCAAGATTGGAAAATTGGCTCAAAAAAAACAGTCATGGTGAAATGCGCTATATGGAAAATCATTTTGATAAGCGCTTAGATCCAACCCTACTTGTAGAAGGCTCAAAAAGTGTCGTGTCTTTATTGTTAAATTACTACCCTACAGAATTTCAAAATGAAGCATCCTATAAGATTTCAAAATATGCTTACGGAACAGATTATCACTTTGTCATTAAAGACAAATTAAAATCACTTTTACACTTTATTCAAGATGAAATAGGAGACGTTCATGGACGCGCATTTGTAGATTCAGCACCAGTATTGGATAAGGCTTGGGCGGCAAAATCTGGTTTGGGTTGGATTGGAAAGCATTCAAACTTATTGACACAAAAAGTAGGTTCCTTTTATTTTATCGCAGAACTAATAATAGATTTAGAGTTAGAATACGATACACCAGTAACTGACCATTGTGGTACATGTACAGCATGTATAGATGCTTGCCCAACAGAAGCCATCACGGAGCCTTATGTGGTTGATGGCAGTAAATGTATTTCGTATTTCACCATAGAACTAAAGGATAATGTTCCAACTGAATTCAAGGGACAATTTGATGATTGGATGTTTGGCTGCGATATATGCCAAGATGTTTGTCCTTGGAACCGATTCTCAAAATCACATAATGAACCGTTATTTAACCCACATCCAGATTTACTTTCAATGACAAAGAAAGATTGGGAAGAAATTACTGAAGACACATTTAGACAGGTATTTAAAAAGTCTGCTGTAAAGCGTACTAAGTTTGATGGTTTAAAACGTAATATTAAGTTTTTGAAAGATTAAGATAGTTTTATAGGTTTTCCAGCCCTATTAACATTTTTTAACTCACCTAAAAGCAAGAGCGTTAATAAATTATTCTATACAGAACGCTTTTTTTATGTATAGTTTTTAGTTTAAGTGTGAACTAAAAAGTTATACAATATGAAAACTATAAAATTTATTATGTTGGTTTTGGTTACTACAGTGTTTACTTGTGGACCAAAAGTAACAACTGAAAAAATGGGTACTACAGATTTAGGCAACTATGACACTTTTGCTTATTTGCCTAACAGCAACTTCGATGATTACGAGAATTTTGAGAACGACAACAACGTAGGTATGTCTGTCATAGAAAGCGTAAATCAAAATATGGAAAATGAAGGTTATAGAATGGATAGATCCAATCCGGATTTGTTAGTTCTTTTAAGTACCATGACAGATACAGAACAAACAGTAACCAAAGAACCTGTTTACGCTACATATCCTAGATATTACAATAGAAGGTATGCCGTAAGTCCTTATTACCAAAACTATTACTATTATAATTATTACGATTATAATCAAGTGGTGGGTTATGAAACAGATGTTAATAGGTACAAACAGGGAATGCTAATCTTAAAGCTCATAGACGCAAACAGTAAAAATGTTGTTTGGGAAGGTAAAGCATCTGATCTTATTTTTCAACAAAATGAATCAGCTGCCATATCAGAATTTGTAGATGATATGTTTGATGAATTTCCAACAGCAAAATAAAACAGAAAACAAATATTAACCATTAAAAACAATTTTATGAAAACGAATATTATAAAAAATATGACTTTAGCTTTGACCTTACTCTTTGTAAGTTCACTTGGCTTTAGTCAATCAACAACTATGCAAAAACCATTAGCAGGTGTTGATGATACTAAACAATACAATACCATTGACTTAATTTATATGGATAAAGACTTCTCTATATTCGCAAACTTATTAACTCTTTCAGGTTTAGACACTTCCCTCTCAATGACGGATAGAGCCCATACATTATTTATTCCAACTAATGAGGCCTTTAAGAATATGACTATTGAGAATTTTGCAAAACTAACCAACCCGAAAAATAGAGCTATGTTAGTAAAGTTTGTTAATCGCCATTTTACGGGCTCAAAAATAGATAGCAGAGAACTTACAGAATTTAAAGTATTTAATTTAGACAACAATAATAGGATTAATGTATCTAATGTAGGTAATAGTATCGTCGTTGGAGGTTCTACAGTTATAGCAGCAGATATTGAAACAGCTAATGGAGTAGTCCATGTGGTTGACAACGTTATCAATATTGCAAAATAATTTGATAAAACAATTACCTAAAAATCGCTTAGGCTTTAAGTCTCAAGCGATTTTTTTATTTAAAACTAAATCCAAAAGAATATTTAAACACAAAGTTATCGCTAAAATCAGCAAATCGATGATGTCCATAACGGTAAAATCCACCAACTCCGATGCCAAAATAACCAATTTCAAAAAAGGGTAATTTTATAAGATTTTGAAGTTCTATCCCAGTTTCCAAAAACAATTCTTCTTTAGTTGCAAACTCAATTAATTGATGATTGGATCGGTCTGATAGGTTGCCGATTCCTAAATTATTATGTAGCAAAATATCTGGCTGAAAGTACCCTTTATTGTTAAGCAATCTTCCAAAATTGTGAGTGGTAAAAAGATGTGCATACCTGTCGGATAAAAACTCATAAGGTGTTATTGTCTGAAAATAGTTACGCACAACAAACGGAACTTTATCATCATAAGTACCTTCTCCCGTAAACATTAAACCATATGGTAATGATTTATCTATATAACCTAAATCTAACCTATAGGTTGTTTTTCCTAATCCTTTTGTGATAAAACTATGATCTAGCGTAAAACGTAATTTATTGTAACTAAAATCACTATTAAAAACACCATTTAATCCTTTAGAATAAATAAGGTTAAAAACAGGAGCATCGTTGTATTGTCTGGTTGTAATGCCAAATATGTTTACTAATTTTTCATTTACGTGGTAACTAAATCCAACATTTAATTCTGAATTTTCATAATCTCTAATAGTTAAACCATTGTCAATAAATTCATAATCGTATAAGGGAGTGACGTCCGCAGTATTAAACCCAACAGACCAATCAATATCTCTAAACAATTTCATGTTTGTATTCACACTATAGGATTTTATACCATCCATTTGGCTGGCAATCCAATTGCGTTGTACAAATGGATTCTCAATTCTGCTGCCTGAGTAAGTACCAGTTTCACGGACATCGTTTATATATTTAAGATTGAAGGTAATGTCTTTTGTACTAGGAATTTCAACTAAGATCTCTCCACCGTATTTTAGGGTGTTGTCTTTAAAACCATAAGCTGTATAACCACCAATTGAAACATTTTTAAACACATCATCATTAGTGTAAATTCCTAAGCCAACTCTGCTGCCTTCGTATTTATTAAACCTATAAAGCTGATTTACATCAATATCAATATATTTAAAAGGTATTCTTCCTTGTATAAAACTCGGCAGAAGTCTAAAGGCCTTTTCTAACTTTATCTCTTCACTTATACTATCAATAAAAACATAGGTTCTTTTTTCTCTCAGATCTAAGGTATCCCTTCGGCTCAAAGACCAAAAGTCTGCATCTTTGGTTTTAGCCTCTTTCGGTAAAGTAATGGATACAAAAGGAAAATCTTTTTTAGTTAAAATAGCATTGGGTTCAACCTTAGACAAATAGCTTTTTCCGATATATTTTATACTTCCAAAACCAGAACCTACTTTAATTTCAAAATTTAGCTGCTCTGGAAACCAAAATCTGTTTTTAATAAAATTATATTTCTGTTGAATGATGACATTTATTTTCCCCGAGTTGTGGGTTTCTGCATCAACACTTTGTACGGCATATTTATTAGAATTTATTTGAAGTAATCCTTTCAAACCTTCAAAATTACGATTTGCTTTAGGCTCAAAAGAAATAACAAAAATGGTGTCTTTACCCTTAATATATTCATCTTTTAATCTGAATTTATATTTCCGTGTACTACCTTTAGAGATAGGATTTAAGTAATTAGTTTCAAATAACTCAATATGTTCTTCATAAAATGAAAAGGGTTGAAAACTGTTCGCCAGTAATGCGAAATTTGGACTTTTAAAACCCGAAGATTTTGTGGCTATAATACTATCTTCAGAAAATCTCGGTTTTAAATATTTGTGTTTAGCAATGGTTTCTGTAATAAAAAAATAAGAGCCATTCATTACCTTTTCAATAGCTTCACTTAAAGAATCTTTTTCCTTTTGTTGATTTCCAGAGGTTACAATAATTTTATCATAAGATTGGTAAGTAAAAGCATTTAAGTTTTCAGGATTGTTAATGCTCTTATTTGCAACAGCCAACCTTATAATGCGATGCGCTGGATTTTCCCTGTCAATAACAATTTCATCTAAGGCATTAACCAAAGGTTTTAGAGTTATTGTCGTATTTTTTATATTTTCAACATTTAAAACCTTAGTTTCATAACTGACATAGCTAATGGTTATTTTTTTAATATCTAAAGGAATAACAAAAATTCCATCGATATCTGTAGAGGTTCCCTTAAAATTTTTATCGTTAAAAAGAACATTGGCAAAAGGAATTACTTTACCGGTTTTTTCATCTATAAGTTTGAATTTTTTTGAAGCTTGGGCATACGTTTTAAAGCTTACAAAAATTAATAATAAAACCAGTGCTTTTCTCATTCAAGCTATATTGAGTTAATGATTAAGTAAATAAACAAAGAAATTTTAAAATAATGAGCTCTATTTTTTTAAAAGCATTGGTCTCTATAGCGTGCATTCAATTACGTATCTTTGTCACTTAATCTATTCTGAAAATGAGCAAGCAAAGTAAACGTATAGAAGCCTTAGTATATCACGCTAAACCAACACCAGGTAAAATTCGTGTTGTTCCAACTAAAAAATACGCCTCTCAACGCGATTTGTCTTTAGCATATTCTCCAGGTGTTGCAGAACCTTGTTTAGAAATAGAGAAAGATGTTAATAATGTTTATAAGTACACAGCCAAAGGAAATTTAGTTGCAGTTATATCTAACGGAACTGCAGTTTTAGGGTTGGGAAATATTGGTCCCGAAGCGTCTAAACCAGTAATGGAAGGTAAAGGTTTACTCTTTAAAATATTCGCAGATATTGATGTTTTTGATATTGAAGTCGATACTGAGGATATTGATACTTTTATCGAAACGGTAAAAAATATTGCTCCAACCTTTGGAGGAATCAATCTCGAAGACATTAAAGCTCCCGAGGCTTTTGAAATTGAACGTCGTTTAAAAGAAGAATTAGATATTCCTGTAATGCACGACGATCAACATGGTACGGCTATCATTTCAGCAGCCGCATTGTTGAATGCTTTAGAATTAGCAGAAAAAAAGATTGAAGAAGTTAAAATCGTAGTAAGTGGAGCTGGTGCTGCAGCTATTTCGTGCACACGTTTATATCAAGCGTTTGGCGCAAAAAGCGAAAACATTGTAATGTTAGACAGTAAAGGTGTGATTAGAAATGATCGTGATAATTTAACTGTAGAAAAATCTGAATTTGCTACACATAGAAAAATTGACACATTGGATGAGGCAATGCAAAACGCAGATGTTTTTATAGGTTTGTCAATGGCAGATATAGTATCTCCAGAAATGCTAAAATCTATGGCAACCAACCCAATTGTGTTTGCCATGGCTAATCCAAATCCTGAGATTGATTATCAATTAGCCTTAGATACTAGAGAAGATATTATTATGGCAACAGGCCGTAGCGATCATCCTAACCAAGTGAATAACGTACTTGGTTTTCCATTTATATTTAGAGGAGCTTTAGATGTGAGAGCTACAAAAATTAATGAAGCTATGAAAATGGCAGCTGTTGAGGCGTTGTCTAGATTAGCAAAAGAACCAGTGCCAGAACAGGTCAATTTAGCCTATAATGAAACACGACTGACATTTGGAAAAGATTATATAATTCCAAAACCATTTGATCCTCGTCTTATTGCAGAAGTTCCTCCAGCGGTAGCAAAAGCGGCAATGGAAAGTGGTGTGGCAAAAGAACCAATTGAAGATTGGGCACGTTACAAAAACACATTGTTAGAGCGTTTAGGTTCTGATAATAAATTAGTAAGGCTTTTATTGAGTAGAGCTCGTACCAATCCAAAACGGGTTGTATTTGCAGAAGCTGACCAATTAGATGTTTTAAAAGCCGCACAAATTGTGCATGACGAAGGTGTTGCTCATCCTATTCTGTTAGGTAGAAAAGATACCATTTTAGAGCTGATGCAAGAAATTGAATTTGATGCAGATGTGCCTATTATAGATCCAAAATCCGATGAGGAATTAGAACGGAAAAACCGTTATGCAAAAGCCTATTGGGAAAAGCGAAAACGACAAGGTGTAACACGGTATTCATCCGAAAAACTAATGCGTGAGCGAAACTATTATGCTGCAATGATGGTTAATGAAGGTGATGCAGACACTCTAATTACAGGTTATTCGCGCAGTTATCCAACGGTTGTAAGACCAATGTTAGAACTGATTGGAATGGCAGAAAGTATTTCAAGAGTGGCAACCACAAACGTGATGATGACTCAGAGAGGTCCAATGTTCTTGAGTGATACCTCGATAAATATAGACCCTTCTGCAAAAGACTTAGCTAGGATAGCACGGATGACATCTAGAGTTACAAAAATGTTTGGTGTAGAGCCTGTTACTGCAATGATTTCTTATTCAAACTTTGGGTCTTCAGAAAATCCACGTGCAGAAAAAGTAAGAGAGGCTGTAGAGTATTTGCATAAAGCATATCCAGATATGGTTGTAGATGGTGAAGTACAGACCGATTTTGCGCTTAATTCTAAAATGCTTCAAGATATCTTTCCTTTTTCAAAATTAGCTGGCAGAAAAGTAAACACGCTTGTTTTTCCAAATTTGGATGCAGCGAATATTACATATAAGCTTTTGAAAGAACTCAATAAAGCAGAATCCATAGGGCCAATTATGATGGGAATGGCAAAACCCGTCCACATTCTTCAGTTGGGAGCAAGTGTAGATGAAATTGTAAATATGGCAGCAATATCAGTTATTGATGCACAAGAACGAGAAAAAAGCAACAGAAATAAATAGAATTTAAGTTTTTACTATTTTGAATCCTTGGAATCCGTATGCGGTTTTCAGCAATGTCATCTGTGTAAATTCATAAAATTCTAGTCTAATAAATCCAAAACCCAAATACATTTCCATTACAAATCCTTCAACCTATTTAATGTAAATAATTTTATTACATTTGACTTTTTAAGCAGCAGCAATAAATGATAACGCACTTAGAGGGCAAACTTGTTGAAAAAAACCCAACAGATATCGTACTAGATTGTAACGGTGTTGGCTATTCCATCAATATTTCACTTCATACCTTTTCAGAAATTCCAGATAAAGAACACCTTAAACTCTACACGTACCTTCAGGTGCGTGAAGATTCGCATACACTTTACGGCTTTTCAACAAAAACAGAACGTGAAATTTTTAAATTGCTCATTTCAGTAAGCGGAATAGGTGCAAACACAGCACGTACAATGCTATCTTCATTAACACCACAACAAGTCAAAGAGGGCATTGCAGGCGAAGATGTTGCTTTAATACAAAGTGTAAAAGGTATTGGTGCCAAAACAGCTCAGCGCGTTATCCTCGATTTAAAGGATAAAGTGTTAAAAGTTTACGGCATAGACGAACTTTCTTTAATACCGAACAATACGAATAAAGATGAAGCGTTATCTGCTTTAGAAGTTTTAGGATTTAACAAAAAATTAGCAGAAAAAGCTATTGATAAAATTTTAAAATCACAACCCGATGCCTCAGTTGAGCAAATTATTAAGGACGCTCTAAAAAACTTGTAATACAATTGAACACCGCTAACTATACTCAATCCAATTCGTTTCGTTTTTATTGCTTCCTAGCTTTTGTAATGCTAATGTGCAGTTCTGCCGTAGCACAAGATAACGAAGAAGAGCAAGAACAAGATTCTACAAAAACAGGCTATGCGTTAGGACAATTAAAAATGCCAAACCCAAATAGTATAGTTTCAAAATACACATACGATCCTATTTTAGACCGTTATATTTATTCGGAAAAAATTGGAAATTTCAATATTAATTATCCGCTCATTCTTACTCCAGACGAGTTTCAAAAATTGGTGCTTCAAGAAAGGTTAAAAGAATATTACAAAAACATGGCAGATGCTGCTGCCGGACAAAAAGAAGGCACAGAAGAAGATCAAAAAAATTTATTGCCCGAATTTTATGTTAATTCAGGTTTGTTTGAAACTATTTTTGGAGGTAACACAATCAACGTTATTCCACAAGGATCTGCCGAAGTAGATTTGGGTGTGCTGTTTTCAAAACAAGATAATCCGGCTTTTTCACCACAAAACAGAACCAATTTTACGTTTGATTTTGACCAAAGAATAAGTTTAAGTCTTTTGGGTAAGGTTGGGACAAGACTTCAGGTTACAGCAAACTACGATACTGAAGCGACTTTAGATTTTCAGCAACTTATAAAACTAGAATACACTCCAACCGAAGATGATATAGTACGAAAGATTGAAGTCGGTAACGTAAACATGCCTCTTAACAGTTCACTAATTACGGGAGCACAAAGTTTATTTGGTGTAAAAACAGAATTGCAATTTGGTAAAACCAGAGTAACTGCTGTGTTCTCAGAACAGCAATCGCAATCAAAATCTGTAGTAGCTCAAGGCGGAGGAACACTAGAAGAATTTGAGTTTTTTGGAAGGGATTATGACGAAAACAGGCACTATTTTTTAGCACAATACTTTAGAGACACTTATGATGATGCTTTACTGCAATATCCGTTTATAAATAACCAAGGCCTTCAAGTCACAAGGGTTGAGGTGTGGGTAACCAACAGAAATAATCGAACTGAAAATGTCCGTAATATTGTAGCATTTCAGGATTTAGGTGAGTCTGAAGCGGAAAACATTGGACTGGATCCAATTCCACCTGGTTTTGTAAATGATCCTGGTGCACGTCCAAAAAATAGCAATAACGATTTTGATCCAACAAACATTGGTGGTCCAGGCTCACAATTAAATGCTTTAGTAAGAGATATCACTCAAGTAGAAAATGGTGTACAAGCATCTGTAAATGAAGGGTTTGATTATGGAAAATTAGAAGCTGCCAGAAAATTGGAAGAGGGAAGGGATTATTTTCTCCATTCAGAGTTAGGGTATATTTCTTTGAATCAAAGATTGCTTAACGATGAGGTCTTGGCCGTTGCTTTTCAATATACCATAAATGGTGAAGTATTTCAGGTAGGTGAATTTGCTAATGATGGTGTAGATGCTACAGATGTTGATACTGGTACAAACGGTAATCAAGTGATTAATAATCAAAGTTTAATTCTAAAAATGCTAAAAAGTGCTGTAACCAATGTAGAACAGCCAATATGGGACTTAATGATGAAAAACATCTACGATACTGGTGCTTTTCAGTTAAGTCAAGAAGATTTTAGATTAAATATATTTTACACAGAAGCATCACCTTTAAACTATATTAATCCGGTTGAAGGCACAACCTTTCCTGAGTTTGATAATAATACACCTTTTGATTTTGATGATGATACCCAAATACAAGAAACACCTTTAATTCGATTGTTTCATTTAGATCGCCTCAACTTTAACAATGACCCACAAGAACGAGGTGATGGATTCTTTGATTATGTTGAAGGTTTAACGGTCTTATCTCAAAACGGGAAAATCATTTTCACAAAAGCAGAACCTTTTGGGCGTTATTTATTCGATGTTTTAGATGATGATGGTAACCCAAATGATAATGAAACGGATTATCAGGACGACACAGGTGTCAACTACAACCCAAACCAAGAAAAATACGTTTACGACTTACTCTATAAATCGACAAAAACAGAAGCTTTAGATGAAGCCGAGAAGAACAAGTTTCAAATAAAAGGACGTTTTAAAAGCAGTGGAGGAGATGGAATTCCCATTGGTGCATTCAATGTGCCTCGTGGCTCTGTAAGGGTAACTGCTGGTGGACGTTTGTTAGTGGAAGGTATAGATTACACGGTAAATTATCAGTTGGGACGTGTAGAGATTTTAGATGAAGCCTTAAAAGCATCAAACACTCCAATTAATGTTTCTGTTGAAAATAATGCCGTTTTCGGTCAACAAACACGTCGCTTTACAGGTATTAATGTAGAACATCAATTTAATGAAAATTTTGTATTAGGTGCCACATTGTTAAATCTCAATGAGCGACCAATCACACAAAAAGCCAACTACAACTCGGAGCCAATAAACAATACTATTTTTGGGATTAATGGAAACTACTCAACAGAAGTACCATTTTTAACGCGTTTGGTAAATAAATTACCTAATGTAGATACAGATGTGCCATCTAATCTTTCTGTGAGAGGTGAGTTTGCATACCTATTACCAGGAGCGCCAAAAGGAACAGATTTTAATGGTGAAGCTACAGCTTACATTGATGATTTTGAAGGTACGCAAGGTTCAATTGATTTATTGAGTCCGTTGTCTTGGTCATTGTCTAGTCGTCCCAGAGAATTACCAAACACTATTCCGGGAAATGATAGTCCTGGTACTGAAAATGGTTACGGAAGAGCGTTTATGAACTGGTACACCATCGATCCAATTTTTTATAGCAACCAAAGACCTGGTGGTATAACCGATGATGATGTTTCAGACCTAAATACAAGACGTGTTTTTATTGAAGAAATATTCCCAGCACAAGATATCGCACAAGGCCAACAAGCCGTAATTAACACGTTAGACTTGGCTTATTATCCATCTGAGCGTGGTCCTTATAATTTTGATCCAAATGCCGCTGATGATACAGTGACACCAGAAAACAGTTGGGCAGGTATTACCAGACAAATTACATCTACGGATTTTGAGCAAGCCAATGTAGAATATATAGAATTTTGGATACAAGATCCATTTTTGGATAACCCAACAAATCCTGGTGGTAAATTAAGTATAAATCTCGGTAATATTTCTGAGGATGTTTTAAAGGATGGAAAAAAACAATATGAAAATGGCCTGCCTCAAAATGGAGATATTTCAACATTAAACCCAACAATATTCGGTGGTGTTGTTCCTCAAAACCAATCTTTAATTTATACGTTTGATACTGAAGGGCAACAACGAGCCAATCAAGATGTGGGTTTTGATGGGTATGATGACACCGAAGAAATGAACCAATTTGGTGCACAGTTCGGTGAAGATCCATCTAAGGACAATTACAACTATTACTTGAACACTGATGGTAATATTTTTGAGCGTTACAAACAGTATAATGGTCAACAAGGTAATACACCAGATACGTTTACCGATACCAATAGAGGTTCTACCACACAACCAGATGTTGAAGATATCAATAGAGATAATACAATGAACACCATTGATAGTTATTTTCAATATGAAATTGAAATAAATCCTAATAACTTAAATATTAACAACCCACAAATATTCGATATTAGGGATGACTTTGATGTTACTTTACCTAATGGGCAGACTAGAGAAGACATAAAGTGGTATCAATTTAGAATTCCTATTAATGATCCAAATAGAGAAGCTATTGGTGGAATTACAGATATTCGTTCGGTTCGATTTGCACGTTTATTCCTAAGTGAATTTGCTCAAAATACAGTATTACGTTTTGCAACTTTAGATTTGGTACGAAGTGATTGGAGAAGGTACACTTTAGATTTAGATAATGACCCAACAAACAACAGTCTCAATGCCGAGTTCAATGTATCTATTATTGGTGAACAAGAAAATGGAGACAACTACACAAGTCCACCAGGTGTAAGAAGAGAAGAATTAAATAATAACAATAATATTATTAGACAGAACGAACAATCCTTGGTGTTAGAAGCCTGTGAATTAGAGCCAACAGATTCTAGAGGTGTGTTCAAAAATATAAATGTAGATATGCGTCAGTACAAAAAACTACGTATGTTTATGCATGCTGAAGCCCAAGAAGGACAGACGCTTCAAGAAGGGGAAATGATTGGTTTTATTAGAATGGGTAACGATTTTACACAAAACTATTATCAAATTGAAGTGCCGCTTTTACCTTCAGATTTGGTAGATGGAGGACCTATTGAAGAACAGGTTTGGCCATCTGTTAATGAGATTAATATTCCTTTAGAAATACTTCAAGATATAAAGGCAAGAGGTATATTTAACCAGTCTTTAACTGATGATGATCCTACTTTTTATGATGTTATAGATGGGCAGCTTAATGAAACACCTGTACCGGAATTTTCATTTTTACCAACGGGTCAACAGCGTGTTGCGATTAAAGGAAATCCAAATTTTGGTGACATAAGGGTATTGATGGTCGGTGTTAAAAATTCGGGCACAACAGGTTTTAATTCTTGTGGAGAGGTTTGGTTTAATGAATTAAGGATGTCCGATTTAGAGAATGAAGGTGGTTGGGCAGCTGTTTTAAGTATGGATACTAACTTCGCGGATTTTGCAGATGTTAGTGCTACAGGAAGGCGAAGTACCATTGGTTTTGGTGGCATAGAACAAGGTCCTAATGAAAGAAGTTTAGAAGATGTACAACAATATGATGTTGTAACCAATGTACAACTGGGTAAGTTATTACCTGAGGATTGGGGAATTCAAATTCCATTTAACTATGCCCAAAGTGAAGAATTGATTACTCCTAAGTTTGATCAATTGTATAGTGACTTAACACTGGATTCTCGATTAGATGCAGCTGAAAGTGAAGCAGAAGAAGAACGAATTAGAACACAATCTGAAGATTATACCAAGCGAAAGAGCATTAACTTTATTGGGGTGAGAAAACAGAAAGTTGGTGATGCCAAAAAACATTTTTACGATGTCGAAAATTTAACTTTTAACTATTCGTACAACAAAACAGAACATCGCGATTTTGAAATTGAAAATGCCTTAGACCAAAACATAAGAGCTGGTGTTAACTACAACTACGCATTTCAACCTGTAAGAGTTGAGCCTTTTAAGAAGAACGATTCCTTATTCACAGGAAGATACTGGAAGATTTTAAAGGATTTCAATGTAAATTTATTGCCATCGAGCTTTTCGGTAAATACAGATATCAACAGGCAATTCAGTAAACAGAAGTTTAGGGAAGTTGAATTAGGAGGACAAAATATTGGTATTGAAGAGTTATTTAGAAGAAATTATACGTTCGATTTTCAATATACAATCAACTATAATTTAACAGATGCCTTGAGTTTAAATTTCACTGCGGCAAACACAAACATAGTTCGTAATTATTTTATCGATGATCGTATTAACGGAAGGCAAGATCCAAATTTAGATGTTTGGGATGGCTTTTTTGATTTTGGAGATCCAAATTTTCAGACACAACAGCTTCAATTAAATTATGAACTACCACTTTACAAAATACCAGCCTTAAGTTTCTTAAGAACAACCTATGCTTACAACGGAACTTTTCAATGGCAAAAAGGTTCGGATTTAAATGATGGTTTAGAGATTGATGGAGTAAGTTATAATTTAGGAAACTCCATTCAAAATTCTAATACGCACAACATCAATACAACCTTAAATATGGAAACCCTTTACAAAACCTTAGGTTTGGTAAGAAAAGGTAACCAAAGAGGTAGAGGAAGAACAGCTGTGAAACGACGTACGCCAACACCCACAGCTATAGCAGCAAATAAAGGCGAAGAAGCCCAAGACCCAAATAAACTTAGTACAGGTAAAAAAGCATATAATACGTTGATAGATGTGGTTACTATGGTAAAACGAATTCAAATTGGTTATACGGAAAATAACGGTACATATTTACCAGGCTATTTACCAACACCAGGATTTATTGGTACGCTAAGACCAACATTGGGATATACCTTTGGTAGTCAAAGAGATATTAGGCAATTAGCTGCAGAAAATGGATGGTTAACAGACTTTCAAAGCTTTAATCAGCAATATACTGAAGTTGAAAATACTACATTAGACTACTCAGTAAATGTTGAACCTATGCGCGACTTAAAAATCGATTTAATAGGAAACAGAACCTATGCTGAAAGTTTTAGTGAAAATTATCGAGTAGATGAAGATTTAAATTATATCCCCTTGACACCAAACACATTTGGAAACTTTAATATTTCAACCATATTGATAGGAACTGCTTTCAGTAAAAGTGACGAAAATCAATCAGCAGCTTTTGATGATTTTAGAGCGAATAGGCTAATCGTCGCCAACCGATTGGCAAGAGATTTTTATGGTACCAACAATTTTGCGACTGATGATGAGGGTTATCCATTAGGTTTTGGAAAAAATAGTCAGCGCGTGTTAATACCGTCATTTTTATCAGCATATCAAGGAAGCGATCCAGGTAAGGTTAAAACGGGAGCATTTAGGGATTTCCCACTTCCTAACTGGACGATTAAATACACTGGTTTAATGAAAATTCCGTGGTTTAAAAAAACCTTTAGACGTTTTTCTATACAACACGGTTACAGATCGAGATATACCATCAATCAGTTTAGAACCAATCTAGACTTTACTGCGCCTAACACTGGGCAAGATTACGATAATCAGCCAGAGGCTGCTTTAGATCAATCGGGTAATTTTAAAAACGCTACACTTTACAGCAATATCAATTTAGAAGAACAATTTAGTCCATTGGTGCGTTTGGATTTTGAAATGAAAAATTCAATAAAAGTTTTAGCAGAAATTAAGACCGATAGGTTGTTGTCCCTAAGTTTTGATAATAATTTAATGACCGAAATACAAGGCAAAGAATACATACTAGGATTGGGCTACCGTATTAAGGATTTAAGAATCCGTTCTAAACTCGCAGGACCAAGACAAATCATTAAAAGTGATTTAAATATGCGTGCAGATGTCTCAGTTAGGGACAATAAAACAATTATTAGATACTTGGATTTAGAGAACAATCAAGTAACGGCAGGGCAAACCATTTGGGGATTAAAGTACACTGCAGATTATGCTTTTAGTAAAAATCTTTCTGCTATTTTCTATTTTGATTATACTTTTTCAGATTTTGCAATTTCAACGTCATTTCCACAAACATCATTAAGATCTGGTATAACCTTACGTTATAATTTTGGTAATTAATTTTGAAATCAAGCAATTAAAAAATTACATTTGTTTCTTTAATATTTTATATCAGTTATAATGAATATACCATCAGAATTAAAATACACTAAAGATCACGAATGGATTAAGATTGAAGGTGATACTGCCACGATTGGCATTACTGATTTTGCGCAAGGTGAACTTGGTGATATTGTCTATGTAGAAGTTGAAACTGTTGACGAAACTTTAGATATCGAAGAAGTTTTTGGCACTGTTGAAGCTGTTAAAACCGTATCCGACTTATTCTTACCATTGTCTGGCGAAATTACTGAGTTTAATGAGAGCTTAGAAGACGAGCCAGAAAAAGTAAATACAGATCCTTATGGAGATGGTTGGATGATAAAACTGAAATTTTCTGATGCCTCACAAATTGAAGATTTACTATCGGCTGATGATTATAAAGCTTTAATCAGTGGTTAAAAAGTTGCTATTACTTGCTTCAGTTAGTTATACAATAGTCCTAATTGTTGTTAGTTTTATCAATTTGCACAGTGTACCAAAATTGGGTTCTTCTTTTGATGATAAAGTATATCACTTATTGGCTTATTTGCTATTAGCGTTTTTTTGGGTGATCTATTTTAGGTTATTAAATAAGAATTATTCAAGTTTAACACCATTTATAAGTGTGCTGCTTTTCGGAACAATAATAGAATCGTTGCAACATCAATTGAACCCAAACAGAACGTTTGATGTTTATGATATTTTAGCAAACTGTATAGGCACAATACTTGGCACATTAATTGCATTAAGATTAAATATAATAAAGTTAAAATAACCGAAAGCCTTGCTTTTTTTACTATTATTTAGTTAAATTAGCGATGTTATAATAAAACAATATTATGGAACCTAAAAAGAATCCAAAGTCAGATGTTAGCCGTAACAGCTCTATCTATTTTGCTGTTGGTCTTGCTTTAATGCTGGCTGTCACTTATTTGTCTATTAATTATAAGACTTACGATAAAAGTGATATTGCATTAGATTCTCTTAATTTAGACGATGAATTAGACGAGGAAGTGCCAATTACAGAACAAATAATAACCCCTCCACCACCACCTCCGCCACCACCACCAGCTCCAGAAGTTATAGAAGTTGTGGAAGACGAAGTAGAAATTGAGGAAACTGTAATTGAATCTACAGAAACAGAAATGGAAACAGAAATTGTTGAAGTGGAAGAAGTAGAGGTAGAGGAAGTAGAGGAAGTCGTTGAGGTACCATTCTCTGTTATTGAAAACGTACCGGTTTTTCCAGGTTGTGAAAACGAAAAAGGAAACAATGCGAAGAAAAAATGTATGTCCGAGAAGGTCAGCAAGTTTGTAAACAGAAAGTTTAATGTAGACTTAGCAAGTGACTTAGGATTACCTTCAGGCAGAAAGCGTATTTTTGTGTCTTTTAAAATTGATAAAAATGGAAATATCACTAGCGTAGGAGCTCGTGGTCCACATCCAGGTTTAGAAAAAGAAGCAAAACGTGTTATTAGTTTATTGCCTAAAATGAAACCAGGTAAACAAAGAGGAAAAGCAGTAATTGTACCTTATTCTTTACCAATAGTATTTGCTGTGCAAGACTAAACACAAACTTTTTATAATATCAAAAATCCCGTTCAAAATTAATTGGACGGGATTTTCTTTTTGGTATGCTTGTTGTGATATTATCATAATATTAACATTTAAATAATAGATATTATGAAAAATTCCAAAAAGAATTTCGGTAATGCTGGTCAGAGCATTACTGAAGTAAAAACATCACAAAAGCATGATGCAAATTTACAAAAAAACTCAGGGCTTTATTTTCAAATTGGTTTGATACTTTGTCTGCTTGCTACCTATTCCTTGTTCGAAATGCAGTTTCAAGAGAAAAAAATCACTTTAGCACAGGTTGATCCTATCGATGATGATATCTTTATTGATAGAGCACCCATTTATCAAGTTGAAGTTATTGAACCTGAAAAGGTAGTAGAACCAAAACGAAAAGAGCAAAAAGTCATTGATAAAATTAAGCCAATTGAAGATGATAAAGATATTCTCGAAGCTAGACTAGTGACTCCAAATGAAGAAAAACCAGTAAAAAAAGCAGCAGCTGTTAGCGACATACCAGATATACCTGTGGATAAATCAGGTGATGAGGATTTAGTTCCTTTTATAAGAATTGAAAAAGTACCAGTTTATCCAGGCTGTGAAAAATTTAATACAAACGATGAGCGTAAAAAATGCATGTCCGAAAAAATCACAAAATTAGTAAGTCGTAAGTTCAATGGCGATATTGCCTCAGAAAACGGTTTATCTGGTGTACAAAGAATTTATGCACAATTCACCATTGATAAAGCCGGAAACGTTGTTAATGTAAAAGCAAGAGCACCACATCCTGCTTTAGAGAAGGAAGCACAACGTGTCATCAACAAAATACCAAATATGCAACCAGGTTTGCAACGCAACACTCCAGTTGGTGTAATTTATACATTGCCAATATCTTTTCAGGTAAGAGATTAAGAAGTCCATAGCTTTTTTTAAAGAAACCGTTATTATAGTAATAACGGTTTTTTTTGTTTCCAACTTAGGGTTTATGCTAACTAAAAAAATTAAGTATCTTTCACGCATCAAAAATTTAAGTCCGTATATGAGGCAGCTATTTTTTCTTGCAATACTATTAACAGCTTCACTTACAGGTGCTCAAAATATTTCAACCTATGAGAAGCCACCAGTATTTGCTGAGTGCGAAGCAAAACCGGTCGAAAATCTAAAACCATGTTTCAATTTTACGCTCAATAGTTTTATATATGAGAAATTTGAAGTGCCAGAGATTGTTTTAAAAGAAGCTTACCAAGGAGATATTCAGGTACTTTTTGAGGTAGATAGGGAAGGGTATTTTAAAATACTTTACATTGATGCTATATATCAAGAGTTGAAAACTGAAACTGAACGTGTTTTCGGTTTACTTCCAAAAATTAAGCCTGCAACTTACAATGGCAATCCAACCTTTGTACAATACAGCATTTATATTGCTATTCCATTAGCAGAACCTACAAAGTTATCTGATAAAACTTCTGAAACTGAACTCTCAAAAAAAGACAGGTTAAACGCTATGCTATCTAACGAATATGATAAAGTAAATAAAAGCTTAAAACCTTATGAAAAACCCGAATATACAAGTCAATTAAACATTCCGTTTACACACCAATACTATTCGCGTTTTGATGCTGAAATGAACGCCATTGGCACTAATAGCCATACGGCAGCCAAACCATTTATATATAGTGATGTGTCAAAATACTATGATTTAAAAGCCGAACAAGAAGAATTGGCTGAAGATGTAGATTCTTGGTTGGGCAGAAAGTTTTGGAATGAACACTTGGTACAAATACAAGGCAAGGATTATTGGTTTACGGTAGATCCTATTGTGGATTTGCAAGTGGGAAAAGATACTGAAGCCGATTTTGGTTCAACATGGAATAATACACGTGGTGTTTTTATTCAGGCAGGTTTAGGAAAACGATTAAACCTAACTACCTCAATCTATGAAAGCCAAGGTAGATTTGCAGAATACTTTAATCAATATGCTGAAAGTTTAAAAGCCTTTGGGCCAGATCCGGCTATAATTCCTGGTCGTGGTATTGGTAAGCGTTTTAAAGAAGATGCTTACGATTATCCTGTAGCAGAAGCATATTTATCGTACACGCCTACAGATTTCTTAAATGTTCAATTTGGGCATGGAAAAAATTTTATTGGTGATGGGTATCGTTCATTATTTCAAAGCGATGTAGCTAGTCCATATCCTTTTTTTAAAACAAGTTTAGAGTTTTGGAAAATTAAATATACAAGCACGTGGATGTGGCTAAAGGATGTGCGAGATGAAGTTGTTGAAGATGGTGCATTTTTAACCAAATATATGGCAAACCATTATTTGAGTTGGAATGTTTCAAAACGATTGAACATTGGTCTTTTTGAATCCGTAATGTGGGCAGATACCAACGGTAGAGGGTTTGATGTTAATTATTTAAACCCAATTATTTTCTTTAGGGCAATTGAGTTTCAAACAGGCCAAGATGCTGGTAATGCTATTTTGGGTTTAAGTTCTAAATATAAATGGAACAATAAAGTAAATCTTTACGGTCAGTTTATTTTAGATGAGTTTTCATTAAGCGATGTTACTGGTGGAAATAAAAGCTGGAAGAATAAATTCGGGTTTCAGTTAGGTGCAAAATATTTTGATGCTTTTAAAATTGATAATTTATTGTTGCAAGCAGAATACAACCAAGTGAGACCTTACACATATTCTCACAATTCAATTATTTTAAATTATGCACATTTTAATCAGCCCATGGCACATCTTTGGGGAGCAAACTTTAGGGAGTTGGTCTTAATAGGAAGATATAATTACAAGCGTTGGTTTGCAGATGCCAAGATGATAATTGGGCAAAGAGGGTTTGATTTTAATACACCAGAAGATAGCTTTAATTATGGGGGAAATATTTATGCAGATGAAGATAACCGTGTTAGTGATACTGGGATTACAATTGGCCAAGGAAATAAAACAAGTAGTTTTATGACCGAAATACAAGCAGGTTATTTATTAAACCCTACAACAAATTTAAAGCTCTTTACAACTATTATCTATAGAGATTTTAATCCTGAAGCAATTACTCCAACAACAATGAACTCTAACACACTATGGTTTAGTGTAGGCTTGAGGACAGACTTGTTTAACTGGTATAATGATTTTTAGAAATCACAAAAATATATTCTACTTAAACTATTTGGATTCTACAATCTCCTTATCCGTCTGTAATTGAAAAATAGCATATCTCGACATGTAAAAGTGAGCTAGTAAAAAAGTAACAATATTTAGCATACCTGTTAAAGAGCTTTTGCCCATAAATAGATTGTGACCTGCAAAAATAGTAGAAAGCGCTAATAAGATACCAGAGGTTAATAAGGCTCTATTAAATTTGGTCTTAGAATTCACATAGCTTAGAATACTTACATAAAACAAAAACCCAACTCCGTTAATGTAAAAAACTATGGGATAAAAAAGATTTTTGTCTATATGATTAAGATAAAATAACGTAGGAATTAACAATACCAAAATAAAAACCAAAGCATATTTAATAACGCTATTTAGGTTGAATACATTTTGCACTCTTAAAATATTATATATGTAAATTATAATTCCGCATGAATAAAACAGCAAACCAATACGTTGTTGCTTGTCTAGATTTGTGCTAAAAAAGCAAACCCCTAAAAAAGTAAAAATCAAAGCAATGACATGTAAGGGTCTGGACAATTTAGTAAACAGCACAAAAACCAATAACAATATTGGTATAGGAAAATAGGTTGTGATTTGTCGATCAATGGTATTTGGCAAAATAATGCCCAAAGTATCAATAAATACAAAACCAAAAAAGGCTATGAGCGCCAATGTTTTTATTTTCATAATTCGTAGGTTAAGAACAAAGTCTTAATAAATTGGGTGAATTAGGGTGCTAATATATGGTTTTTTTGTACATAACCTTGAAAATTGATTCATGTAAAAATTTCATTATTAAGTGATTAATTGTTTTTTAGGATTGGATAAGTTTTTATTAAATCAATTTTTATTGTCTTGATGTTTAGTGTTTAAGCTCCTTTTTTAAACTCTTGTAAAATGTTAATCGGATGCGTTCACTGTTTATATAGCCGTTACCAAATTCTAAGACGTCATACTTTTTAGTAAGAGTGCTATCAACTTTTACTTCATATTCAGTTTTACCGGAATCAATCGCTTTTTGAATGCTTGTTTTCAACGTTTCTAGCATAGTTAAGAAGTTTTTGTATTCTGTTTTATTGGATAATTCTCCATGGCCAGGAATAATTTTGGTGTCGTCATCAATGAGCATTAGTCCGTGCTTTACTGCTTCAATATAACCGTTAACACTTCCTCCAGAATTCAAATCTATATACGGATAACGTCCATTAAAATAGGTGTCGCCTGTATGTAGCACATTACTTTCAGTGAAATATAACAATGAATCTCCATCGGTATGTGCATTATCTACATGAAAAATAGCAATAGTTTCGCCATTAACGGTAATATTCAATTTATCATTAAAGGTGATTACAGGAAGCGCTTCTTTAGGGCTTATACTTCCATCTCGTTTGGGTTGGAGCAAACGCTTCTTTACAGTGTTGTGTGCAATTATGGTTGCTCCGGCTTTTGCCATATTTTCGTTTCCACCAGAATGGTCTCCATGAAAATGCGTGTTGACTAAAAACTTCAACGGTTTATCGCTAAGTGTTTTTATTGCGGCTAATATCTTTTCAGAAAGTGGTGCAAATTGGTCATCAATAATAAAAACACCGTCAGTACCGACGGAAATACCTATATTTCCACCAGCACCTTGAAGCATATAGGTTTGCTCTGTGAGTTGGGTGGTTTTTATTTTAACATCATCATAGCGTTGTGCTTGTATTGATGTTGTTAAAAGTAAAGTGAAAATTAAAAGATATTTAGTAGTTTTCATAACATGAATTTAAGTGCTTTCTGTTTTATAAAAATAAGCAAACGTATAATAGTATTGACCTCAACTTAAAACTAGATTTTTACGTTGGTTAAAACCAAATTTCAAGTTATCTTTGCATTCGCTAAGAATTGAAACAAAAGAGCACAATTGAGCAGTACAAAATCTTCGATATCATCAGCTTCTGTGCTAACAGATTTTAAAGAAATCACTAAAATGGGTTTATCCATAAGTGTGGTTTTCTCTGCTGTAGCAGGCTATCTTCTTGGTGCGGAAACCATAAATTTTTCAACACTTTTATTACTTTGTTTTGGCGGTTACTTTATGGTAGGTGCGTCTAATGCATATAATCAAATAATAGAGCGCGACTTGGATGTTTTAATGGATCGTACTAAGAATAGACCAATTCCTGCAGGTCGTATGTCTGTAAATACAGCATTTATCATTGCAACATCATTCACGGTTTTAGGCTTAATAACACTTTATATTATCAATCCGCAAACCGCAATGTATGGTGCAATTTCAATATTTCTTTACACTTGTGTTTACACACCACTGAAAACAAAAACACCATTGGCTGTTTTTGTTGGTGCATTGCCAGGAGCCATTCCCTTTATGTTGGGTTGGGTTGCAGCTCGTAATGATTTTGGTATTGAGCCAGGAACCTTATTTGCCATTCAGTTTTTTTGGCAATTTCCGCATTTTTGGGCTATAGGATGGTTTTTGCATGAGGATTATAAAAAAGGCGGCTTTTTTATGCTGCCAACAGGGAAACCAGATAAGGGTACAGCCGTTCAAATTATAATGTATAGTGTGTGGACGATTATAGCGTCTATTATTCCTGTATTTGGTTTTACAGGCGATTTAAAATTATCTATTATAGGCGCAATATTAGTATTCTTGCTTGGCTTGCTAATGCTGTTTTATGCATTTAGATTATTTAGACTTCGTACTGCAAAAGCAGCAAAACAATTAATGCTGTCTAGTGTATTTTATATTACTATGTTACAGATGATTTATGTCGCTGATAAATTTTTAAGATAAATGGATTTAACAGAAGGAACACAAGAAGAAAAACGTGCAAGATCAAAGAAAATGATGTTGTGGTTTGGCATTATTTCACTTATAATGTCTTTTGCAGCTTGGACAAGTGCTTATATTGTAAGTAGTAAACGTGAAGATTGGCTTAAGAATTTTGAATTGCCAAATGCGTTTTTGATAAGTGTAGGTATTATTGTGGTTAGCAGTGCAACCTTCATTATGGCGAAACAGGCTCTTAAACGTAATAAAATGCAGTTGGTTACCATATGGTTGTTTGTAACATTAGCTTTAGGTATAGCCTTTATTTACAATCAATTTGTGGGCTTTGGAGAGATTATTACAGCGGGTTACAATTTTACCGGGCCAACAAGTAATGTAACTATGTCTTACGTGTTTTTAATCGCAGCTGTACATATTGCACACGTCGCTGTGGGACTCATTTGTATTTTAGTTGTAATTTATAATCATTTTAAACAAAAGTATGGTTCCGAAAATATGTTAGGGTTTGAGTTGGCTGCAAACTTTTGGCATTTTGTTGATATACTTTGGGTTTACCTATTTTTGTTCCTCTATTTTTATTAAGAAAACAAGGCGGATTTTTAGATGCTAAAAACGTTTCAGAAGGCACGTCATAGCACAGCTTCAAAATTTAGACATTGATGTTTCTTTAGATAAATAAAATGATTATTTTTGTCCAATCTTAAATTTTAAATAAATTCTATGGATTCTACAGTAGCAAGTACTGGTACAGAAGGAAAAACTTGGGGAGGAGGCAATAGGCCTTTAGGAGCAAGTTATGGTAAGATGATGATGTGGTTCTTCATTGTTTCCGATGCTTTAACATTTTCAGGTTTCTTGGCAGCTTATGGGTTTTCAAGATTTAAGTTTATAAAAGAATGGCCAATTGCAGATGAGGTGTTTACACACGTTCCGTTTTTGCATGGTCAAGAATTGCCAATGATTTATGTGGCATTTATGACCTTTATTCTTATTATGTCTTCTGTAACCATGGTATTGGCGGTTGATGCTGGTCACCACATGAATAAAGCAAAAGTAACGCTGTATATGTTCTTAACCATTATTGGTGGAGCAATTTTTGTAGGATCACAAGCTTGGGAATGGGCAACATTCATTCAAGGAGATTATGGTGCTGTACAAACTAAAGGTGGTAATATTCTTCAATTTGGAGAGTATGTGACAGAAGATGGTGAGGAGGTATTTAAAAGAGTTGCGGTATCAGATTTTGTAGTTGCAATTCCAGATGCAAGAGTAGCGCACGAACGTAAAAACGGTTTGTGGTTTGCTGAAGAAGGTACATTGCCAAACTATACTATAAATGAAGTATATCAAGGTTTGGAGGCTAACTCAAACCTTTTGGTGAGAAGTCAGATTATAAATGAAGAAGGCGAAAAAACGGTATTAACTAGAGCAGAGTCGTTAAAACAAATAAAGGAAAACGGAAAACTTGTTGTGGAAGGAGCAAATCTTCAAGTCAATGAATACGGTACATCCCTATTTGCAGACTTCTTTTTCTTTATAACAGGATTTCATGGATTTCATGTATTATCTGGAGTTATAATTAATATTATCATTTTCTTCAATGTTATTCTCGGTACTTACGAGAGACGCGGAAGCTATGAAATGGTAGAAAAAGTTGGTTTATACTGGCACTTTGTAGATTTAGTTTGGGTATTTGTATTCACATTCTTCTATTTAGTTTAAAAACAAGAAATAAGATTACGTTATGGCACACGCACATAAATTAGAAATATTTAGAGGTTTAGTAAAATTTAAATCTAACACTCAGAAAATTTGGGGAGTATTAATCTTCTTATCTATTGTTACTGCTATAGAAGTTGTTTTGGGTATATACAAACCAGAAGTTTTAATGACTTCGGTTTTAGGTATGAAAGGTTTGAACTGGATATTTATTATTCTTACAATAGTAAAAGCATATTATATTACTTGGGACTTTATGCACATGAGAGACGAAAAAGCATCTCTAAGACGTATGGTCGTTTGGACAGCAGTATTCCTTATCTGCTACTTAATTTTCATTCTTTTACAAGAAGGAGGTTATGTGTTTGATGTTTACAATGCAGAAGATGCCTTAATTAAAAGAGATTTTTAAATAAACATAATATTATCACTAATGCTTAGGCTCTCAAAACGAGCCTAACAAAGTGTTAAATGATATTAAAAGGTGGTTTTTGTAAACCGCCTTTTTTATTTTTGCAAAACAAAATTCAGTAGCATATTTTTATCGATAAATGCTATTAAAAAAATAACAGAACTTCGGTATTGAAGCCATGAAATCTAGCAACACAAAGCGAAATATAGTTCTCGGTATCCTGTTTTTTTTACCAGTTGCATTTCTGTTAATGTTATATCCTGCAAAACATAATTACGAACCACTTAACATCGTAAATACCAAGGTTTCTGAGGTGTCTAGTTTTAATTCTGATACGGATGAAACAATTCAACTCAAAGAACACATAACCATTTTAGGCTTTTTAGGAAAAACACCTTTAAAGAAAGCCATAGCTGCCTCTAACCTTAAAGAATTGGTGTATGATAAGTTTATGGGTTTCAAAAATTTTCAAATTATCATTGTTGTTCCAGAAGGTGTTCAAGAAGATGTTGAAACTTTAAAATCTGAAATTACCACATTTGAGGCATTAGAATATTGGCATTTTGCATATGGGACTGAAGACGAAATAAAACAGCTATATAATAGCTTAAAATTTCAAACTGAGTTAGATTCAGATTTATCAACAGAAAACGTTTTTATCATTGATAAAGATTTAAACCAAAGAGGAAGAATCGATGGAAGAGAAAAAAAGGAGATTGAAGATAATAAACCTGAGTTTAGTGTGTACTCATACAACACAATACAAGTAGCGGATATAAAAAATAAAATGAGTGATGATGTTCGTATACTTTTTACCGAGTATCGTCAACGCCGAAAAGGTGATTTTGATTCCAATACAAGAAGAGCTGAAGATTTAAAACAAACAAATGAGTAAAAAAACAAATTATTCGTACATAGGTATTGCCGCTATAATTTTAATTTTTGGTATAATTTTTATTCCAAAGATCATTGATAGGGTTAGTGATAATGACATCTCTAGAGATCATGAAAGTCGTAGCATCGATGTTACTAAAGATAAGAATTCCAAAAAGCAAAACAGTAAAAGCGATTTGGCATATCTTAAAATTAACGGACAGCCCAAAAAAGTGCCATCTTTCAGTTTTACAAACCAAAATGGTAAAACTATAACAGATAAAGACTATTTGGGGAAAGTGTATGTCGTTGAGTTTTTCTTTACAACATGCCCAACAATCTGCCCAATTATGAATAGAAACCTAGTTGAAGTTCAAAATGAATTTAAGGTTTTTGAAAATTTTGGAGTCGCATCCTTCAGTATAACACCAGAAATCGATACACCAGAAGTTTTAAAAGCTTATGCAGACAATTACGGAGTAACCAATCCTAACTGGCATTTAATGACTGGTAATGAAGCAGCTATTTACAAATTGGCTAATGAAGGATTTAATCTTTATACGGCAAAAGATTCAACGGTTGAAGGTGGTTTTGAACACTCAGGCAATTTCGCATTGATTGATAAAGAAGGCTATATTCGTTCGAGACAAGATAAGTTTGGAAACCCACTGATTTTCTACAATGGATTAATTCCTGAAGCAGAAAAATTTGATGACGAAGGCATTCCACAGGAAATAACAATTTTGAAGGAAGATATAGCTAAATTATTACGGGAATGAATCAAGTAGATTTAAATAAAGAAAAGAAATATAATAAATGGATAGTAATATTATCCATTGGTATTCCGTTGGCTGTAGCAGCATTATTCGGTGTCAATCTGCGTGATTTAGGTTATGACGTAGAACCTCTAACTTTTTTGCCACCTATCTATGCAACAATAAATGGACTTACAGCAGTGATTTTGATTATTGCATTTATTGCAATAAAAAATAAAAAAATTGTACTTCACCAAAACTTAATGAAAACTGCAATAGGTTGCTCAGTAATATTTTTAGTAATGTATGTAGCTTATCATATGACTAGTGATTCAACCAGATTTGGAGGTGAAGGAATCATTAAATACATTTATTATATTATATTAATAACACACATTTTGTTATCCATTATAATTATCCCATTTGTTTTAATTACCTATGTTAGGGCAATTACATATAACTTTGAAAAACATAAAAAAATTGCAAGAATCACCTTTCCGCTTTGGCTTTACGTAGCGGTAACTGGTGTTGTGGTTTATCTTATGATTTCACCGTATTATTCATAACTGCCACAATAATTAAGTTTCAAAAACTTAAAAATCTTGTATCAATTAAACATGAAACAAAAAATTGCCTTACTTGTAATTTCGCTTTTAGTGTTTGTGCAAACCAATGCACAATGTGCTATGTGCCGTGCTGTTTTAGAAAGTGAAGAAGGGCAATCTACAGCAGAGGGTGTTAATGATGGCATCGTTTACCTTATGGCAATACCTTACCTTCTTATTGGTGGAATAGGCTATTTTATTTACCGAACGTATAGCAAATCTTCAGTTCAAAAAAATAAAAACTAATTTCTGTAACAATACCTGTTTTCAACCGTCTTAATGATGTGATTTTACAAACAATTCTTAACAATTTATTGGCATAGGTTGCTACTGTTTTTTAGTAAAATTGCAATCTCTAACAACCGCTTTATGATTCAGATTAAGGATTTACACAAATCTTACCACATGGGAAGCAATTCGCTTCATGTTTTAAAAGGAATTAATTTTGAAGTAAAAGAAGGTGAGTTAGTCTCAATAATGGGCTCTTCAGGTTCTGGTAAATCTACGTTGTTAAATATTCTGGGTATGTTGGATGAAGCTGACACAGGAAGCTACGTTTTAGACAACGTTACCATCAAAAACCTTAATGAAAAGGTAGCTGCACGTTACCGAAACGAGTTTTTGGGATTCATCTTTCAATCCTTTAATCTTATAAATTACAAATCTGCTGCAGATAATGTGGCACTGCCATTATATTATAAGGGAATTCCTAGAAAAGAACGTGTAGAAAAAGCTGAACACTATCTCGAAAAAGTAGGTTTAAAAGAATGGTCGCATCACTTACCGAGTGAACTTTCTGGTGGACAAAAACAGCGTGTTGCTATTGCAAGAGCTTTGGCAAGTGAGCCAAAAGTTTTATTGGCAGATGAGCCAACAGGTGCGTTAGATACCAAAACGTCGTATGAGGTTATGGATCTCATTCAGGGCATAAATGACGAAGGAAAAACGATTTTAGTGGTAACCCATGAGGACGATATTGCACACATGACCAAGCGTATCGTAAACCTCAAAGATGGAATTATTATTGACGATAGCAGAGTAGAACAAGTTAGAGCCAAGCAACATGTTTAATTTAGAACGCTGGCAAGAAATATTTGAAACACTTCGTAAGAATAAGTTAAGAACCTTCTTAACAGGGCTTTCTGTGGCTTCAGGTATCTTTATTTTGGTTATTTTATTAGGGTTTAGTTCTGGTATAGAAAATGGTGTTACTTCAGAGTTTCAGCAAGATGCAACCAATGAAATTAGTATTAGAACCCGAAGAACTACTGTGGGTTATAAAGGCTTAAATCCTGGTAGGTATATTCAATTAAAAGATGGAGATTTTACTTCCCTGACCAATCAATACGATGATAATTTAGAATACCGTTCTGCAAGTTACAGTATTTGGGGAGGGCAAGTCGCTTATAAGAACGAAACAGGAAATTACCGAGTTAGAGGTGTGCTTCCCGATGAGCAATTTATTGAAAATGCAGATATTGGCACTGGTCGTTTTTTAAATCTTTCAGATATAAACGAAGGAAAAAAAGTAGCCGTAATCGGTAACAAAGTAAAAACAGATCTGTTTAAAGGCGAAGATCCAATAGATAAATACATTTCGCTCTACGGTATAAATTTTAAAGTTATTGGAGTGTATTTTGATCCTGGAGGAGAACGTGAAGAAAGCAATATATTTTTGCCGTTAACTACCGTACAAAGATCCTTTAATGCTGGTGACAATGTGCGAGATATGTCGTTTACCGTTAAGATGTCCGAAAATTTTCAGGAAGCAGTTGAGCTTTCAAAAAATCTTTCACTGGCAATTGAAAACGATCTTAAAGAGCGACACATAGTAGCTCCTAATGATATAGCCGCAATACGTGTAAATAATACATTAGAAGAAGCGAAAAAAATCTATTCATTAATCGATACCATAAAAGCCGTCTTTTGGTTTATTGGTATTGGTACCATAATAGCAGGTGTTGTAGGCGTCGGCAATATTATGATTATTATAGTAAAAGAACGCACTAAAGAAATTGGAATAAGAAAAGCATTGGGAGCAGAACCAATGTCCATAATTGGTATGATTCTTCAGGAAGCTGTTTTTGTAACCATGTTTTCTGGACTATTTGGGTTAATTCTAGGCTTAGCTGTTTTAGAATTAGTTGGCCCACAGATAGACAGTGCATTTATCAAATTTCCGCAAGTAGATTTTAATACAGCAATTACAACCGTATTTATTTTAGTAGCTGCTGGTGCTTTTGCAGGATTTCTTCCGGCATATCGTGCAGCAAAAATTAAACCTATTGTAGCACTTAGAGACGAATAACATGTTTAGTAAAGACCGTTGGGCAGAAATACTCGAAGCGTTAAACGCAAACAAAGTAAGAACATTTCTTACGGCTTTTGGTGTGTTTTGGGGAATTACGATTTTGGTGTTATTATTAGCACTTACCAATGGACTTCGTAATGGAGTCACTTCGGGTTTTGGGGATTTTGCCACAAACTCTATGTTTATGTGGACTCAAGGCACATCAAAAGCCTATAAAGGATTGCCAAAATCTAGAAGATTCAATTATAAAATAGATGATATTGAGGCAATAAAAGCCCAAGTGCCAGAGCTTAAATATGTGTCGCCAAGAAACCAACTAGGTGGTTATAACGGAGATAACAATGTTATTAGAGGTACAAAAACTGGTGCTTTTCAAATTTATGGAGATTATCCAGAATTCATCAAACAAAAACCGATGGATATCTTGCAAGGACGCTTTTTAAGCCATTCAGATATTGATGCCAAAAGAAAGGTTTGTGTTATTGGACCTGATGTGGTAAAGGGACTTTATGGAAAAACCGAAGAAATTATTGGATCTTACATAAAAATAAACGGAGTTAATTTTATGGTGGTTGGTACATTTAAAATAACCAACAGTCAAGGAGATTCTGAGGAAGAGGCAAATACCATTTTTATACCTTTTACAACATTTAATCAAGCATTCAATTTTGGTGATACTGTAGGTTGGATGGCGATTACTGCAAATGATAAAGTTAGCATTACAGATGTCAAAGAAAGTGTATTTACCTTAATGAAATCCAGGCATACTATACATCCTGAAGATGATAGAGCCATTGGGCATTTCGATTTAGCTAAAGAGTTTGGTAAAATCAACGGTCTGTTCAGTATTTTGGCAATAGTCGGTTATTTTGTTGGTGCTTTGGTACTTATGTCTGGGATTATTGGTATAAGTAATATTATGCTCATTGTTGTAAAAGAACGAACCAAGGAAATAGGCGTGCGTAGAGCTTTAGGTGCAACACCTTGGACTATAAAAGGACAGATTTTACAAGAAAGTTTAATATTAACCATATTATCTGGTATGGTTGGTATATCATTTGCAGCATTTGCTATTTGGGTAATGAATTCCATTTTAGATAATGTTGGTCCAGTTGAAAATTTTGCAAACCCAAGCGTCAGCATGCAAGTGGTGTTTACAGCATTGATAATTTTAGTGGTTTCAGGATTGTTAGCAGGCTTAATTCCCGCTAATAGTGCAACTAAAATGAAACCTGTGGATGCATTAAGGATAGAATAATAAATAGTAAATAGATTACATAAAAATATAATTTAACTTAACTGATGAAAAGAACAACAACCGTCATCGTATTAATTTTAATTGTCGTAGTATTCGGCGGATCACTTTATTACTTGTGGGCTAAGAACCAAGAAGATCCTGTTAGCTACACAACAGAACAACCTACTACAGAAGACATAGTCTTAAAAACTGTTGCTACAGGAAGCATTGTCCCAAAAGAAGAGGTTTTAATTAAGCCAAACATTTCAGGTGTTATCGAAGAGGTTTATATCGAAGCCGGTGAATACGTAAAACAAGGTGATTTAATTGCTAAAATTAGAGTTATTCCTAACGTATCCTCTTTAACAAGTGCAAAAAATAATATTGCATCAAACAGAACAGCTTTGCAAACTGCTGAGATTAACTATAAGACCCAAAAGACAATTTACGATCGTCAAAAGGAATTGTTTGATAAAGGTGTTATTGCGGCCAATGAGTTCGATCAGGTAAATAATACTTATCTTCAAGCTAAACAACGTGTAGAACAAGCTAAGATAGATGTGCAGCAATCACGTCAAAATTATGATATCATAAAAACAGGAACTACTTCTGGGGTTGGTAACAGCGCACAAACGCAAGTAAGAGCAACGGTATCTGGTATGGTTTTAGACGTTCCTGTTAAGGAGGGAAATCAGGTTATTGAGGCAAATAACTTCAATGAAGGGACGTCAATTGCTTCATTGGCAGATGTTAAAAAAATGATTTTTGAAGGCAAAGTTGACGAAAGTGAAGTAGGTAAAATTAAAGAGGGTTTACCGTTAGAAATTACAGTTGGAGCCATAGAAAACGAAAAATTTGATGCTGTTTTAGATTACATTGCACCTAAAGGAGTTGCTGAAAACGGAGCAATTCAATTTGCTATTAAAGGAACACTTAAAAAAATAGATTCAACCTTTATACGAGCTGGTCTTAGTGCCAATGCCTCAATTATTTTAGATAAAGCCGAAAAAGTTTTAGCTATCAAAGAAGCCTTGGTTCAGTACGATACAGAAACTAAACAACCTTATGTAGAAGTTGCTATTGGAGACCAAGAGTTTGAAAGACGTAACGTTGAATTAGGGCTTAGCAATGGCATTTATGTAGAGGTTAAAAAAGGTATTTCAAAGTCAGATAATATCAAGGTTTGGAACCAACTTCAAGGAGCACCCTCGTACGGTGCAAATAATTAATCAATTTTTTTTGTAACACTTAAAGATTTAGTTAGACATATAGAGCATCATGAAAAAATCAATAATAATAGCAGTATTGCTTTTTGGGTTTTTTACCCAAGCCCAAAATAAAAAATGGACGCTTAAAGAGTGTGTAGAATACGCTTTGGATAATAATATTTCTGTAAAACAAAGTGAATTAGATTTACAAATTGCAGAAGTTGAAGAATTAACTGCCAAAGGAAATTTTTTACCTACTTTGAGTGCAAGAGCTGGTGTTTCAGAAAATACAGGTCTTAGTTTCGATCCAGTTACCAATAATGCTCAGACCACTACTTTTCTATCTGCAACAGGAGGAATTTCTGTTGGTTATACCTTATTTGACGGCCTTAGAAATATAAGACAAGTACAGAGGGCTGAAATTTCGCAACTGGCAAGTCAATATCGCTTAGATAAAATGAAAGACGATATTTCACTTTTTGTAGCAAACGGATATCTTCAGGTTATTTTAAATAAAGCAAACCTTGAAGTCTTAATATCTCAAAATTCAGTAACAAAAGAGCAAATTGAAAGAACACAAGAATTGGTAGATGCAGGTTCATTGCCTAGAGGAGATCTTTTAGAGATAGAAGCTACGAATGCCAGTGAACAGCAATCTATAATTAATGCCGAAAATAATATTCAGATTTCTTTAATTAGCTTGGCACAATTGCTATTGATTAAAGATTACGAGAATTTTGATGTAGAAGATGAAGGTTACGATATTGTTGATGAAGGCATTTCAGATAAAAACATCAATGAAATTTTATCAAGAGCAAAAGAAACACGTTCCGAAATTAAGATTGCAGAACAAAATGTTGAATTGGCAAAAAAAGATTTACAGATAGCCAAAGGAGCGAACTACCCAACCCTATCTGCATTTTTTGGTTATGACACAAGGTACACAGATGCAACTTCTTTTATACAAATTACAGATCCAGATAATCCTGTTTCTACCCAGCAAATAGGAGTTGTACAAGGTACTGGGCAACCAGTAATAGGAGAATTCCCAAATACAGTTCCAAGAGAGGTTGGCGCAGATCCGTTTGTAGATCAGCTATATCAAAATGACGGTATTGGTTATGGACTTCAATTAAATATCCCTATTCTTAATGGTTTTTCTACTAAAGGAAATGTACAACGAAGTAAAGTAAACTTAGAACGTTCAAAATTTCAGTTAGAACAAGCTGAATTAGATTTGGAGTCAACAGTATATCAAGCCTACGTAGATGCAAAAGGCGCTCTTAAATCTTATGAAGCAGCCACCAAAGCTTTAGAATCACAAGAATTAGCTTACGATTACGCTAAGGAGCGTTACGATGTAGGTTTAACAAACGCTTTCGATTTTAGTCAATCAAAATTGAGGTATGATAACGCTCGTATAGAAGTAAACCGAGCAAAATATGATTATATATTTAAGTTAAAGGTTCTAGAATTGTATTTTGGGATTCCAGCAACTGAATTAAAGTTTTAATTATGAATAAAACAGTAAAAATTATTATCGGTATTGTTGTCTTGGCATTAGTCATTCTTGTGGCAGGAAAATCAATGGGATGGTTTGGCAAAAAAGGAAACTTTAAAGAAGTTACCGTAAAGGAAGTAACCTTAAAAGACATTGTTGAAACGGTGTCAGCAACAGGAAAAATACAACCAGAGGTTGAGGTAAAAATCTCTTCTGAAGTTTCTGGGGAAATACTTGATTTGCCTTTTAAGGAGGGAGAGGAAGTTAAAAAAGGAGATTTATTGGTGCGTGTCAATCCAGATTTAATTCAATCTGCGGTTAGCAGATCTCAGGCATCATACCAAAACGTAAGAGCTAATTTAGAGCAAGCAGAGGCTAGCCTAAAGCAAGCAAAGGCAGATTATGATAGAAGTAAAGTGCTCTATGATAAAGGAGTTATTTCTAAAGCAGATTGGGATCAGGCAATTGCAGCCTATGAAACGGCCCAAGCAGGCAGAAGCTCTGCATATTATAATGTACAAAGTGCTGCAGCATCAGTAAATGAAGCAAAGGATAACCTAAACAGAACTACAATCTATGCTCCAATGAGCGGAACTATTTCGTTGTTGAGTGTTGAATTGGGCGAGCGTGTTGTGGGTACACAGCAAATGGCTGGTACAGAAATTCTACGTGTTGCAAACTTAAAAAACATGGAGGTTGAGGTAGATGTTAATGAAAACGACATTGTAAAAGTTCAGATAGGAGATTCTACTATTGTTGAAGTAGATGCTTATTTAAAAAAGGAATTTAAAGGAGTAGTTACTGAAATCGCAAACTCTGCAGAAGGTACTTTAGCAGCAGATCAGGTTACTAATTTTAAAGTTAAAGTTAGAATTATAGAAGAATCTTATGCAGATTTAACTGAAGGGAAACCTGAGTCTTATTCGCCTTTTAGACCAGGAATGACAGCAACAGTTGATATAATAACCAAAACCCGAAAGGATGCTATATCAGTACCAATTAGTGCCATTGTTATTAAAACAGATACAAGTGCTACTAAGCAACCTTATGGAGCACCAAAAGTACCAAATGGAGATACGCTTGAAGAAGAACAAAAATTTGAATGTGTTTTTGTAAACGATAATGGAAAAGCAAAACTTAAAGTTGTTAAAACAGGAATACAAGATGACACAAATATTGAAATTGTTGAAGGTTTAACTGAAGATGATGAGATTATTACCGGACCATACAATACAGTTTCAAAGACATTGAATCCAGGCGATTTAATAGAGGTTCAAAATAAAAAACCTACAACAACTTCAGAGGAAGCAGAATAAAAAAAAGATAAATGGCATTAGTGCTAAATATAGAAACAGCAACTACAAATTGCTCGGTCTCTCTGTCTAAGGATGGAGAGATTTTGGTTTTAAAAGAGGACAATAATGCTGGTTATTCTCATGCTGAAATGCTTCATGTTTTTATAGATGAGGTTTTCAAAATTTCAAAATTAAAACCAATTGATATTGATGCCATAGCTGTTAGCAAAGGACCTGGCTCTTACACAGGCTTGCGTATCGGAGTGTCATCAGCCAAAGGACTTTGCTTTGCATTAAATAAACCATTGTTGGCTATAGATACTTTAGCGAGTTTGGCTAGGCAGGTAAAAATTGATAAAGGATTTATTGTGCCAATGTTAGATGCCAGACGTATGGAGGTTTATTCCGCAGTTTTTGATAGCAATTACGAAAAAGAAAGAGAAATTAAAGCTGAAATTTTAGATAATAATAGTTTCGGTAATATTTTAAACCATAGTAAAGTCTATTTCGTTGGGAGTGGTGCAGAAAAGACCAAAACAATAATTCAACACCCTAATGCTGTTTTTATTGATGGTAAGTTGCCATCAGCAAATGAAATGGCAGTGCTTTCAGAAATAAAACATAAAAAAAGCGACACCGAAGATGTCGCTTACTTTGAGCCTTACTACTTAAAAAATTTCATTGCAGGTTAACCATTCTTAGAAACCTCAATATTATCTAAATTGTAGTGATGTACATCGCGTTGAGGATATGGTATGGAAATACCAGCTGCCTCTAAGCGAGCTTTTCCTTCTTCTAGAACATGCCAATGTATTCCCCAAAAATCTTCGTTTTTTGCCCAATATCGTAATGATAAATTTACTGAACTATCACCTAATTCGCTCACCACGACCATAGGTGTTTTGTCTTCAGACTGTAAAACGGTTTCGTGTTCGTTTACAAGATTTAATAGTATTTCTTTGGCTTCTTTAATATTGTCATCATATCCTATGCCAAAAGTCAGTGCTTCCCGTCTAATTCCTTGAGATGTATAATTAACAATATTGTCATTAGATAATTTGCCATTGGGAACTACAGCTTCTTGATTACCGAAAGTGATTATACGTGTGTTGAAGATTGAAATTTCTTTAACAGAACCTTCTACACCTTGTGCGGAAATCCAATCACCCACTTTAAATGGTTTAATCAATAAAATTAATACTCCTCCGGCAAAATTTGCGAGAGATCCTTGTAATGCTAAGCCAATAGCTAAACCAGCTGCTGCAATTACTGCTGCAAAAGTTGTGGTCTCAACACCTACAGTTCCTAATACTACAATAATCAAAACAATCTTTAGAGACCATTTAATTAAGTTCAAAAGAAATTGTTTTAAGCTAACTTCATAATCCGCCCTGTTCATTGCTTTTTTTATGCCTCGTAAGAGCACTCCAATAAGCCAGCCACCAATAATCCATATTAATATTGCAGCAATGACTTTTGGGCCAAATTCAACAATGAGGTTGTAGCCTGCGTCAATCCATTCTTGTGTGTCCATTTATATATTTATTTTTTATTAAAATAAAAAACCCGGTCTTGCAACCGAGTTATATTTTTAATTTTTATTAGTAGTTTACTTCAAAAGTGAGTTTTATATTTACTCTAAATTCCGTAACGTTGTCGCCATTTACAATAGCACTTTGCTCTTTTACATAAACGGATTTGATGTTTTTCACTGTTTTGGAAGCCTCTTTTACCGCTTTTCTTGTAGCATCTTCCCAGCTTTTATCTGAGTTAGCTAATACTTCAATTACTTTTAATACTGCCATTTTTATAGTGTTTTAAGATTCACTATAATTAAACAAATTATAATTAAAAATGCTGTTAACTAATTGTTAATTGCATCCAGATTGGTATCATTATCGTGGAATACCATTTCAGTTTAGTTTTAATTTGCTGAATCTAAGGTTTCGATATAAGTAAATAGGGTAATTAAATCATTTTCATCTTTGAGATTGATTCTATTTTCTTTAATAAATGCCTTTAGTTTATTGGAGTGTTTAGGAAATAATTTTAAAAAATGTCTTCGTTTTTGAGGTAAAAAGGAGGTTTCCTTACCAATTCTATAATAATATACATCTCTTAGCCTTCTAAATTCTGCTGGTTTTGCTTTATCATAGCTAGTGGTGGCTGGTTGTTCTTTGTAATATTTTACACTTTCTTCTTTTAAAATGGCTAATGAGTCTGTCTCTTTTAAAACAACGAGAAAGCCTTGTTTTGATTCCCCTTTTTCCGTTGTATAATTGTGGGTTTTGTATACTTTATTGTTTAAAGCGAATGTTATTTCAAAATTCTCATAATTATTTAGGGCAATTGTATCATTTTTACGTTTGATTTGCATTTCACCAAGATTGGCATCATATCTGCCAGCGAAAATTTTATCCCCAAACGTTTTAATTTTCACAATTTCGAACTCTTCATTTATATATGGAGAACCCTTTACATATTTTAAGTTTTCTCGATTGATTACCATAGTAGATTGTATGTTGTCCAACCTAGATTGTAAAGTATTTGCCGTGACATTTTGGTGTTGTGCATAGCTTATTTTAGAAACACCGAGATTAATTAAAATTATAGCAAAAAGATATTTAATACGTATCATAATTATTTATTAAAGATTTGTTTTTAAAAGTTAACTTTATATTTATTGAAATATCACCATTAAAAATGGTTATTTATTGTGTTTACAGATTTAACACTAAAAAATGTATTGATTTAAGTTACTATTTTAACAGCTTTTTGGCACTACTTTAATGTCGTATAAATAAAGTAAATTGGAATGGAAAAAGATGTTAAATGATTGTTAAACACCTTGAGTTTTGCTGTAATAGCATAATATCGTTTTAAATAAATGGAAGAGTTATTCTATTTAAAAGGCTCAATATTATTTTTTTTCCATAAGTGAGTTCAAGTATTCAATTATTCCCACTAATTCTGATTCATTTTTTGGGTTCAACTTGTTGTTTTTTATATATTTTTTCAGTTCAGATTCATATTCAGGAAATGTTTCAATAAAGTCTTTTCTTCTTGTTGGAAGTTTTTTTACTTTACCCTTAGTTTTTAAATAGTAAGTATCAGCATCTCTTTTAAATTTGGCTGGCGATTCTTTGTCATAGCTTGTTCTAGCAGGTTTTTTCTCAAAAAATTCTATTTTTTCGAGTTTTAGCAATTCTATTTTGCTTAATCTTTTTGCCACAAGTAAAAAACCTCTCTTAGAGTGTGAATCTTCGTCATTATAGGTGTAGGTTTTGTAAAGTTTATTGTTTTCAGTAAATAATACGCTTATTTCATTTGATGGATTTAAGTAAATTATTTTACCCTCTGTTTTTATCTCCATATCACCATTGAAAGCATTAAAGCGTCCTTCATAAACTTTGTTGTCAAAACCCACTAGCTTTACCAAAGAGAAATTTTCTGTAATATAAGGACTGCCTTCGGCCTCTGGGATAGTTTTATTTAGGGACGTGGCAAACTGAATATCAGATAAATCTTGGTTGATTGGATTTGTCTGACTAGAAATAGCGTAAGTATTGAGTAGTAAACTAACGCAAAAAATAAATTTAAGTGTATCCATCGTATTTTAATTTATGGGATATTACAGTAATTTAACCATTATAAACAAAACTGACAAGCCTTATTTAAAAATTAAAAATATGAACTTAAGTAAGATTATTGATTTATTGCATTTACAGTAATATCATTATCTTTCAGCATATCCTTTAACATTGTCTCAATTCCATTTTTTAAAGTAAAGGTTGAAGAAGGACAGCCACTGCATGCACCTTGGAGTAACACTTCAACTTTTTTGGTTTCAGCATCATAAGACTTAAACTCAATATTACCACCATCACTGGCTACGGCTGGTTTAATATATTCTTCAAGAATATTAACTATGTTTTTTGATGTGTCATCTAATGTTTCAAATTTTTGCTCAACCGCCTCTTCAGTTTTATTGAGTTTTTTAGGAGCATCATCATTCAATATTTTTTTACCTTCTTCAACGTAAGTCTTAATGAATTCACGTAATTGTAATGTAATATCTTCCCATTCAATAACATCGTATTTGGTGATTGAAATATAGTTTTTCTCCATAAAAACGTTTTTCACAAAAGGAAATTGAAATAATGCGGTTGCCAAAGGAGAAGGTTTAGCTTCTTCAATAGAGGTAAACTCATATAGGTTAGGCGTTAAAACCTTGTTGCAAACGTATTTTAAAACTGCCGGATTGGGAGTGCTTTCAGCATACACAGTGACAGCTGCCTTTGGTTTTGCCGCTTCTTCGGTTACCACGATACCGTTTTTTGAAAGATAGTCTTCAATTTGAGTCGCAACTTCCTCCTGTACATCCTTCCACTCTACAATATTGTAACGCTCTATGGCAACAAAATTCGAAGCTATATAAACTTTCTTTACAAATGGTAAATAAAATAACTGTTGAGCCAAAGGGGAGTGTTTGGCTTCGTCAATGTTGTTAAACTCAAAACTATTGTGATCAGTCAAAAACCGGTCAGCCTCAAACTTTAGAATGGCGTCGTTAGACGTTGAAACTATTGAAATTTGTGTATGGGACATTGTTTTTATTTGCAAAAGTATGAAATATAAACCTTAAACGTTAATCTAATATATTGAGTTTGTAACTGAATTCTTTATGCAATTCACATAATTTGATTAAATTTCGTCCTCTTAAATATAAAACACTTAAAATTAACATTTAATTGCGAATGTTTATTTAAAGTTAGTTTGAAAGAACTAAACATGAAAAAGATAATTTACCTTATAGCCTTATTAATCACCAGTATTGGTTTTTCACAAGATATATTAATGGAAAATGGCACATTTACAAGATGTGCTCCCGATAAATTTTATGATTCAGGTGGTGAATTTGGAAATTATGGCCTTAATGAAAATTTGGTGACAACTATATGTCCTCAAAATGCAAATGAATTTATAATTCTCAATTTTTATAATTTCACAACCCAACAAGGCTTAAATTTAGATGAGATGAATATTTATGACGGTGATGATGTAAGCGCACCGTTGTTGGGCAATTATTCAGGGCCAGTAGGCGGCTTCACCGTTAGTGCATCAGATACTAATACGTCTGGCTGCTTAACAATTGAATTTATTTCTAATGATTCAGGTACAACAGGTGGCTGGGAAGCAGATATATTATGTGCAACACCTTGTCAAGATATTGTGGCCTCAATTGATAGTACTTTACCAGCACCAAATGGCTCAGGTGTTATAGGAATTTTACCTGGTGATACTGTTGATTTTTCGGGTAGCGCAACATTTTCCGACAATGGTGCTAATGCAACATATAGTTGGAATTTTGGAGATGGGTCACCGGACATGATGGGTACAGATGTGTCAAATATGTTTGACAACTCAGGAACCTATACGGTAACCTTAACCGTTACAGATAATAATCCACAAGGGTGTTCAGATACAGAAACCGTAACAGTATTTGTTTTAGGCCCAAATGTTGTGGTAGATCAAGACACCTTCACCCCAGAAGAATTAATACAAGATGTGCTGGTGAATAGTCCATGTGCATCGGTATCAAATATTATTTCATCCACAGGAACAGATTTTAGTTCAACAGAACCCAATGGTATTGGTTACTTTTTTAGTAATGGAGTGGACTTCCCTTTTGAAGATGGTGTTTTATTAACAAGTGGTGATGCTAGTAGGTCTGGCGGGCCAAATGTATTTTTAGGTGATGGATCTGGAGCTTGGCCAGGAGATACTGAACTTGATGCAGTAACAGGTATCGATTCAAATAACGCTTCTTTTATTCAATTTGATTTTGTACCAATAGCAGATAATATAAGCTTTGAATTTTTAATGGCGTCAGAAGAATATGATATGGGTGGTTTTGAGTGTACTTTCTCAGATGCGTTCGCATTCTTACTGACAGATTCTGCAGGTAACACTACAAATCTAGCTGTTTTGCCTGGTACAACTACTCCTATTTTGGTGACTAATATTCATCCTGATAATGGTGCTGCCTGTGGAGGAATAAATGAACAATATTTTGGAGAGTACACACCAGCCAATGGTCCACCAATATCCTTTGATGGGAGAACAGCTGTTTTTACAGCTCAATCAGCAGTTATCCCAAATGAAACTTACACAATCAAATTAGTAATTGCTGATGATGGTGACAATAATTATGATTCAGGTGTATTTTTAAAAGCAGGTAGCTTTGATTTAGGTGGTGATTTAGGGGATGATATAACAATTGCAAATGGTACTGCAGAATGTGGAGGAGAAGAAATCATCTTAGATACAGGGCTACCAAATGTTACACATATTTGGTACAAAGATGGTGTTGAGATTGAAGGTGAAACAAATTCAACTCTTACAGTAACTGAGAATGGAGTTTATTCAGTTGATTTTAATTCTGCTGGAGCATGTCAAGGTTCTGCTGATCCTATTGAAGTGGAATTTAGATTAAATCCCACGTTTAATTCAGCTCAAAACTTGTTAAATTGTGATTCAGGTTCTGGTTCTGCAGAATTTGATTTGTCGCAAAATGATGATGATATACTTGGTGGGCAAAGCGAGACAGATTTTGTTATAAGTTATCACCTTACAGAACAAGAGGCTATAGACAATACAGGGGCTTTACCTAATATGTACACAAATGTCACTAATCCTCAAATTATTTGGGCACGTATAGCAGATAATACACAAGTATGTTTTGAAACTGTTTCATTTTCTATTTCAGCTACCTCTCAGCCAGACATCAATGGGGTACCGGATCTTGAGCTCTGCGACGATGTATCTAACGACGGTTTTGGGGAGTTCGATTTAGCGGGCCAGTCACCGGGTATACTGGGAAGCCAGGGCGCTACAGATTTCGAGGTGACCTACCATTTGAACTTTGCAGATGCTGACGGTGATTCAGGCGCACTGCCATTAAATTATACAAATACT
>OJDK01000177.1_pt1 | contig 40253 bp, 26 predicted proteins | sample 1592791 | NCBI WGS metagenome assembly OJDK01 (sample SAMN05416878, study PRJEB24817) | seawater metagenome | isolation source: Sea water | place: Canada:Atlantic | collected 2013-11
CGAGATCAGCCTCGGTCTCGTGGGCTCGGAGATGTGTATAAGAGACAGACTTTAAACATACACCACATCCACTTCGGAAATCAACATTTGAATCATACTTTAAGGCTAATGAAAGTGTGTTTATAGATAACATTAAGTATAGATTTAGAGACAAAAGTCAGTTTACCCCTCAAGGTTTAGCAAATCACATAGAAATAAAAAACAAAACATGTCACCTTAAAAATGACTTACAGCTTATGTATTTTAGATCTTATAAAAAACCGCTGTTATGGTATAAATTAAAACTAAATATGAAAGCTAAAGGTAAATTATTTCTGGGGCTTCAGAGTTTAGATCGGGCACCATCTCATATTTTAGAATATATTTTAAACTGGTTAGAAAAGCGGATGGCTTAGTGTAAATTGAATATTAAAAAATAGAGGATGCAATATAAATTTTTAATATACATATCATACAGCTATGCTGTACCAATTGGGAATCCTCTGGAACAAGAAATTAAAAGCAGGGGATTTAGTGTAAAATGGTTTAGTGACCTAGAAGACGGAAAAAAAGCGCTTCAAACCAAAAACAATATCCTTCATTCCATTAAAGACGTAGTAAATTACGAGCCTCATATTGTATTAGTTGCCACTAATGATGTTCCCGATTTTATATCTGGACTTAAAGCACAAGTTTTTCACGGTTTTAATGCTCAAAAAAGACCAGAAAGTAAAAATGAATTTAGTCATTTTCGGATCCGTGGATTCTTTGATTTGTACTGTACTCAAGGACCTTCTACTACAAAAGGTTTTAAGGCACAACAAAAAAAACACCCGCATTTTGAGGTTAAAGAAACTGGTTGGAGCAAAGTGGATCCATTGTTCCCAATAGTTAAAAAAGAGAAAAATAATTTTCCAACCATAATGATTGCTTCAACATTTAGCAAGCGTCTAAGTTTAGCGCACAATTTCGATGTTTTAAGTACAATCAAAAAACTTTCTAGATCTGGAAAATACAACTTCATAATGGTATTGCATCCAAAGCTACCAGTCGAAATAAAAGAGAAATGGAAAAGTTTAAACGGCAATTATTTTCAATATTATGACACTACAGATTTAATTCCACTATTTAAAAAAGCAGATATTATGTTTGCTGATACAACATCTGCTATTCAAGAGTTTTTAATCCAACAAAAACCAGTGGTCACATACCTACATACTTTTGATCATAAGTACTTAATAAATATTGAAACTCCTGATGCTATTGAGAATACTTTTGACGAAGCTTTAAGCTATCCTCAAAATTTATTAGAGAACATTGACACTTTTATTAACCAATTACACCCGTATTTTGATGGCAAATCAAGTAAACGCGTTATTGATACATGTATATCTTTTTTACATGAAGATAAAAGCCACTTAAAAAACAAACCACTAAACCTTATTAGGAAATATAAAATTAGAAAACGATTGGGGTATTTTACTTTAAATAGTTACAATAAGCCATTTACAATAAAGTTAACAGATTAGTCTTTATAAATACCAAATTTGGTGAATTTAGAATTCGAGCGTCTCGTTTCTTTCCTAATCTCACTATTCTTTTTTATAATAACATCGTTTTTATAAGGTCTCTCATGATATAAATGAACACATATTGCGCTATATCTAATTTGAAGAAATTTAATACCATTATTTATCATTCGCTCACCTACTTCTCTATCCTCAGCGCCATATTGCATACGCTCATCAAAACCATTGACGGCGACTATATCACCTTTGTAACAAGACACATTCATACCATCAAAAGTTGCCTTTGTTGGTGTTATACTATTTAACAATTTAGATTTTGATTTCGACTTAGTAAGTTTATTCAATTTAAAGCTTTTAGGCTGCCCTTGCTCCGTTAACCAATTTTTGTCGAAACATTTCTGCTGAAGAATAATCTCTTCTGAAATTTGGTTGGAAATTTCCTCTATTAGTTTAAAATAACCACCAGATAATGCACAACTAGGTTTTCTTAATTTTAAATGGGTCTCTACAAAATCTTTACGTGCAATACAATCCCCATCTGTAAATATTAAATAGCCATAATTTGAAGCAACAATAGCTTTATTTAAAATCTTAGTTTTCTGAAAGCCGTCATCTGGTTGCCAGATGTGAGTTAATTTTAAATCAGATATTACAGAAAATTCATCTATTACAGATTTGGTTCGATCATCAGAACCATCATCCGCAACAATAATTTCAAAGGTTTTTACGGTTTGAATATTATAACTATACAATACTAACTTCAACCATTCTGGTTGATTGAAAGTACTAATAATTATAGAGACGTAAGAATTTGATTCCATTAGCGCAAAAATACTATTTTTACAGCAGTGAAATTACATCTATGTTAAAACTATCTGGAGTTATTATTACATTTAACGAGGAACGAAACATCGAAGAGTGTTTGAAATCTTTAGTCAACGTTGTTGATGAAATTGTAGTGGTAGATTCTTACTCATCTGACAACACAAAATCTATTTGTCAGAGGTTTAATGTAAAATTTATAGAACAAGAATTCTTAGGATATATTGAACAAAAGAATTTTGCTTTAAAACAAGCTAGTTTTGACTATGTTGTTTCATTAGATGGAGATGAAGCTTTATCTAACGTGCTTCAAAAATCACTAGTTAAATTAAAAAGTAATTGGAACTATGATGGTTATTATATAAATCGTTTCAACAATTTTTGCGGACAATGGATAAGGTATTCTGATTGGTATCCTAATAGAAAGCTACGTGTTTTTGATAGAAGATGTGGAAAATGGACAGGCCTAAATCCTCACGATAACGTAAAATTGCATGACATAAATGCAAAAACTGGGCAACTAAAAGGTGATATACTGCATAAAACCTATCAAAGCTATTCTGAGTTTAACCAAAAAACCGAGTACTTTTCTACTATAGCTGCTAAGGCTTATTATAAAGAAGGTAAAAATGCGACAATCTTGAAAATTGTTTGGAATCCAACCTGGGCCTTTTTTAAAGCCTATTTTTTAAGGTTAGGGTTTTTGGATGGGTTTAACGGGTTTATGATTTGTTACCAAACTGGCAATCTTACCTTTTTAAAATATTCTAAATTAAGGGAGTTGCACCAAACTAAGAACTTTTAATTTTAAACTTTTTCTTAAATCTTTTTTTTCTTTCAAAAGCCGCTCTAAAAGAAGTGACTTCGTTCCACATTAAACTAAACACCTCATCGCAAGATTTGTTATAATGTCTTGAATACTCATCGCTCATAATTTTGACCATATGCTTGTATTTGCTTATACGAGCAAAATTTTTCATTCGGTCTTCAAAATTCAATGACCTAAATCGCATTCGGTTTAAATCAACCAAATAAAAATTATAGTTATTACCTGTTTTAGTTATAAGGGTGTTTCCTGGCGAATGGTCTAAAAATTCTACTCCTTTTTCGTGTAAATCAAAAGTAAATTTGGTGAATTGTCGTAATATGTTATCGTAATCTGGGTAATTAAAATCCTCAATTAATTCTCTATACGTTAAATCATAATTCAATTGTCTGCTTACATAATAACTTCTTCCAAATAATACACCATTTGGATATTCAAAATAAGCTATAGGTTTAGGTGTTCCAATTCCTAATTTAATTAACTTATTGGCATGTTCAAATGAGCGTCTTGCCTTACTTTTTCTAAAATATTTATATACAATTTGATTGAATATATTTGGTACCCTAAAGGATTTTACATTTATAATTTCTTCCCCTAAACCAAATAGTTTTAACGTATTCCGTTCGTCTTTTAAAACGCTTTGCTCTGAGTTATCAAAATCATCTATTATTTTTTTTAACTCAGCTTTTTTATCTAAGTAATCAGCACTCACAACTATTTTCATAAAAGCAAAATTACAACTTTTTGAATATCATAAATAATCAATCTCAGCCTTAAAAATATAATTGATATCGTATCTTTGCAAAGCGAAAATTTTCTCCACATTATTGATGAACCACAAACAAGCCTTAAAGCATCCAATTTTTAAGATTATATCTCAGTCTGCTGAAGCTCTAAATATAGACAGCTACGTTATTGGTGGGTTTGTACGCGATTATTTGTTACAACGAGGTAATGCTAAAGATATAGATATTGTAGCTGTTGGCAGCGGTATTTCACTCGCAAAACAAGTAGCCAAAAACTTGCCCAGTCAGCCTGCCGTACAGGTTTTTAAAACCTACGGAACAGCAATGCTGCGCTATAACGATATTGAAATTGAATTTGTTGGAGCCCGAAAAGAAAGCTACTCAGAACATAGCAGAAATCCAATTGTGGAAAACGGAACGCTCAAAGACGATCAAAACCGACGCGATTTTACGATAAACGCTCTGGCCTTGAGTCTCAAAAAAGAAAATTACGGAGAACTCTTAGATCCTTTTAACGGCTTAAACGATTTAGACAAAGGCATTATACAAACACCACTAAACCCAGATATTACCTATAGCGACGATCCTTTACGTATGATGCGAGCAATCCGTTTTGCAACACAATTAAACTTTAAGATTGAAGAAAATTCCTTAAAAGCAATTGCCAAGAACAAAGATCGCATTAAAATAATAACAAAAGAACGAATTGTTGTCGAGCTAAATAAAATTTTAGAAAGCGAAACTCCTTCCATAGGTTTTTTACTACTCGAAAAAACTGGTCTATTACAGTACATATTGCCAGAATTAGTAGCTCTAAAAGGCATAGATGAGGTAGAAGGACAGCGCCATAAAGATAATTTTTACCATACGCTTGAGGTGGTTGATAATATTTCAAAAACAACCGACAATCTTTGGTTACGTTGGGCTGCCCTTTTACATGATATTGGTAAAGCTCCCACCAAAAAGTTTCATAAAAAAATTGGATGGACTTTCCATGCGCACGAATTTGTTGGTGCTAAAATGGTTTACAGACTATTTAAGCGTTTAAAAATGCCTTTGAATGACAAGATGAAATTTGTGCAAAAAATGGTAATGATGAGCTCTAGACCAATTGTACTTGCAAGCGATGTTACAGATTCAGCTGTACGACGTTTGGTTTTTGATGCTGGCGACCATGTTGATGATTTAATGACGCTTTGTGAAGCTGATATCACCACAAAAAATCCAAGAAAATTCAAGAAATACCATAATAATTTTAAGAAAGTAAGGGATAAAATTGTGGAAGTTGAAGAGCGCGATCACGTTCGTAATTTCCAACCTCCAATTTCTGGTGAAGAAATTATGGCGGCTTTCAATTTAAAACCTTCTCGCGAAATTGGCATCATTAAAGAAGCCATAAAAGAAGCTATTTTAGAAGGTGATATTCCTAATGAACATAACGCCGCTTATGACCTCATGCTAAAGGAAGGAAAAAAATTGGGTCTTAAAGAGATGATATGAAAGTATTTTATTTGACAGCATTTAGTTTTATATTTTCAACAAATATTTTGCTAGGACAGATAGTTGAAATTAAAGGTTTTGCATTCAGTTCTAATGAAAACCAAAGAGTAAATGTGCAGATTAATGACACTATCAATAAGTTAATACGGCTAGATAAAATTGACCTACTTAGTAACTTTTCAAAAAATCAATTTAAAAAATTAATTACCCAAACAAACAGACGTGGTAAATTCAAGATAAAAGCTCACTTAGATGACTCGCTAAGTTTCAGAGCGCATTTAGATTTAAAGAAAACATACGCAGTTTCTGATTTAATAAATAAAGACACAGTTTCAATTCAACTTGAAAAAAAAACTTGTTGGAATGAGTGCAAAGAGAATGTTGAGTTAATTATTATTAGGGGAAGAAAATTAAACTTTAAAAAAAGTAGGTATGATGACTGTGAATACGGTTCTATGAACTCCAATTGGGAAGCAATTTATTCCGTCGACTCCATACTTCACGGGAACTACAATAATGATACTATTAAATTCAAAGTCTCTGTTCATGCTAGGCAACCTACAGTTCAAAATTATGATAATGTCATATTATATATTTATAAAAAATGTGATTTATATACAATGCTAAGAAACGGTTTTGACCCTATTTATAAAACAAAAACTAAGAAATGGGCAGGAATATACACCAATGGATATCTAAGTAAAATACCTCTTGACATCAGACCAAAAGCCAAACACTTAGATTTTAACACTCCTGTTGAAATTAAATTTCATAAAAGTTGGGATGATGATTATATATCAAATAGATGGTATGAACCTTATTATAGTGTCAAAGATAGAAAAGCCATCGCGAAGTACGGGTTCTATGTTAATGATCTTATAAATATACGGATTGCTTACATCAATAGTATCAATGAAAGATGAAAACACATTTCAGAAAAACTGCTAAAATAGCTTTAGTCCTCATTTACGTCGTTATAATTGCTGGTGCTGTTGTACGGATGACGGGTTCTGGGATGGGCTGCCCAGATTGGCCTAAATGTTTTGGGTATTACATACCTCCAACTGAACTTTCAGAATTACAATTCAAACCCAATCATAACTATAAAAAAGGTGTAGTTATTATTGTTGAGGAAGAGTTACAGGTTGTAAAAGAAAATTTTGTGTCAGGTGAAAACATTAACCTAAACAACTGGAAGCTATATACTAAACATGATTATGCTGAGTTTAATCCACTACATACTTGGGTAGAATATATTAACAGGCTCACTGGTGCCTTGTCTGGTATTCCAATCCTTATATTCACCATTATGTCTATATGGCTTTGGAAAGACAAAAAGCGCTTTCTATTGCTCTCAATTTTTACGGTAATTGCAATGGGCTTTCAAGCTTGGTTAGGTAAAACGGTTGTAGATTCTAACCTCGCTCCATACAAAATTACAATTCATATGGTAATGGCTTTGGTGATTGTTGCTGTAATTTTATATCTCATTTATATTTCAAAAACAAGTTTTAAAAATCAAAAGTTTGATAAACATTTTAGAAATGTTTTGGTGTTTGCTACCGCACTTACCCTATTCCAAATAATTCTAGGAACACAAGTACGGCAGTTTGTTGATATACAAAATAAACTCAACGGTTACTTTAATTGGGATATTACCTCAATTGCTCCTTTAGAGTTCTATATTCACCGATCACTTTCTGTTTTAGTGCTATTAATAAATCTTTGGCTTTTTTACAGAAATAGAAAGCTTAATCTTGGCTATAATAAATTTAAACTTGTGTTGATTTGTATTGCCTTGGAAATTCTTACAGGAATTGCCATGTACTACTTTAACTTCCCATTTTCAACCCAACCATTACATTTGGTTATAGCTACTATTATGATAGGTATTCAATTTTATATTATATTAGAAAGCAACCATAGAAGCGAACAGAAAACTGTTATAGCTAAAACATAAATCGTATCTTTGCAAACTATTAAAATTAAACGATGATTTACAGATTTAGAGTCATATTAGATAATGATACAGAAGATGATGTGTTTCGCGATATAGAAATTCGTGAAAATGACACTATGGAAGATTTACACAATGCCATTACACAATCTTTTGGGTTTAATGGCATGGAAATGGCATCTTTTTATGTTAGCGATGACGAGTGGAATCAAGGTGAAGAAATTGCCATGATGGATATGAGTGAAGCTGGTAATACTGTAAGAATGATGAATGAAACTACCATTAATGATGTGGTACACGAAGCTGCAACAAAACTCATATATGTGTACGACTTTATGAGTATGTGGACCTTCTACGTAGAATTGGGTGAAATTGTTGAAGAAGCAGAAGGCACCGATTATCCTAATTTAATGTATGTGCATGGTCAAATTCCTGATGAAGCACCTGAAAAAACATTTGAAGCAGAAGGTGAAGATGATTTTGATGAGTATGATGATGATTTGGATATCAATGATTACGACAATTTAGATTTTGATGAAAATTGGAATTAATCTCCTTCAACCTTCCAATGGAATAGATCTTTTAATAGAACATCATTTATAAAATAGTCGAAAAAACCACCGAATATAATCCCTTTACTGTCAAAATTTCTGTAAAGACCATCCTCTAATGGACCGCAAAAAGGTCTAATATTATCAATTGAATTAAAATCCGTACGCTTTTGAAGCATCAACTTAGGCGGAGTAAAATCTATTGAAGAAAGATGTAAGTTTAGCCCTTTTAGGTCAAAACCATTATGGTAATGTGTTTTTTTACTAAAATCAAACCCTTCTCTTTTAACATTAGCCTTATTAGAGGAAAATAATTTCATCTTTCTATCATCAATCAAAACAGTAGCAACGTGATGATCTTTTGCTTCATAATTTTGAAATAAACTTGCCTTCTCTGTTTCCTGAGCATTACAAAAATTTATAATGAGCAATGCAGTTATAATAAAGTAAATGATCACCTTCATAGTACTGATTTCTATAAATTTACGACAAATATCACAATTCATTATAGTTAAGCTGTAACAAATAAAAACTTCATTCGTCTTATTTTTATAATCAAACTACGCTGATTAAATTTACACTGACATCATTTCAGTAACTCAGCATCTAAAACCAATCACTCTTGGAACCAATTCTAACCATCAATAATCTCACAAAGAAATTTGGCTATCTCACAGCTGTAAAAGATTTAAGTTTTACCATCAATAAGGGTAATGTTTACGGTATTCTTGGCCCAAACGGAAGCGGTAAATCCACAACGTTGGGCATTGTACTAAACGTAGTTAATAAAACCCATGGAGATTTCCATTGGTTTGATGGCAACACCACAACCCACGATGCTTTAAAGCAAGTTGGCGCCATTATTGAACGGCCAAACTTTTATCCTTACATGACAGCAGAGCAGAACTTAAAGCTCGTTTGTAAAATTAAAGGTGTCGATTCTTCTAAAGTTGAAGAAAAGTTAGAAGTTGTTGGTTTGTTAGATAGAAAAACACATAAGTTCAGAACTTATTCATTAGGTATGAAACAACGTTTGGCTATTGCTTCTGCCCTCCTCAACGATCCCGAAATTTTAATTTTAGATGAACCTACTAATGGATTAGATCCGCAAGGTATTCATCAAATTCGCCAAATTATTAAAGACATTGCCAAAGATGGCACTACCATTTTGCTCGCCTCTCACCTACTCGATGAAGTAGAAAAAGTATGTTCTCATGTTGTTGTACTTAGAAAAGGTGAAAAATTATATTCTGGTCGTGTTGATGAAATGATAAGCAGTCATGGTTTTTTTGAATTGAAAGCAGAAAAGCATCAAGCTTTACTGAACCTGCTAGAGAATAATTCGGACTTCGGAAAAATTAAAGTTGAAGATGAATTAATTACAGCCTTCTTAAACGAGCCAATGTCGGCACCTGAGTTCAATAAATTAATGTTTGAAAAAGGCATTATACTTTCCCATTTGGTAAAGCGAAAAGAAAGCCTTGAAGAACAATTTTTGCAGTTAACAGACAATTTGAATGACACTGTTGCTCAAAATTAAAAAATCAATCAAAAAAAAATATACTGTTACATCAAGCATAGATGTTACAAAACAGAAAACCAATCAACACATGTTACGACTTTTAAATCTCGAATTACAAAAACTTTGGCTGAATAAAACCAGTAAAGTTCTTATATTTATCTCCTTTATTCTGCCTTTTACGGTTTTAATATTATCCTCTATTAAAATTAATTTCTTTGGCTTTTTTACGTTGGAATTAGGTGAGCTTGGAATTTTTAACTTTCCCATAATCTGGCATATCACAACCTTTTTTGCTTCCTATTTTAAATTCTTTTTTGCAATTGTCGTAGTGAGCATGATTAGTAATGAATATAGTAACAAAACACTTAAACAAAACCTAATTGACGGTTTAAGTAAAAAAGAGTTTATTCTTTCAAAATTCTATACCATTGTATTCTTTTCATTAGCCGCTACACTTTTAATAGGTGTTGCTACATTTTTAATTGGCATGTATTATTCTAGCTATACCGAAGCAACAATTATTTTTAGGGAAATTGAATTTCTACTAGCTTATTTCACAAAATTATTAGGCTTCTTTAGTCTTTGTTTGTTTTTTGGTATGCTTTTAAAACGTTCTGCGTTTGCTCTGGCCTTTCTATTTGTAACTTGGATTGTGGAGTTAATAATTTACGGCCTAATGGAGTGGAAAATTGATAGTGATTTAGCAGATAAGATTTTTAATTTTTTCCCTATCCAATCTATGTACAAGCTCATAGACCAACCTGTTCAGCGCATAGTAATGACTAAGTTCCCAGAAAAAACTGACATTGCTTACGATTATGCTGTACATTGGCACGAAATCACTATTGTTTTAGGCTGGACAGCGCTTTTTGTATTTTTATCGTATCGATTACTGAAAAAGAGAGATTTATAATATCTTTGGTAGCAGTTGCTATTTAAGATGAAAAAAATAAATCTTGTTTTTCTCTCACTAATTTTCAGTGCTCAGATGTATGCTCAGAACGAGGCATCATTTTGGTATTTTGGTCAAAACGCAGGTTTGCGGTTTGATACCACTACTGGCACAGTTTCAGCAGTTACTGACGGCCAATTAAATACTTTAGAAGGCTGTACTTCTATTTCCGATGCAAATGGTGACCTTCTATTCTATACAGATGGACAAACCGTTTGGAACAGAAATCACCAAATAATGCAAAACGGCAATTATTTTGGTGGCACTGGTTTATTGGGTGATCCCTCAAGTACCTCATCAGGTCTTATTGTACCAAAACCAGAAGATCCAACACAATATTATATTTTCACGGTAGATGAACCTCATCATCAAAATGCAGCGGTCTTCCCAAACCAATTTAACGGAGCTTATGATTCTGGTGGAAGTGTACCAGGACAAGATGATGGCCTCAACAATGGTTTTAATTATTCGCTGGTTGACATGACTCTAAATGGCGGTTTAGGTGATGTAGTAGATGCTGAAAAAAATATGCCATTGATATCCTATGATCCCTCGAGTACATTGGAGCTTCAATACAAATGTTCAGAAAAAATCACAGCAGTTCGTGCAGAAGATTGTTCTTCTATTTGGGTAATTACACATTTTGGCAATTCGTTTTATGCTTTTAGAATTGATGATTCTGGTGTTGAAACCACACCAGTAATTTCAACTGTTGGTCCATATATTCCTATTGAAGGATACAGGAGAAACGCTTTAGGTTATTTAAAAACATCACCAGACGCTACTAAATTAGTAGTTTCACATTTGGGAGAAGCAACTGTGACAGCTGGTGAAGCTGGTGGAGGAGTTTATTTATTTGATTTTGATAATGAGACAGGGATAGTGTCAAACAGTACAGAGCTATATAGTCCTCAAAATAACGACAGTCCTTACGGAGTTGAATTTTCTGCTGAAAATCGAAAAGTTTATGCTACAGTTGGGATTGGAGAATCTGGAAATGGTGCCAGCCAAGTCTTACAATGGGATTTGGAAAGCGCAGATATACCTGCATCTATGCAAGTAATACATTCTTCGAGTACCATAAGTGCGGGTGCTCTACAATTAGGTGTGGACCGAAAAATTTACAGAGCCCAATTTAGTTTCAACAGTAATTCTAATGCTTCAAGATATTTGGGAGTTATAAATAATCCCGAAGCTGACGGTACCGCAGCAAACTATAATGGACAAGGTGTTCTTTTGGATGTCAATGGATTCAACCAAAACACAAGTCGTATTGGTTTGCCACCATTTATACAATCCCTGTTTAATTCACAAACCGATATTATAAGAAACGGCATAAGTACTACAGAACTAAAACTTTGCACAGGTGATAGCTACACTTTACTTGCTGATGACTACCCTACTGGAGACTATGTTTGGAGCTTTAACGGAACTCCATTGACAGAAACAACTAATGAGCTTTTTGTAAACACTCCAGGATTTTACGAAGTTTATATTGAACCTAATAATGGAGAGTGCCCAATTGAAGGAAGTGCTGTGGTAGGTATATTTGACATTCCTGTAGCAAATAATTTAACGGATATTAGTGTTTGTGATAATAATGCAAATGATGGCGTCTTTTCATTCGATTTTACATCAAAAAACAACGAAGCACTTTTAACACAAAATCCTTCGGAATATAACGTGCGTTATTTTGAAAGTGCTTTGGATGCAAATAACCTTCAAAATGAAATCACCTTTCCTTATGAAAACACCACAAACCCACAAACTATTTTTGTGCGTGTGGATAACGGAAACAATACCAATTGCTTTGATATTAATTCATTTGAACTTAAAATCTTCAACACTCCGCAAATTATTCAGATGAGCAACATAGAATTTTGTGATAACCAAGGAGATGAAACGGATGGTATTGCTACAATTGAACTTTCAGATTATATCCCAAACATTAGTGGAGCTCAAAACGATGTGAATGTTACTTTTCACCCAACACAAAGTGATGCAGATAGTAAGACTTCTCAGTTGCCATTTACATACACTAATTCAACAGCTTTTAACGAAACTATTTTTATAAGAATTGAAAACTCAACCAATACAGATTGTTACAATACAACCAGTTTTGAACTGATTATAAATGCGGCACCTATTGCCAATGACATCTCTATTTTGCAATGTGATGAAGATGGTATTCCCGAAGGCTTCACAACCTTCAACATCAATGCATTTATAGATGAAATTACCAATGGAGAACCTGGAGTAACAACCAACTTTTATTTATCGTTAGCAGATGCTGAAAATCAAAACAACGAAATCAATGCAGATGCTTTTGAGAATTTTTTCAATCCACAAACCCTTTATGTCAGAGTAGATAATACCTCAACAGGTTGTGTAAGTTATAGTGAAGTTACCCTTAACGTAAGCACCACTTCTTCTAATGATGCCAGCATACAAGCCTGTGATGACGATGGTACCGAAGATGGTTTTACTAGTTTTAACCTCAACACTGCCAATACTATTGTTTTAGCTGGCGCACCAGCCGGCTTGGATTTATCTTATTATGAAACCTATAACGATGCGCTTTTAGAGATCAATCCCATTGAAAACACATTTACCAATACAGTTCCGTACAACCAAACAATCTACGGAAGAGTTGAAAATGCAAACGCTTGCTATGGTATAAGCGAAATAGAGCTCACCGTTTTTGAATTACCAAATATTGAAACCGAATTTGAAACACAATACTGCCTCAACTTTTTTCCTGAAACTATTAGTTTAAATGGTGGTGTCATTAATGATTCACCAAGTAATTATTTTTATCAATGGTCCACAGGTGAAAACACAGCAGAAATTCAAGTGAACGAACCTGGTACTTACTCAGTGAGAGTCAGCAATACCAATGGCTGTTTTAAAGACAGAACTATTACTGTTTTGCCATCAAATATTGCAACCTTTACCAATATTGAAATTGTTGATGCCTCAAATAATAATTCTATATCTGTTTTTGTAAGTGGAGAAGGCGACTATGAATATGCATTAGATGATAGTAATGGACCGTATCAAGATAGCCCAATTTTTAATAATGTTCTACCAGGTTTATACACGGTTTATGTTCGTGATAAAAACAATTGTGGCATTGTTGAAGAATTGGTTTCGGTAATTGGTTTTCCAAAATTCTTTACTCCAAATGGAGACAACGATAACGAATTTTGGCAAGTTAAAGGAGTATCTTCACAATTTCAAGTTAACAGTAACGTTTTAATTTTTGACCGCTATGGTAAACTCATAAAAGAATTAGATCCTTTAAGTCCTGGTTGGGATGGCACTCTGAATGGAAAAAAATTACCATCTAGCGATTATTGGTTTAAGGTTACACTTGAAGACGGAAGAACATTTACAAGCCATTTTTCTCTCAAACGATGAATTTCAAATCTCCTTTTATTATTAAAAAAACATTCCTTTTTACAGTTCTATTCTGTTTAACATTTACAATAAATGCCCAACAACCTAACGACTGTCAAAATGCAGTTACTGTTTGTGGTAACTCAAGTTTTAGTTTGGATGTAAATGGCATTGGCACACAAGAGTTAAATAATTCAAATACGTGTTCTAGCCAAGAAAACAATAGTATTTGGCTAGAGGTAACCATTGCTAGTTCTGGCACATTAGCATTTACGCTGACTCCTAGCAGTAGCAGCATAACTGAAGATTACGATTTTTTTATATTTGGGCCAAACGTAAACTGTGGTAATATTGGGCAAGCTATACGATGCTCAACAACCAATCCTGCGGCAGCACACCAAGGTAATAATCTCACAGGATTGAACTCAACCGATCCAGATCCAGACGAAGGACCAGGTTCAGATGGTGATAGTTTTGTAAGTGCAATAGAGGTCTTAGCAGGTGAAAGCTACTTTATAGTAATTGATAGACCTGTTGGCAACAGTCCTTTTTCTTTAGAATGGACAGGTACAGCTACGTTCCCAGACAATCCATCTAATCCAATGTTACAAAATCCTAGCTCTACTAGCTTACCAGATTTGAATGTGTGTGATGGGCTTACTCCTTTTGATGATAATATTACCCAAATTGACCTTACGCAATTAACCCAAGATATTATTAACGGAGAGTCTGACGTCGCAGTAAGTTACCATGTTTCAGAAAGCGATGCCAACATCAATGTAAACCCTCTGGGAGATATTTTCAATAGTACATCGAGTTCTCAAAACATTTATATCAGAATTGAAAATACCACCAGCCACTGTTATATTCTAAATGATTTACAAATAAATATAACATCACTTTCAGATTTTAATACACCAACCGATTACCAGCTATGTGATGATGATACAGATGGTGATGACCAAAACGGCATGAGAACCTTTGATTTTAATATTAAGACCCAAGAAATAACTAATAATATTGTAGGTGCAAACTACTCAATTTCATATCATTTAAGTCAGAATGATGCAGAATCTGGCAATGCTCCATTACCCATAAACTATACTAATACCACTCCTACTCCAACAGAAATTTTTGTAAGGATTGTTGATAATGATCAAAGTTGTGTTGGCTTCACTTCATTCAATATCTTAGTTTCAGAAATACCTGTTGCCAATGATATTACACTTTTACAATGTGATGAAGATGGCATACCTGAAGGCTTTACGACCTTCAACATAACTGAAGCTTTGAACGCTATTACCGGAGACAATACAAATACTTCAGTAAAATATTACTTGTCTCAAAATGATGCAGAAAATCAATTAAACGAAATTACAAACCCAGAAGCTTTTGATAATTTCTTCAATCCTCAAATTATTTACACTCGTGTGACCAACCCAAGTAGTGGTTGCATCAATTTTAGCGAAATTTCACTAGAGGCTAGTACAACAGCCTCTAACAATGCCAGTATGCAAGCTTGTGATGATGACGGAACTGAGGATGGTTTCACAGAGTTTAATTTGGTTGATGCTAACACTATTGTTTTGGCTGGCTCACCTGCTGGATTAAATTTAATGTACTATGAAACCTATGAAGATGCACTGCTAGAAACCAATCCGCTTGGAAATACGTTTACCAATACAATTGCTTTCAATCAAACGATTTATGGTCGTGTAGAGAATTTAAACGGATGCTATGGGATTAGTGAAATTGAGCTTACTGTTTTTGAATTACCTAATATTGAAACCGAATTTGAAACAAAGTACTGTCTCAACTTTTTTCCTGATACCATTATTTTAGATGGAGGAATAATCAACGACTCTCCAAGTAATTATTTTTACGATTGGTCCACAGGCGAAAACACCACAGAAATTGAAGTTAATGAACCAGGTACATATACTGTTAGAGTAACCAATACAAACGGGTGTTTTAAAGACCGAACTATTACAGTTTTACCATCTAACATTGCTACCATAACAAATATTGAAGTTGTAGATGCCACTGAAAATAACTCTATTGCAGTAATGGTTACCGGAGAGGGAGATTATGAATATGCATTGAATGATATGAATGGTCCATATCAAGATAATCCTCTTTTTCAGAATGTAAAACCAGGTGTGTATACCGTTTATGTACGTGATAAAAATAATTGTGGTATCTCTGAAGCGCAAGTTTCGGTCATTGGATTCCCTAAGTTTTTTACACCAAATAGTGACACCGTAAATGACTATTGGCAGATTGATGGTATCTCATCTCAATTTCAAGCTAATTCCGCTATATTAATTTTTGATCGCTACGGAAAATTATTGAAAGAACTTGATCCGCTCAGTCCAGGTTGGGATGGCAATTATAATGGAGCTAAATTACCAACCAGTGATTATTGGTTTAAAGTAAAACTTGAAGATGGCAGAACCTTTACAAGTCATTTTACCCTGAAGCGATAAATTTAAAATATGTATTTTAGTTTCACTTAACTACAATCGTGAAACACCAGCTTTACATATATTTTCTTCTGTTTAGTATAAGTTGTTCACTTTGTGCACAAGATGTATCCCTTTTTCAACAATTTAACGGAAGGTACGATTATGTTGCCATTGGCAATACACTAAATACTTTGGAAAACGGACCAGGTGCGAGTTGTAATATCTTAACCTCTTCATCTGCAAGTCTAAATCTAAGTGCCACTCAAAATGTGATTGCAGCCTATTTGTATTGGGCAGGCTCTGACCGCGGAGATTTTGAGATTACATTAAACGGAACTCCAATAACCGCTGAGCGCACCTTTAGCGATGCTTTGGATGGCAACCGTACATTCTTTGCTGCCTTTGCTGATGTTACAGATATTATATTAGATGAAGGTAATGCTACCTATACGATTTCAGATTTTGATTTGTCAAGCATTATAGATCCTTATTGCCCAACTGGGACCAACTTTGGTGGTTGGGCCATTTCAATCATTTATCAAGATGACAACTTACCGCTCAATCAACTCAACGTTTACGATGGCCTACAAAGTGTACCAACATTTCTCAGCATTACGTTAGATAATTTGAACGTGCTCGATAACGAAGATGCTAAAATAGGTTTTATTGCATGGGAAGGTGATAGATCTTTAGCCGTAAATGAACAATTAACCATTAATGGCAATTTAATAAGCAATTTTCCCCTAAACCCAGCGAATAATGCCTTTAACGGAACCAATAGCTTTACGGGAGCATCAGATTTATATAATATGGATATTGATGTTTACAATATTCAGGATAATATTGATGTGGGAGACACTTCAGCAACAATTGCATTAACTTCTGGGCAAGACTTTGTAATGATAAACAATATCATAACCGTTCTCAACAGCCAATTACCAGATGCAACTATAACACTAGATGATGAAATTGTTAATTGCGGCGACAATACTATCGAAGTGTTTTTCACTGTAGGCAATACTAATAGTACAGCAGTTTTGCCTGCCAACACACCTATTGCTTTTTATGTTGATGGAAATTTAATTGGTCAAACCCAAACCACAAGTGATATTGGAATTGGTGAAAGCGAAAACAATTCAATTCTATTAACGGTTCCAGAAGACACAAATCCTAACTTCACCTTAGTAGCCACTGCAGATGATAATGGCTCTATGACAGGAATTGTTACTGAAACCAACGAAGAAAACAACACAACATCTACCAACATTGAATTATTGGTGATTCCTGAAATTACAATATTACCAAACCTCATTGGTTGCAATGAAGGTTTTGAAACTTCACCCTTTAATTTAGTTGAAGCTTTGGATGGATTAAATTTTAATATAGACAATATATCTTTCTATAGAAATATACCTGATTTAGAAACTCAAAACAATGTTATTGACATTCCCCAATTGTACAACAACCTAACTAATCCTGAAACCATATTTGTACGACTGGAAAGTCCTCCATGTTACGAAATACTTCAGTTTGAATTAATTGTAGATAATTGCCCACCTAATATACCGGAAGGGTTTTCGCCTAACGACGACACGTATAATGATTGGTTTAATATTCAAGGCTTATACGATATTTTTACTGATCATAAACTTAAGATTTATAATCGTTATGGAGATATTGTTTTTGAAGGTGACAATAACAAACGTTGGTATGGCAAGGTTAACAGAGGATTGAACAATCACGGCAAACGAGTTCCTGTTGGCACCTATTATTACCTTCTAAACCTAAATGATCCCGATTATAAACTTATGGTAGGTTGGGTTTATGTCAATTATTAAAATTACTTCTTATTAATAAATGTTAATGTTTAATGCTTTTTATCGTATTTTTTTGTATTTCGTCTAAATAATTTTTATTTTTGACTCTCATTACAACTAAAGTTAGAGTTGCCCCAAATCTACCCTTGCTTTATTTAAAGATTTAACCGCTGTTTATGAACCCTATCAAATATCCCTTAATACTCTTTCTATGCTTTATTTTTTCACAGTTGTCTGCACAACAAATTAGTATAGACAACAACATTTCAGTTGAAGATTTAATAGCAAATACCCTTATTCAGGGCTGTGTAGAAGTATCTGACATCTCCTCTCCAATAAACGGTAACGTTAACGGTTTAGGAAGTTTTGGTTATTTTGAAAGTGGTGCTTCTAACTTTCCTTTTGAAAATGGGATTGTTCTCACCACAGGAAATGCTAATGCTGGCGGAAATGGTCAAAACAACACGGTACTAAATGATGGAAACAGCAGTTGGACAACCGATGCCGATTTAGAAACTGCGTTAGGAATTAGCGGTACCGTAAATGCTACGGCAATAGAATTCAATTTTCTATCGAGCTCAAATCAAGTGCAATTCAATTATATTTTAGCTTCAGAAGAATATTTTGGTAATTTTCCATGTGAATATTCCGATGGTTTTGCTTTTCTAATCAGAGAGGCAGGCACAGGAAACGCGTATCAAAATATAGCATTGGTGCCAGGAACAACAATTCCTGTAAATACAAATACAGTCCATGATGAAATTGTTGGGTTTTGCGATGCAGAAAACGGACAATACTTTGAAGGTTATAATATAGGAGACACTAATTACAATGGTAGAACGAGTGTGCTTTCTGCAACAGCTACCATACAGCCTAATGTGCAATATCAAATTAAATTGGTGATTGCAGACCAAACAGATCAAAATTATGATTCGGCAGTTTTCATTGAAGGGAATTCTTTTAATGCGGCTGTAAATTTGGGAGAGGATATCATGACATGTGCTAGCAATGTATTGCTAAATGGTGATATTGCTAATCCACAAGCCGTGTATTCATGGTATTTTAATAACACCTTAATTTCGGGTGCAACACAACCTACTTTCGATGTTTTAGAATCTGGAAACTATAGAATTGAAGTTGATATTCCATTAGCAGGCAGTACTTGTGTAATTGAAGACGATGTTAATATAACCTTGAGTTCTACACAATCTTCTGACCCAATTACAGATTTTCAACTTTGTGATGATATAAGTGATGATGGTATTGAAACATTTGATCTTTCAACTAAAAACACAGAAGTCTTGGCATCAGTGCCAGCATCAAACTATATGATATCTTATCATTACTCTGAAACTGAAGCACAAAACAATTCTAATAGTATTGTAAACCCAATTCAAAACTCAACCAACCCAGAAACCATTTATGTAAGGATTGAAGATATTGATAATGGTTGTTTAGCGTTTTCAAACTTTGATTTAATTGTTAATCCTTTACCAACTATAACAGATCCAACACCTTTACAAGTCTGTGACGACCAAACTGCAGATGGTTATACAGCGATAGATTTGAGTGTTAAAAATGACGAAATTACAAATGGCCAAACCAATCTTATAGTAAATTTTCACACTACTGCTGCAGATGCAGCTTCTGGCAGTAATCCATTGCCTCTACCCTATGTAAATACCAATGTAAACGAACAGGTTTTTGTAAGTGTGCAAAACCAGCAAACTGGTTGCTTAACTACTACAAGTTTGGATATAGAGGTTTTAGATAACCCAGTTATAAATAATGAAGAGCATTACATTGATGCTTGTGATACAGACCATGACGGTTTTGCTAATTTCGATTTAACTTCTGTTATACCTAATATTCTTGAAGGGTTAACTGATGTATCAGTAACGTTTCATGAAAGTAACCAAGATGCAATTTCAGGAACAAATGCCATAGCTGATGACACCAATTACGCTAACACCATTAATGAAGAACAAATAATTTATGTTAGGATTGAGGATGACACAACCGGTTGCGCTTCTGTGACTCCTATTGAAATTCATACAAATTTATTATTAACAGCCACCAATATTAATAATGCTACGCTATGTGATGTGTCTAATGATGGCACAGAGGAATTTAACTTCTCTAATATCGCTACAGGCATTATAAATGATTTGGAAAATGTATCGGTTGTTTTTTACGAAACGGAAGCAGATCGTACCAACCAAAGCAATCCAATTGACCAAAATGTACCTTATGAACCACAAAGCAATCCACAAACAATTTATCTGGCTTTAGAAAGCGATACTTGTGCTGATGAAGCTGAAATTGAATTGGTTCTATTGCCTGTGCAGGAATTCGATCCTATTGACGACCAAACAGTCTGTGATGAAGATCAAGACGGATTTACATCTACAGATTTATCTCAATTTGATATTTTGGTTACCCAAGGTCAGTCTGGTTTTATAGTGAGTTATTTTGCTTCTGAAAATGATGCCTTATCCAACACCAATGCGTTACCAAATTTTTATACCAACACTACTAACCCGTTTACCGTATATCCAAGAATACAAGATGTAGGTACTGGCTGTTTTGACGTTAATAATTTTACTGTTACAGTTTTAGAAGCTCCAATAACGACCGCTCCATCTCCAATATTAATGTGTGATAACGACCAAGATGGATTTTCCACAATTAATCTTCAAAATGTTATTTCTGAAGTTGTTTCAGATACCAATGAGCGATCTATAACTTTTTACAATAATCAATCAGATGCAGATCAAGGCTTAAACCAAATAAATAATGAAACGGCTTATTCAGCGCAAACGGAATCTGTTTTCATTAGAGTGGAAAATACTGTAACAGGTTGTCACTCCACTGAAATTTTATCAGTAACAATTAACACATTGCCTGTTTTTCAACCGATTAGTAATTATAAAATTTGCGAAGATAATAGTGATGGTTTTGGGGATTTTATATTCAATACAAAAGATGTTGAAATCTTGAACGGCCAAAGTGGAAAACAAGTATTTTACTACCTCAACCAAACAGACGCAGACAATCGCACAAACGCAATTGACAAATCCTCTATTTATCAAAACACAAGCAATCCACAAACCATTTTTGCTAGAGTTGAAAATATAACAGATGAAAATTGCTATGGCACATCAAATTTTATAGTTGAAGTTGGCAGTAACCCGGAATTTAATACACCTTCAGATTGGTTTGTTTGTGATGATGTTGAAAATGATGGTTCCGAGATGTTTGACTTTTCAGAAAAAATTACGGAAATATCCGAAGGAATTTCAGATGATGTAAACATTACATTTTACACCTCTCAATTTAATGCAGAAAATAGTATCGATGCCCTACCGCTTCAATTTGAAAATACGGTAAATCCTCAGCAAATATATGTTCAAATAGACAATGGTACCATTTGTAATTCAATCACTTCTTTTGAACTGAATGTGGTTCAAGTTCCAGAAGTAAACGAAGCACAACCTATAATTGAGTGCGATACAGATTACGATGGCTTTACTGAATTTGATTTAACTGTTGCCGAATTCAATGTATTAGATGTAAGACAAGATGACATTGAAATCTCTTATTTTGAAAATGCAGTAGATGCTGATTTAGATGCTAATGCTATTTCTACCCCTGAAACTTACATCAACACCAGTAATCCGCAAACAGTTTTTATAAAAGTGACTAATACCATATCTAACTGTAGCGTAACCCTTCCCTTTGATTTAATAGTGAATTTACCCCCAGCCATAAATGATTTTCAGGTTTACGATATATGTGCTAATGCAAACAATAGTTTTGACCTTACAGAAATTAATGAAGCATTAATGGACGAGAGTTTTAATGTACTGTTCAGTTACTTTATAAACGAAGCTGATGCGCTTTCAAACACAAATGCTTTAGATCAAAACTATACGTACACAACTAATAACGACTCACTTTACGCACGTGTAGAGTTCAGTACAACACATTGTTATGCAATCTATCCATTTATCTTAAATGTAAACGAGCTACCAAATGCAAATCAACCTAATAACTTAATTGCTTGTGACGATAATTTTGATGGCCTACAGGAATTTTATTTAGCTCAGCAAAACAATATAATTTTGGGCAACCAAAACCCTAACCTATTCTCTGTAAGCTATCACAGTACGGAATTACAAGCCATTGAAAACAATACAGCTTTAGACATAAATTATTTTGCTTTTAACCATGAAGTGATTTATGCCAGAATTGAAAACAATACAACTGGCTGTTACGATATTACTCAATTTTCAACAATCATAAATCCGCTTCCAAATATAGATATTGAAGATCAGGTTATCTGTTTAGAGAACCTTCCACTTGTGGTTTCAGCAAATACAAACAATATAGCAGACCAGTATTTGTGGTCTACAGGAGCAACAACACCTGAAGTTGAAATTACTGAAATTGGCACATATTGGGTCACGGTCACAACTGAATTTGGTTGTGAAAACACACGTACTTTCAACGTTTCTGAATCTGAAGCTGCAACTATAGAAGTTACGGAAACGGTTGACTTTTCAGACCCTAACAATATTACCGTGACCATTAGGGGTATAGGCAATTACCTTTATCAATTAGATGATAATGACCCACAAGATTCCAATGTTTTTGAAAATGTAGGCTTGGGCTACCATACACTTACAGTTATTGATCTTAACGGTTGCTCAGAGGTGACCGAAGAGGTTTTGGTTATTGACGCTCCAAAACATATGTCTCCAAACAACGATGGTGATTTTGATACTTGGCATATTAGTGGTGTGGAAACTTTACCTGGAACTATCATCCACATTTTTGATCGCTACGGAAAGCTTTTAAAACAAATTGGCTCCAACACACTAGGTTGGGATGGCACTTACAAGGGCAATAAAATGCCTGCTGGCGATTATTGGTTTTTAGCAGAAGTACAAAACGGAGATAAATCTTTTGAAGTAAAAGGACATTTTGCTTTGAGGAGATAAAATATTTGCTAATCTTAGTAAATCTATAAAACTCAATTAGCTGCTTTTCATCCTATTATATTTGTAATTCAACCTTTAAAACTTTAATTAATAAGTAATATTTTATACTTTCTATTGTTTAACGCAGAAAACAGAATGCCCTAATGTTTTACTCGTAAACATTTACGAATGTATTACTTATGAAGTCCAAAATATCTTTCTTATTTTTTGTTGCTATATTTTTCGGACAATCATGTTTCTCCCAACAAATCACAACAGATAATTCTCAGACTTTAGAGCAATTAATTCAAAATAGTCTAGGTCAAAATTGTGTTGAAATTTCAAATATATCTTCTACAGTCAACGGCAATATCAATGGATTTTCAAGCTTTGGATATTTTGAGAGAGGATCATCAAGTTTTCCTTTTGAAAATGGAATTGCCTTAACAACAGGTAATATCAGCTCAGCAGGCAACACCTTAAATACCAGCTCACTAAACGAAGGTGACGACACTTGGGGAACTGATATTGATTTAGAAAACGCTCTTGGTATTTCCCAAACATCAAACGCTACTTCAATTCAATTCAATTTTGTTTCTGTTGCCAACCAAATAGAGTTTAATTATATTTTGGCTTCGGAAGAATACCAACAAGAATATCCTTGTTTTTATTCAGATGGATTTGCATTTCTTATTCGTGAATCTGGTAGTAATGATTCGTTTTCAAATATCGCATTGGTTCCCGGAACATCAATACCAGTTAACACAAATACGGTACATAATCAAATTGAAGGTTTTTGTGATGCGGAAAATGAAGTCTATTTTGAAGGTTATAATATTGGAGACACAAATTACAATGGACGTACTGTGGTATTAACAGCAACAGCGAGTATAATTCCTAATACGGAATACGAAATTAAGTTGGTAATAGCAGATCAGAACGATACCAATTTCGATTCTGCTGTGTTTATAGAAGGAAACAGTTTTAATGCCACAGTAGATTTAGGTCCAGATATCAGTACCTGCGGACAATCTGTTACACTCAATGGTGATATACAAAACTCCCAAGCATCATATCAATGGTTTAAGGATGATGTAGCCATTGAAAATGCAACAAACACAAGTTTTACTGCTACGGAAACTGGCACATACAGCATAGAAATTACCGTTCAACTTAACCAGACCTCATGTGTCATTGAGGACAGTGTGGACATTATTTTAAATTCCGAACAAACTTCAAATGAAATTTCAGATTTTTCATATTGTGATGATAGTTCTAACGATGGAGTAGAAATCTTTAATTTAAGTCTTAAGGACAATGAGGTTTTAGCCTCAGTGCCACCATCTAATTACAACATTAGTTACCATCTCAGTTCTAGCAATGCTCAAAACAACCAAAATCCAATAATAAACCCAATACAAAATACAAGCTCACCACAAACTATTTTTGTTAGAATTGAAGATACAAACTCAGGTTGTTTGGCATTCTCTACATTTAATTTAGTTGTAAACGAAAAACCAAATTTTGAGATACCAGATCCTATTGTGGCTTGTGAAAACTCTTTACTCGAAGGCACTACCCTCATTGATTTAACGCTTTCTGATGAGCAAATTATTGATGGGAATACTCACTTAAATATTAGCTATCATTTCTCTCAGTCTGAGGCAAATTCGGGTGACAATCCCATTACCTCTCCTTATTCAAATCCAAATACGTCCGAGACGCTTTACGTAAGAGTTACTGATAGTGAAACCAGTTGTTTTTCTACAACAACTATAGATATTCAATTTCAAACTGGACCAGAAATTAGTACAGAACTTCAATGGATAAATGCTTGTGAACAAGATGAAGATGGGTTTGAGTTCTTTGACCTTACGAGTATCATTGATGACCTTTTGCAAGGTTTAACAGATGTTACCGTAAGTTTTCATGAAACAAACGAAGAAGCCTTTAACGATACAAATCCAATTACCGATTCTGAAAATTATGAAAATAATATTCAAGATTTTCAAGAAGTATATGTTCGTGTAGAGGACAATAATACAGGTTGTGCAAGTATTGCTCCCTTAGAATTACATACCAATGTGGTAATGACTGGTTTTATTACTAGTCCATACGGTATTTGTGACGACGTTTCCAATGATGGTATTGCTAATTTTGACCTGCTACTGGTTGAGGGCAGATTAGAAGATGAATACGACGGTTTTAATACTGTGTTCTATCTTACCGAAGAAGATAGAGATGCTAACCTTAATCCATTAGATGAATCTGTACCAATCACTGTAACAAATAGTTTAACAATTTATGCCAATGTTTTTAGTGAAGGCTGTATAGAACCAGTAGATATTGTACTTGAGATTGACCCACCAGTTATTTTAGAACCTTTAAGTATTGACTACTGTGATGAAGATAACGATGGTGTTACCTCCATTACACTCAATAGTTTTAATGCTGTGGTAAGCCAAGGAGTTTCAGCTACCAATGTAAAATACTTTCTTACTGAAGCAGATGCCAACACTAATGAAAATATCCTTCCAAATATTATTACAAATACCTCAAATCCACAACAACTATTTGTTAGGGTTACCAATGTACAGACCGAGTGTTATGACGTTACAACTTTAGATATTAATATTATTGGCGCACCTGAAATTAATAATTTTCCCGATCCTATTTTAATATGCGATGACGATATGGATGGAATTTCATCTGTTAATCTTGAAACCAAAATACCAGATATTACAACCAATACTACAGATCTTCAAATCACCTTTCATAATAATATTGAAACTGCAATTTCTGGCAATGATGAAATCAGTAATCCAGAGAACTACACAACAGCAACACAAACTATTTTTACTAGAGTTGAAAATGAGACAACAGGTTGTTTCAGCATTTCTCAATTCACGGTTTTTGTAAATACATTACCACAATTTATTCCGATTTCAAATTTTCAAAATTGCGAAGCTGACCTAAGTGGTGTGGCAGATTTCTTTTTTAATACAAAAGATTCTGAAATACTTAATGGCCAGAACAATAAAGAAGTGCTGTATTTTGAAAATGAAAGTGATGCTCAGGCAGGTATAAATCAAATAGATAAATTTTCTGCATACCAAAACACATCAAACCCACAAACCATCTTTGTCCGTGTACAAAATTTAAGCAATCCAAATTGTTTTGGCACATCATCGTTTCAACTCGAAGTTGGTACAATACCAAACTTTACGGAAGCTTCTGATATTTCTGTTTGCGATGACATTAACAATGACGGTATAGAAACTATAGATTTAAACGAAACAATAAATGAAATTTCTGCCGGAAGCACAGAAGATTTAGATATTACATTTCACACTTCTGAAGAAGAAGCTAATATGGGAATCAATCCCGTACCAGTTAATTATACCAATTCAACAAATCCGCAATTTTTATTTGCCAGAATTGACAATGGAGAATATTGTTTTGGTATTTCGGCATTTCAAATCAACGTTATCTCTGTTCCAATTGTGAATGCCGTGAATTCGGTTGAAAGATGCGACGATGATTACGATGGAGTTTTAAATTGGGATCTCACTCTTTCTGAATTAGAGATTTTAGACGTAAGGCAAGTTAATATTGAAGTTTCCTATTTTAGGTCTATTGAAGACTCAGAAGCCAACCTCAACCCTATTTTAAATCCTGAAAATTTTACAAATACAACAAATCCGCAAACGGTTTATGTTAAGGTTAACAATACTATTAGTAATTGCTATGTAAATGTTCCTTTAGAATTAAAAGTTAATTTACCACCAGCCATAAATACTTTTGAAGTTTTTGAAATCTGTGAAAACGACAACAATAATTTTGATTTAAATACCATTAACGATGTTCTTGTTGATGTGGATTTTAACGTGCTGTTCCGTTACTTTACATCTGAAGCTGATGCAGTTGCAAATACAAATGCATTAGATTCTAATTACCTATATACTTCAAATAACGATACTATATATGCTCGCGTAGAGTTCAGCACAACGCATTGTTTTTTTATATATCCTTTTGAGCTTCGTGTTAATCCGTTGCCAACGGCTAACCAACCTCCAGATCTAGTTGATTGTGATGATGATTTTGATGGTCTGTTGCGGTTCAATCTTCAAGAGCAAACTCCAATTATTTTGGGCTTTCAAAATCCAAATGATTTTTCAGTCACTTACTATTCCGAAGATAACACCTTAATTTCAGAACCTAATAGTTACCTTGCTTTTAATGGAGAAGTTATAACAGCATATATTGAAAATAACACATCAGGTTGTTCTAATATAGTTCAATTCTCTACGATAGTGAATCGAAAACCATTTGTTGAAATTCCTGATCAAGTAGTATGTATAAATAATTTACCATTAGTGGTTTCGGCAAATACTAGCTATCCATCAGACAGTTATGTATGGTCAACAAATTCAACAGCACCTGAAATTGAAATCACTGAAATAGGTACTTATAGTGTTACGGTCACTTCAGAATTTGGATGTGTCACCACAAGCACATTCAACGTTACAGAATCGGAATCTGCAACTATAGAATTAACTGAAACGGTTGACTTTTCAGATCCTAACAACATTACAGTCACCATTGATGGTATCGGAAATTATCTTTATGTATTAGATGACGGAAATCCACAAGAATCTAATGTATTTGAAAACGTGGCTCTAGGCTTCCATACCGTAACCATTATAGATTTGAATGGTTGTGCAGAAGTCACCAAAGAAGTTGTTGTCGTTGACGCTCCAAAGTTTTTCACTCCCAATAATGATAGAGAAAATGATACATGGCATATTATAGGTATTGAAACATTGCCAGGAAGTATTGTTTACGTTTTTGACCGTTATGGAAAACTCATGAAACAATTAGGCTCAAGTACCAAAGGTTGGGATGGCACATACAACGGCAATAATATGCCTGCAAGTGATTATTGGTTTTTGGCAGAAATAAGACAAGGCCAAACTGCTTTTGATGTAAAAGGGCATTTTTCATTACGTCGTTAATTAGCAAGAATTAATGATTTCTTTAACATCTTTTATCTGTTTTAGTTTCGGTTTGATGCTTATCTTTGCATTCCCTAAAATTAGAAATGAAGCGATTACTCATTGTACTTGTTTTTTTGGTTTCGTTATTGAGCTATTCACAAAATATAACTGTTGATAGCCAAACCTTTACTCCGCAACAGCTCATAGAAGACATACTTATTGATAGCGACTGTATTACCAATGTTGTGGTAACCAACGTAGTTGGAGGCAATTTTAATGGTTCAGACCAAAGCTATGGTTACTTTGATGCTTCAGGTACAACATTTCCTTTTGAAAGCGGACTTGTTCTAAGCACAGGCAGACTCGCCAATGTACCTGGCCCAAATAATAGCTTAAGTGACGACAATGCATCTAATTGGCAAGGTGACAACGATTTAGAATATGCTTTAAATGAATCTGGCACAACAAATGCCACAATTTTAGAATTCGATTTTACTTCAGTAGCATCACAAGTAAGTTTTAGATATTTGTTTGCTTCAGAAGAATACCAAGAAAACAACCCAAATAGCTGTCAGTTTTCAGATTTATTTGGTTTTTTAATTCGTCCTGCAGCTGGACAAGAACAATATGAAAATATTGCATTAGTACCAGACACCAATACTCCGGTTAAGGCTACAACGGTTACACCTGGAGTTCCTGGCAGTTGTCCTCCAGAAAATGAAACCTACTTTGGAAGTTATAACGGAACCAATTCACCCATCAATTTTAATGGCCAGACAGCAGTTTTAACTGCAACCGCAAACATAAACCCTAACGAAACCTACCATGTAAAATTAGTCATTGCTGATGAACAGAATTTTCGTTACGACTCAGCTGTGTTTTTAGAAGCTAGCAGTTTTCAATTATCAACAGATTTAGGACCAAACCGGTTAATTGCCAATGGAACTGCAGTGTGTGAAGGTGAAACATTAGACTTAAACGCATACCAAAATGGACAGAATACCTATGAGTGGTACAGAAATGGCGTCTTGGTACAAGGTGCATCTTTAGGTTGTGGCACTTGTGGCATTTATACTGTAACTGAACCTGGAACCTATACCGTAGAAGTTGGTTATGCCAATAATTGTATTTCTTATGGAGAAGTAGAGATAGAGTATACACCAGCTCCTACAGCACAAGATGCGGTTTTAGTGGAGTGCGATGTTAATCAAGATGGGTTAACCACTTTTAACCTTTTTGATGCTGAAAGTGATTTAACGGATAACGACAATGCATTGGCAGTTACAGCTTTCTACCTAACGGAAATGGATGCAATTGATACCATGGACCCTATTCAAAATTCGACAGAATTTCAAAACACAAGTCCATTTCAAGTGGTTTATGCCAGAATTGTGAATCAAGCAAATTGCTTTGATGTTGCAGAATTAGAACTTCAAACTTCAAATAATACATTAAATATTCCCGATTTGGGAGCCTGTGATGGAGATATTCAAGATGGTTTTGCCGATTTTACTTTAAGTGATATTAGAGCATCCATTGTGAATCAAATCCCAACAGGTGCTGATGTTATTTATTACGAAACAGAAGCAGATGCATTTAATGAAAGTAATGCATTACCAAACAACTACGAAAATACAATTGCAGATTCTCAAATTCTGTATGTAAAAGTAGAAAGCAACAATCAATGTTTTAGCATTTCAACCGTAACTCTAAATGTGCTTTATACTCCTGTTTTAGAGGAGGATAAAACGGTTTATTATTGTACTAATACTTTTCCTGAAACTATTACTATTTTTGGTGGTGTGCTTAATGATTCACCTAACAACTATTTTTATGAATGGTATTTTAACGGTGTACTAACCGACGTAACGACCTTATTTAACGACGTTAATGAAGCAGGAACTTACTCAGTTACCGTTACAGACCCTAACGGCTGTTCTTCCTCGCGTACAATTACCGTCTTGGCGTCAAATACACCAACCATTGAAAGTATTGAAGTTTTTGGTATAGCTCCAAATAACAGCATTACAATAAACGTTTCTGGAGATGGAGTTTACGAGTATGCTTTAGATGACAGTGAAGGTTTATATCAACAAAGCAATGTATTTACTAATGTTTCTAGAGGCTTTCATACCATTCATATCAACGACTTAAATGGTTGTGGTATTACAGAAGAAACTATATTGGTTTTAGGATTTCCAAAATTCTTTACACCCAATGGAGATACTGTAAATGATACTTGGCAAATTTTAGGTTTTAGCGATCAATTCAATGAGCTAGAATCCATTCATATTTTTAACCGTTACGGAAAACTTATAACAGTGTTAAATTCATCTAACTTAGCATGGGACGGCACTTTAAATGGTAAAGATTTACCAAGTAGCGACTATTGGTTTATTGCTAAGTTCCTTGATGGTAAAACCCACACTGGGCATTTTGCTTTAAAACGATAAATTTTATTTCCTATACAGTTAACTTCTCGCCAAATCTAATTCAGATAGAGTGCCACAATATTGTAACTTTGTAATATGCGATTTAAAATTGATTCAGAGTTTAAACCAACAGGAGATCAACCACAAGCTATAAAACAATTAGCAGGTGGTATTGATAAAAAAGAAAAATATCAAACCTTATTGGGTGTTACTGGCTCTGGCAAAACATTTACGGTTGCAAATGTTATTGAAGAGGTACAACGCCCAACTTTGGTATTAGCACATAACAAAACTTTAGCAGCGCAACTATATTCTGAGTTTAAGCAGTTTTTTCCTGATAATGCCGTTGAGTACTTTGTATCTTATTACGATTATTACCAACCTGAAGCCTACATTCCCGTTTCTGGTGTTTATATAGAGAAAGATTTATCTATTAATGAAGAAATAGAAAAGATGCGGCTAAGTACAACCTCTTCCCTACTTTCTGGAAGACGAGATGTTTTGGTCGTAGCATCAGTATCATGTTTGTATGGTATTGGAAACCCTGTTGAGTTTCAAAAAAATGTAATTTCGGTTGAACGAGATCAGGTTATTTCACGTACAAAACTACTGCATAAACTCGTTCAGAGTTTGTACTCTAGAACCGAAGCGGAATTTAAAAATGGAAACTTTAGAATTAAAGGAGATACTGTTGATGTATTTCCTGGCTATTCTGACAATGCTTTCAGAATTCACTTTTTTGGTGATGAAATTGAAGAAATCGAAGCTTTCGATCCGCATTCAAATGAAATTATTGAGCGTTATGACCGTTTGAATATTTATCCTGCAAATATGTTTGTGACTTCTCCAGATGTTTTAAATGGAGCCATTAGGAATATTCAAGATGATTTGGTAAAGCAGTATGATTATTTTAAAGACATAGGAAAACATCTCGAAGCTAAACGTTTAAAAGAACGAACAGAATTCGATTTAGAAATGATTCGTGAATTAGGCTATTGCTCTGGGATTGAAAACTATTCAAGGTATTTGGATGGTCGTTTACCTGGAACGAGACCTTTCTGTTTATTAGACTATTTCCCGGATGATTACTTAATGGTTGTAGATGAAAGTCATGTTACCATATCACAAGTACACGCTATGTATGGTGGAGACAGAAGCAGAAAGGTGAATTTGGTAGATTATGGTTTTCGGTTACCAGCTGCAATGGATAATAGGCCTTTAAAGTTTGAAGAGTTTGAAGCGCTTCAAAACCAAGTTATATATGTTTCTGCTACACCTGCAGATTACGAAATGCAGAAGACGGACGGTGTTTACGTAGAACAGGTTATTCGCCCAACAGGTTTATTAGATCCTATTATTGAAGTTAGACCAAGCTTAAACCAGATTGATGATTTAATTGAAGAAATTCAAAATAGGATTGAAAAAGACGAACGTACATTGGTTACGACCTTGACTAAACGAATGGCAGAGGAATTGGTGAAGTATCTCACCAGAATTTCAATCCGCTGTCGTTACATACACAGTGATGTGGATACTTTAGAGCGTGTAGAAATTATGCAAGATTTACGGAAAGGTATTTTTGATGTTTTGGTAGGAGTTAATTTACTTAGAGAAGGATTGGATTTACCAGAGGTTTCGCTAGTTGCCATATTAGATGCTGACAAAGAAGGTTTTTTACGGTCTAATCGTTCTCTAACACAAACCGTTGGTAGAGCTGCTAGAAATCTCAACGGAAAAGCAATTATGTATGCGGATAAAATTACAAAGAGTATGCAAAAAACCATTGATGAAACCGAATACAGGAGAGAAAAACAAATCGCATACAACACAAAACACAATATTACTCCTACCGCACTAAAGAAAAACTTAGATAGTGCATTGGCAAAAAATTCAGTAAGTACTTATCGTACAGAATTAGATGCAAAAATAGCTGCAGAACCTGAAAGCAAATACCTTACAAAAGGTGAGCTGGAAAAGAAAATACGAGAAAAACGGAAACAAATGGAACAAGCTGCAAAAGCTTTAGATTTTATGGAAGCTGCGCGTTTTAGGGATGAGATTACTGCCTATCAAGACCGATTAGCAAGCCTGAAGGTGAAATAAAGTAATTGGTAAAATTCTAAACAAATCCGCTAATAACCTTTTTAACATTTAACAATTTTAATTATACTGAACCTTAAAGATATCAATTAAAAAATCTGGAGGCACCATCTTATTGGGGAAACTATCCATTAAGTCTAAAACCCGGTTTATAGACTCATGTCCCAATCCCATTCGCAATCCAAAATTATGTATTTTCACCAGTTGTTTAGGTGATATTTCATGCTCTAAGTTCATTAATAGTACCAATCTATGAAATTGTACAATACGCTCACTATGCGATTTTAGATGTACATAGGTTACAGGATGTTCAAATAGAAAATTAAAATCTTCTCTAGATATATCCAATTGCTTTGCTATACTGAATAAAAAATTATATTCAATCGAAGAAATGTTATCATCCGTTTGTGCAAACGCAATCATCTCTGACAACAAGCTCAATTTTTCTACACGATTAATCATCATCTGAGGGGTTAATTTTAATACTGTAAAGTTACAGAGATGTATTATTTTATTGTCGTTGATATAATGTATCTTGTCGAAAAATTGAATGTAACTTATCGGTTATTTTAAACATTGGTCAACCTATAACAGTAATTATAGCAGTGCTTTGAAGCATTTTTAGGTTATTTTCAAACCACTTCTAAGTGTAAATAAAACCGTACAAAGTCTTGTGTCTAAATAGATTGAAACGTTTTTAATTTTAAAAATATAAAAAATGATATTTGAAATTGTTTAGTTTTTTTCCGATTAAAAACTAAAATTCTAGTAAAAGAGAATTATTGTGAGGTTAAGATCGCTTCAAGCACATTCGATAATGCAGCAAAAAAAGAAAAGCCGAAGTTTTATAAAAACACTTCAGTAAGACATATAATACTTAAACACAAATAAACATGACAAACAACGACATATTCAAAAAATTAAGAGTAGCACACAAATTACGTGACGATGATATTGTAAAAATTTTGGAATTGGTAGATTTTAGAATTTCAAAAAGTGAACTTGGTGCTTTTTTCAGAAAAGAAGACCACCCAAAATATATGGAATGTGGTGACCAAATTCTTAGGAATTTCCTCAACGGATTAATTATTCATTTACGAGGTCCAATGCCAAAACCGCAAAAAAAGAACCCTTAAATTACCAACTCCTCAAAAATAGACGTACTATTTTTTAGTTTGACATTATCCAATTACCTTGCAATGATTGATAGCCATATACATATATGTTTGAAACCACTTCAAAAATAAAACCTCTACTAAAGTTTACAGCTGAGGAAATAAAAGCTTTAAATAAAAAATACAAACCTCTTTCAGCTAGCGAACGTATTAAACAACTTTATGTTGATTTTAACTTATCTGATATAATGGTTACTAGCTCCTTTGCAGCAACCTCTGCATTTTTGTTAAAATTGGTTTCAGATGTTAATACAAAGCAAGAAATCTTTTTTATTGATACAGGCTATCATTTTGAGGACACTTTAAGCTATAAATCCCAATTAGAGAAACAATACAATCTTAACGTAAAATCAGTTTCTGCAATTAAGGAAGAACATGAGTTTACAACAGAAGACGAAACTTGGAAAAAGAATCCTGATTTCTGTTGCTCCATTAACAAAGTAAAACCGCTAGACCGTATCAAACAACAGTATAGCATTTGGATGTCCGGACTTATGGAATGGCAAAGTGATCACCGAGCGTCATTAGATATTTTTGAACTGCGAGGAGATATTTTAAAGTTTTATCCACTTTTGGATATTTCAAAAGAAAAACGAGATGATTATATTGAAGAACATCAACTCCCTTTTCATCCATTGGTTGCAAAAGGTTATCACTCTATTGGCTGCAAGCATTGTACAGTACCTGGCGAAGACAGAAGTGGACGCTGGAACAATAATCCCAAAACTGAATGTGGATTGCATCTTTAAAAAAACTCGTTTACAATATTCAAATGGATTCAAAATATAAGAAGCATAAAGACCAGTTTCAGTTACCCTCAGTATGTCATAATGCCAAGTATATAAAAATAAGATAACTGCCAAAAAGCAACATTCCTTTATACCTACCAATAATAAATCGTTTTGGAATCAGCATTAAGGGAATTAATACTGCCGCAAAAGCAATCATCCAAAATATATTTGTGGATAATATTTCTGGTGTGTTAGGGTTCACTGCAATGGGTTTTATCATGGCTGTTAAACCAAGTACAGAGGCTATGTTAAAAATGTTAGAGCCAATGAGATTTCCTAATGAAATTGCTTTTTCCTTTTTTAAAGCTGCAATTACTGATGCTGCCAACTCAGGTACACTAGTCCCAATAGCAATTACAGTTACTGAAATGGCATAATCACTAATTCCTACAGATGTTGCAAGTTGTTTTGCTCCATCAACCAACCACTCTGATCCAAAATAAAGTCCGGCTGCACCAATTAATAGCCACATTACGATTTTAAAATTAGAAACTATAGCCAAACCTTCGTCTACCTCTTCTAAATTTGCTTTAGTAAGCTTTCTTGAGTTTTTAACGAGAAAAATTAAAAAGACAACTAAAGCAGAAAACATAATTACTCCTTCCAATTGAGAAAGCATTTGGTCGTTTTTCAAAAAATAATACAATACAAAGGAAATAAACATCATCATAGGCCAATTCAGTTTATAAAACTCCCTATCAACTGCAAGAGGAGAAATTATAGCCGTAATACCAAGCACCAAACCAATATTTGCAATATTTGAACCTATAACATTTCCTAAAGCAATATCAGACACTCCGTCTAAAGCTGCTTGAAGACTCACTAGTAATTCTGGTGCAGAAGTCGCAAACGACACAACCGTCATACCTATTACGAGTTTCGAAATCTTGAGTTTAAAGGACAAACCAACAGAAGCCCTAACCAAAAAATTACCACCAACCACTAATAATGACAAACCAGCTATAACAAGAAATATACTCATCTACTCTACCTATTTTATTGAGTTTGCAAAGATAACATTAAGTTTTTAGAGAACGCAAAAACTAAAATTACCGTTAAATAACTAACAATATAGTTTTATAACTACAAAAATAGTTATACATTTGAAAAAGCTACAAACTCAATGCTATGCAAAAACTGACAAATAAAGAAGAAGAAATAATGCACATTTTATGGAAACTAGAAAAAGCTTTTGTAAAAGATGTACTAGCTGAGATTAAAGAAGACAAACCTCATTACAACACACTCTCAACAATAATAAGAAATCTTGAGGAAAAGGGCTATGTAAGCTACAATGCTTACGGAAAAACACATCAATACTACCCAATTGTCTCAAAAGAAGATTACAAAGCCAAGTTTATGAATAGTGCTATTGAAAACTACTTTAACAACTCATATAAAAATATGGTTTCCTTCTTTGCTAAAGAAGAAAAAATAAGTGTTGATGAACTTAAAGAGATTATTTCATTAATAGAAAAAGAAAGCTAATCATGGAATATTTCTTAAAAGCCAGTGTTGTTTTAGCATTATTTTATCTCTGTTTTTATTTAATTCTGAAAAAAGAAACCTTCTTTCAACATAATCGTTGGTTTTTAATTTTTGGGATTATTATAGCTATGGTATTTCCACTCATCGTTATTCCTGTAGAAATTATGGTAGAGCCTGTTGCAATACCTGAAGCTAATTTTATAATAAACGATAGCGTATCCAATACTCAAATTGCAAAATCTGTTTCTCAGCCTTTTCAGTGGGCAAGTCTCATTCCTATTTTATATAGTATAGGTTTAGTTGTGTTTTTAATTCAATTTATGTTTCAATTTGGATCGTTGGTTTTACTACTATTCAAAAATCCAAAAAGTAAAGATGGCACTTTTACATACGTTATAGTCAACAGCAAAATTTCGCCTTTTTCATTTTTTAAATGGATTGTTTATAATCCTGAAGCTTTCGAAAAAAATGAACTGAAACTCATGCTCACTCATGAGAAAATCCACGCCAAACACCTCCATTCCATGGATATACTCTTAGCACAATTAGCTTGCGTTATTTTTTGGTTTAACCCGTTGATATGGTTATACCGAAAAGAAGTAAGGCAAAACCTAGAATATATTGCCGATTTTAAAACCCAAAAAAAATCAAATACAAAAAAAGAGTACCAACACTTGTTACTAAAGACGAGCGTTGCGAATCACAACATTTCATTATCCAATAATTTTTATAATTCCTCAATCAAAGAACGAATCGTTATGTTAAAAAAATCGAGATCAAACAGAAAAAAACAATGGAAGTATTTACTTATACTCCCATTATTAGCCGGACTTTTAATGAGCATGAACACCGAAAAAGTGTATGTTGAAGCTGAAACCAAAATTGAAAATAAAACTGAAACCCTAGAATTTGTGGTCTCTAAAAACACTACGGATACCGAGTTAGAAATTATGACAAAAGCGGTAGCTCAAAAAGGAGGTAGCTTGCTATTTAACAAAATAAAAAGAAATATTTCAAATGAGCTAACGAGCATTTTTGTTAAACTCTACGACCATAGTTATGGTGGTGGAGACTCCCAAACACCAATAGATACATTTATTATTTACAAAGAACTCTATGGCAATGGAGGTGGTTATGTGGGTAGGCTCCGCAATGGAACAATGCATTTTAATAAAGACATGAAAGATGTCTCAGATAAAGAAATTGAAGATTTAAAGAAAAGAGCTGCAAGAGCTATAGTGAAACACAATGTTCAAAAAATTTCAAAGACTCTCAATTCCGATAAAATAAATCAAAGTGCAGTAAAGATTGTTTTTAACAAAAACATGACAGATAATCAACTTCAAAGCATTAAAAAAGAACTGAAATCTAATAAAATAGATATGGATATTAAACGCTTAAAACGTAATAAAAAAGGTGAAATCAGCTCAATAAATATTGATTTTGAAACAGATAATAGCTCTGCCAATTACAAGGTAAAGGATGAAAAGGGCATTAAGCCATTCTACTTTAAAATGAATGAAAACGGAAGCTTTGAAGTTGGTGCTGTAAATGATGATGAAGTTATAATTGTTGAAGAAATTAATGTTGATGATTTAAAAAAACCTTCTAAATCAAAATCAAATACTAAAACCTACATTTATAATAACGATGAAAACAAGGTTTACTTCATAGATTCAACTCAAGCAAAATTATTAAATGAACAACGCAATATTGTAATTGATAGAATTAAGGAAAAGATAAAAACTAACGATACAATTTATTATACATCTATAGACTCTGCTGAAATCGAGAAATTATCCAAAATTAAATCTAATATTTACTATCAAAGCGATAAACCTGGTAAAATAAAAAATACTGGTGAGCATGTTATTATTCACCAGCCCAATAAATCCAATGGTAATTTTTATACATATGCCAACAACAAAACTAAACCTTTAGTGATTGTTAATGGCGAAATGATAAGTTATGAGAAAATGCAAATTATAAATCCTGACAATATTGAGAAGGTTCACATTTTAAAAGATAAATCTGCCATTGAGGCATATGGTAAAAAAGGGCAAAATGGCGTTATAGTTATTACTTTAAAAGGAAACAATACTTGGACAGCAAAAGCTGATGGAGAAGAAAAACATCTTTTAAAAAACAAAAAACAAATAAGTAGTTCTGGTTATACTTTTATTCATGACTACGATGCTAGCAAAAACGCTTCAGTAGCACATATATCTAAAATTACCAAAGATATCACTCTCAATAATTTTAAAGAGAAACTTAATGAGATTGGAGTAACTGTAAAATATTCAAAATTAAAACGAAATGAAGCTGGAGAAATAGTTAGTATAAAAATTATTTTAAAAACAGAAAACGGCAAATTAAGTAGTGCCTCTTGGAAAGATGATGATGGCATTCCCCAAATAGAATTTGGCATAAAAGAGGGGTCTTTAATTGCAAGAACAAAGCAAATGCCGTAACCTACATTTATAATTGAAAAGCCAAACTAAAATTTTAGTTTGGCTCTTTACATTTAATGCTTATATAATTTTATTCAACAATAATCTTTTCAATTAAAGATTGATTGCCACTATTCAACTTCAACAAATAAATCCCTGAAGCAAAATTCAAATCAATAAAATCTTCAACTGAATTGTATCGCTTTAAAAGTCGTCCATCAACAGAAAATATTTCGGCATTATATTCAGACTTTAAACCTTTAATATACAATCTATTTTTTGCTGGATTGGGATAAACAATTACGCCATCTAACCCAGATTCACCAACACTTAAGGATTGCAGCCAAGTATCACCAACATTGTCTCCCCAAATATATTCTACCAAAAGTGGTTGGTCTATAAATGGATTTCTGTTTTGCTGCCAGGTGTAAACTACGTTGTTTCTGTTCATTTCAAAATCGTCTGGCGGATCGTTTCTGTGCCAATCTAAAAGTGTTTCTAAATCTCCTAAAAGACCTGTTCCTGTCGGCTCAGGGAAGCCATTTACAACTTGTAAACCGTTATATCTTATCTCCATAAACAACACGCTTCTTGCAACATCTCCATAAAAACTTCCTTCGGTGCCTGTTGGGCCAACATATTGTCCATAATGTTGATTGTTTCGCGAACTATTTTCAGAAGCATCTGCAACCCTTAAGGCATGTGCGTCTGAATTCCCATGACGTAACGAGTCTGCCTTAGTTTGCCAAAATACGTTGATACCATCTGCAATATCGTCTTCCTCTATACTGAAAAAGTCTCCTCGTGATCGTGGAAAAGTATGCTCTCTATTCCATTTATCTTCATTGTCTGATCCTGATTGAATATCGAGTTTTGCTCTACCCGCTTCTGTATAGACCATCCACACCTCGTTACTGTTCTCAGGGTTTTGGTCCGCTTCTTTTAGGATATCAATGACATCTGCATAAGTATGCGCTCTTACAGTTTCTGGATCTGCGATAATAGCTTGTAACTCATCTCTCAGTTCAGTATCTGCCAGACCATCTAAACTATCGTAATAGCCAACTGGCTGTGTGCTTGCTACTTGATTGTATGTAGGCTCAAGAGGTGTTCCCCAAGGCGCAACAGTAAAATCGTTATCAACAATTCTTACCTCAACCCTATTGTTTGCAGCAACGATTGGCTCTACCAAATCTAAAAACCGAATTTGCATTACTTCATCACCTTCATCATTTGTATCATCTACTAAATTTATAGTTGTTGTGGTTGTATTTTGACCAGCAGGAATTGTGAGGTTTAAGTTTCCTATAAAATCTGAAGTATTAAATCCAAAATTATTCAAGCTAATATTAAAACTGATATCCTCATCAGCATTTGTTTCTGCAGTAAATGTAATATCAAAAGTTTCTCCTTCGTTATATTGAGGTTCTGTTACAGAAATTGTAATAGGATTTATAGGGATACCCGAACCATCATTATTTCGTCTCGGTGATGGTGCACCTGTAAAATAAGTACCATCAGAATTGCGCTGAATAGAATTTGTGTTACCACTACTCCCCTCATTAATTTGCTGAATGTCTGAAAAGTTTAGGTCATCATTGAAAATATCGATAAGTGTAGCGTCATCTGCATCGCTAGTGTCGTAAATGAGTACATCTATTAAGTTATTGATAGTTGCAACTGTTTCGTCTGGAAAATCATTAACCGATGCCTGATAAATACCAATAGCTGTCTCTTATACACATCTCCGAGCCCACGAGACCGAGGCTGATC
>OJDK01000181.1_pt1 | contig 39374 bp, 52 predicted proteins | sample 1592791 | NCBI WGS metagenome assembly OJDK01 (sample SAMN05416878, study PRJEB24817) | seawater metagenome | isolation source: Sea water | place: Canada:Atlantic | collected 2013-11
GTGATGCCCATCAGAACGAACATCAGAACCGCCAGCAAGGTCTCGATCGACTGCCCCGCCAGAACGCGTTCGTTCATACGGTTCACGATAAAGCTGACGTTCCGGTCCAGCGCGACTTCCCAGCCTTGGGGGAAGACCGATTCACCGATCAGCGGCAACTCCGGATAGCGGAATTTCGATACCGCGTCATTGGGAACGCCCGAGTTCACCAGATCGCGATAGGCTTGCGACGATTGGTCAATCGCCTGATGCACCATCAGACCCGCACTATCGAGTGCGGCGATGATACCGAAAGAGATGATGCCAGCACCGCCGATGGCAAAGGCCACCGGGAAACCGGACAGGATGCCGCCAAAGAGGCAGGCAAAAACAATGATCAGGCCAATTTCGACCCCGTCGAGACCAAATAGCATGGGACGCCCCTTGAATTAATGTGTGCCCTCATAGGCTTCTTCGCCCTCGCCCAACGTATCGCGGTCGAGATATTTATCTTCGCTTTCAGGCCCTTCACGGAACTCCAACAAAGCGCGATAAAACACTGATATTGCTTGCAAGATCACCATTGCGCAGAAGGCGCACAGCAGGATCTTGAACAAGAAGTAGCCGTTGAACCCGTTGGGCGAAAAGCCGATGGTTTCCACGTTCCACTTGAGCAAGCGCGCCTTGCGCAGCAGCAGCTCCAACCGGTCAGAGGCCGATGGGTTCGGTGTCACCAGATGGCGCCACAGGAAGAACCAGCCATAAAGCCATGTGACAATCGCAAAGGGGATCATGAAGAACAGCGCGCCGAACATGTCGATCACGCGCTTGGTGCGGAATTTTGCGCCGGCATAGAAAAGGTCAACGCGCACGTGCCCGCCTTGTACAAAGGTGTAGGACACACAAAGACAGACGACCAACGCGTTGAAAAGCTTCAACTCTTCCGCAAACCAGCTGATGTCGAATTGCAGCGGAATACCAAAGCCGATAGAGATATCAGGCCGGGTGAAAATACGTTGCATGAAGACGATGATGATCTGTTGCAGCACCATCAAAAGCCCGGCCCAAGCAAAGAAACGCCCGGTGACATTGGCGAAGCCTTCAAGCCCGCGCACACAGGCCCACATAAAGCTGCGTTTCCAGATGCCGACAGCCGTGACAATTAGCAGTCCGACGAGCAAGACAAAGAACAGCTCTACCGAGGCACCGTAATAGATGAACCGCATCAAGGCTTCGCTGTTGGACCAGTCCAGCCACATGGACGGGTTCAGCACCGCTGCAAAGAAATTGTAGAACGCTTCAAGTAGGTTGCCCAGAATGAAGCTGATCAGGTTGCCTTCTTGGAACTGATCCAAGCAGCTGATCTTGGCCCCTTCCGCCGCGCGGAAAAATCCAGCGCATACTGCATCTTCTGCCATTGATATCCCCCCTTCGCCCGCCCGGTTTCAGTGTGGGCTTGGTGCGAAAATTATCCTCGCTTTGCGCGCCCGTGTTCCGGATCGCAAAGTCGCGTGTGGGGCCGCCCAAAGGCAGCCCCCCTGTCATCCCGTGGGGATGGCTTACATTTTGCCCAGAACGCGCTGGCGCTGTTCGACATAGTAGGCGTCGGATTTGGACAGCCATTCAGCCGATGCGGACAGCGAGGATTCAAAGCTGTTGCGGATGTCGGCGAACAGGGAGTCGTCCATGTTCTCGTCCATAACCTCTTTGGAGGCCGCACCGAATGCATCCCAGACATCATCGGGGAACTGCATGGTTTTCACGCCCTGCTGCTGCAGACGCGCCAAGGCGGCACCATTGTTGGCGAGTGTTTCGGCCAGACCGGTGTGCGTGGTCGCCATCGATGCATATTCGATGATCTTCTGCTGCGCCGGTGTCAGGTCGTTGAACACGTCGAGGTTGACCGATGCAGTCAGGCCCGACCCTGGCTCGTGGAAACCAGCGGTATAGTAGATCTTGGCGACTTCCTGGAAGCCCGCGCGCTCATCCGCGAAGGGGCCAACCCACTCGAGCCCGTCAAGCGCGCCGGAGGACAGCGCCTGATACAGTTCGCCACCGGGGATGTTCTGAACAGACGCGCCCAGTTTACCCAGCACCTTGCCACCCAGACCGGGCATACGGAATTTCAGGCCGTTGAAGTCCGCGGCAGAGTTGATTTCCTTGCGGAACCAGCCACCGGACTGCGAACCGGAGTTACCGGCGAGGAACATCTTCATGTTGAAGATTTCACCGATCTGATTGTGCAGGTCATGGCCGCCACCGTGCAGATACCAGTTGGTCAGCTCTTGTGCTGTGGCACCGAATGGCACGGCGGTGAAATACGCCAGACCGGGGTGCTGGCCGATGAAGTAGTAGTCAGCCGCGTGATACATATCCGCCTGACCGGAGGAAACAGCGTCAAAGACCTCGAACGCGCCGACGAGTTCGCCCGGGGCTTTCTTTTCGATGGTCAACGTGCCGTCAGACATCTCGTTAACCATGTTGTTGAGGTAGGTCGCGGCGTCATCAAGCACGGCAAAGCCACGGGGCCATGCGGTGACCATTGTCAGCGTGCGTTTGCCTTGGGCGTAAAGCGGTGCGGCCAGTGTCGATGCAGCGGCGGCAGACCCGCCAAGCGCGGATGTCTTCAGAAATGAACGACGGTCCATATTGGATACTCCTCCCGAGTTATATGAGGGTGCCCGCGCTTCATTTTATGCGCGCGGGTCATTTCAAGTGTCATTTACTCTACGCAAAAGCGGGACGTTGAAAATACCAACTACTACGTAGAGCACATATATTTACCGCCCAAATATGCGGCAAATGTCCCGCCGCACCTGCCATATGTTGTGCATACACGCGTATAGCGGGTGAATTGTGACTGCATCTAGCACTTTGATTCGCGTGGATTTCCCAGTATCAGCGCTGCATGCGCCGCCCGTCTTTCCTCATCGCCCCCACCTACGCCCAAAAGCTGACGCTCATCGCCTCTGTGCCGCTTGTGCTGGCGGTGACGGCGATTGCCTTTGTCGTGGCACTGCAGGCGCGCGCGGTGGCCGACCGCGAGATTTCAACGCTCGAACAGCAGTTGCTGGACGCCAAGAAGGTAGAGCTGCGCAATTATGTGACACAGGCGCGCAACGGGTTCTACTTTGTTTACGGGTCCGCCTCTCCTGATGACGGGGCGGCGAAATCGCAGGTGGCGCAGATCCTCGCGGCGATGATCTACGGCGAGGAAGGTCAGTTCTTTGTCTATGACTACGACGGCACCGCCCTTGTCAGCCCGCGCCAGACCGACCGGATCAACCGCAACTTTGCTGGCGAGACGGATAGCAACGGCACGCCCGTGGTGGACGAGCTGATCCGCATCGCACGCAGTGGCGGCGGGTATCACACCTATATGTGGCCCAAACCCTCTACCGGAGAGGATGCGCAGATGATTACCTATGTCACCTCTTTCCCCAGTTGGCAGTGGGCCGTGGGGACGGGTGTGTTCATCGACGACGTGCTTGCCAGCGGGGCCGCGGCGCGATCCGATGTGCAGGCGCGGGTGCAGCGCACGTTCTTCTATATCGGCGTTATTACGGTGACCGCTCTGCTGCTGGTGTTTGGCACGGGCATGCTGGTCAACCTGCGTGAACGGCGGCTTGCGGATGCAAAGCTCAAAAAGCTGACGCAGCGGGTATTTGACGCCCAAGAGGAAGAGCGCGGCCGCGTGGCGCGCGAACTGCATGATGGTATCAGCCAGATCCTGGTGGGGGTGCGCTATGCGCTCGACAACGCGCGACGCCGGCTGGAAAGGGGCGACGCCCGCGCGGCAGAGCCTTTGGCAAAGGGGATCGACAGCCTTGCACAGTCCATCGCCGAAGTGCGCCGCATCAGCCGCGACCTGCGCCCCAGTATTCTGGATGATCTCGGCCTTGGTCCCGCGCTGAAAACGCTGGTCGAACAATTCGCCCTACGCACCGGTATTCAATGCCGCTTCGATACCGTGGTATTCCGCAACCGCCTGGACGACGAGGCCAAGATCGCGCTCTACCGGATCGCGCAAGAGGCGCTGACCAATATCGAACGCCACGCACGCGCCACCGAAGTTATCGTCGATCTGCGCGGTCACCGACAGGGCGCGACGCTGTCGATCTCTGACAACGGGCTGGGGCTGGCCAAGACACGCTCCACCGCCGGAGGGTTGGGCCTGCGCAATATGCAAGAGAGGATAGAACAGCTAGACGGTACGCTGACCATGCAAAGCTCTGCCCAAGGCGGCACCGAGATTACCGCCACCGTCCCGCTTACCCATATGCTGCGCCCGCCGCCAACCGCCCTGCCCTAAGCCCTGATATGCCCCTTCCCGAAAGCTGCCCCATGACCCTTTCAGACACCCAGCCGCCCGAGTTGATCAAAGTGATGATCGTGGACGATCACCCGATGGTCGCCGAAGGCATCCAGTCCATTCTTGAAAGCTATGACGATATCAATGTGGTCGGCTGTCTGCCCAATGGCCGCGCCGCGATCGAGAGCGTCGTGGAACTGGACCCCGATGTGATCCTCATGGACCTCAACATGCCAGAGATCGGCGGGCTGTCCGCGACCGAGATCTTGCTGGAACGCCAGCCCGACACCCGCATCGTGATCCTGTCGATGCATGATAACCCCGAATATATCTCTTCGGCGCTGAGCCACGGCGCCATGGGGTATATCCTCAAGGATGTGCCGACGGACGAGATCAAGCTGGCGATCGATACGGTGATGCGCGGCGAACGGTATCTATGCACCGGCGCGCAAGGCTCGCTTGAACCCAAGGACGCCGCGCGTGAATCCCTGACCGAACGCGAACAGACGATCCTGCTGCAACTGGCACAGGGGAAATCCAACAAAGAGGTCGCGCAAACCTTGGATATCTCTGTGCGCACCGTCGAAACCCACCGCAAGAATATCAAGCGCAAGCTTGGCATCTCTTCCACCGCAGGGCTGACGCGCTACGCGATGGAACACGGCGTGCTGCAAGGAACCGGAGTGCGACTCTAGCTGATATCGGCCCAAGAAATGCCTTCGATTTTGCAAAAATTAGAAAATTCAGGATTTCGCGCAATAAATGAAAAGATTATTCGCATCTAGCGACACTTTTATCGACAATAGGGCATTGACGCCCCTTTGTGGCGCTCATAATGTCCATGCACGCAATGAGGGGCCTTTGGCTATGACAGATCTAGCTTTGACAGATATCGTCGTCATTCTAAGACACACGCGCATGGGCCGGTAACGGCAGACCATAATAGTCACCATGCGCCCCCGTCAAAATCGGGGGCTTTTTTTTGCGCAACGTATTTTTTGATAAACCACCGCCTGACGGAGCACCAAGATGACACGTAAAATGACCGGAGCGAAAATGATCGTTCAAGCCCTGATTGATCAGGGTGTCGATACCGTATTTGGCTATCCCGGCGGCGCTGTCCTACCGATCTATGACGAGGTGTTCCAACAAAACAGCATCAAACACGTGCTGGTGCGTCACGAACAAGGGGCGGTGCATGCCGCCGAAGGCTATGCGCGCTCGACCGGAAAACCGGGCGTTGTGCTTGTAACCTCGGGCCCCGGTGCCACCAATGCGGTGACCGGCCTGACGGATGCCTTGCTCGATTCCATTCCACTGGTTGTCCTGACAGGTCAGGTGCCGACCTTCATGATCGGCTCTGACGCGTTTCAAGAGGCCGATACCGTGGGCATCACCCGCCCCTGCACCAAGCACAACTGGCTGGTGAAAGAGACCGACAAGCTGGGCGGCGTCCTGCACGAGGCGTTCCACGTGGCCACCAGCGGGCGCCCCGGCCCCGTTCTGGTCGACATCCCGAAAGACGTGCAATTCGCCACGGGGGAATACACGCCCAAGAAGCCATCCACCTCGCATTACCAGCCGCCCGTCAAAGGCGACATGACCGAGATCACCGAACTGGTGGCCGCCATCGAAACCGCCAAGCGCCCGATTTTCTATACCGGCGGCGGCGTCATCAACTCCGGCCCTGCGGCGTCGCAACTGCTGCGCGAATTGGTCGAGGCGACAGGCTTTCCCATCACCTCCACCTTGATGGGGCTTGGCAGCTATCCGGCGTCGGGTGACAAATGGTTGGGGATGCTCGGGATGCATGGTCTTTACGAGGCCAATATGGCGATGCACGACTGCGATCTGATGATCAACATCGGCGCGCGCTTCGACGACCGGATCACCGGCGTTGTCGACATGTTCAGCCCGAAATCCAAGAAAGCGCATATCGACATCGACCCCTCGTCGATCAACAAGATCATCCGCGTGGACATCCCTATCGTCGGCGACGTGGGCCATGTGCTGGAAGACCTGCTGAAGGTCTGGAAATCGCGCGGCCGCAAGACAAACACCGAAGCCGTTGGCAAATGGTGGAAGAAGATCGAGGAATGGCGCAACGTTGACTGCCTAAAGTTCGAGCAAAAAGGCAAGATCATCAAACCGCAATACGCGCTCTCGCGACTTGAGGCGCTGACCAAGGGGCGTGACCGCTATGTCACCACCGAAGTGGGCCAGCACCAGATGTGGGCCGCGCAATACCTTGGTTTCGAGGATCCGAACCGCTGGATGACCTCTGGTGGGCTGGGGACCATGGGCTATGGCTTCCCTGCGTCCATCGGCGTGCAGATGGCGCATCCTGACGCGTTGGTCATCAACGTTGCGGGCGAAGCGTCTTGGCTGATGAACATGCAGGAAATGGGTACCGCCATGCAATACGGCCTGCCGGTGAAACAGTTCATCCTGAACAACGAACGCCTCGGCATGGTCCGCCAGTGGCAAGAGCTGCTGCACGGCGAGCGCTATTCCCAAAGCTGGTCTGAATCCCTCCCCGATTTCGTCAAGCTGGCCGAAGCCTTCGGGGCCAAGGGGATCATCTGTTCGGACCCCGACGATCTGGACGACGCGATCATGGAGATGCTCGATTATGACGGTCCGGTGATCTTTGACTGTCTGGTGGAAAAACACGAAAACTGTTTCCCGATGATCCCGTCGGGCAAAGCGCATAACGACATGATGCTGGCCGGTGTCGACACGCAAGGTGTGATCGACGCCAAAGGATCGGTGTTGGTCTAAGCCGCCAACGGCACAAGGAAACACATCGGCGCGGGGTCGCGCGCCGAGTTTGAACAAATCTTAGAAGGACAGTGTCATGTCAGCCCTAAAGATCAAAAAAGGCTCCAACAGCCATTCCGCCTATAACCTACGTCCCAATTTCTCGGATGTGATCGAACGCCACACGCTGGCCGTACTGGTCGAGAACGAACCCGGCGTGCTGGCGCGCGTCATCGGTCTGTTTTCGGGCCGTGGATACAACATCGACAGCCTTACCGTGGCAGAGGTTGACCACACAGGCCACCTTAGCCGCATCACAATCGTCACTTCGGGCACGCCGCAGGTGATCGAGCAGATCAAGGCGCAGCTGGGGCGGATTGTGCCGGTACACGAGGTGCATGACCTGACCGTCGAAGGCCCCGTGGTCGAGCGTGAGCTTGCGATGTTCAAGGTGAATGGCACCGGCGACAAACGGGTCGAAGCCCTGCGTCTTGCGGATATCTTCCGCGCCAACGTTGTCGATAGCACCTTGGAAACATTCGTATTCGAGATCACCGGCGCGCCCGAGAAGATTGACGCATTTGCCGAATTGATGCGCCCCTTGGGGCTGGTGTCCGTGGCACGGACGGGCGTGGCAGCCCTGTCGCGCGGCGACTGATACGCTAAGGTGGCAGGTTGAGGTCTGGCCAGCTCCGGCCGGACTAGGCCTGACCGCGATGGCGGAATTCTACCGGCGGGGCGGCTTTTGGGCGGAATGGAAGCACCTCGCCGCCTGTTTGCTTTCGCGTAATGCCGGCGGAATGGCGCAGCAGTTTGTTCGGCAAATCAGCGTCCGCCTTGGATCGCACGACCTTGGGGTTGAGCGCCTTGCGCAACTTGGCCTCGTGGTAGACCTCGAACTGGACAAGATCACCGGCATCGAAACAGCTTGTCGTCTGGTTCACTGTCGCGGGGTCACCCTGGAAATATGCAAGGTCGCCGTGATCCTCGCACCAGAACACAGCTTTGTTGGATCGGGCATCGCTCCAAAGTACCACACCGTACATTTAACTGTTCCTTCCAGATGCTTGCAGACATGAGAGATAATCATGTCATTTTTACAAATTGTCGATTTCTTTACGAAATCAATTTGTGTCGCGCGCACCGGAATTTGACGCTGAATAGCGTCATTAAACAGCCATATAGTGCAAATCTCCTTGCAAATTCGTTCAAAGGTTGTGAAGTTTAGTTCAATTAATTTTAACGGACTGATTTCATGACGAACCCCGCCGATATCAGGACAATTTTCGGGTCAAATTTAAAAAAACTTTCAGTAGGTTACCCCTCCATTGGGGGGGATCGGAATGAATTGGAATGGTGAGCACGGTCTAAATTGGAATGATCTAAACGGCTCATCATGAAAAGGCCTTTGTTCGTTGGCAATCCAGCAAACCCAAGAAAAATTGGCCGATTGGCAAGAGTGGCACGTTTTAATTTTTAATGGTGCCGATGATTGCCGCCCAAATCCAAAAGCGGCACCAATCATTTCCATTCGTGCATCGATGCGACCACGCGGCCAATGATTTCAAAATTGCGATCATCCAATGGGAGCTCCAGCTCGCGCGGCGGGTAAACCTTGTTAGAGCTGAGCAATGAGATGGCCTGAGGCCCTATGCGCTGGACGTGCTTGACCACCAGCTCATCCCAGATGCGCACCACAAAGGTGGAGCCATCCGATGGCGTGGCTTGCGCGCGATCCACCAGGATGAGATCGCCATCCTGGAGCTTTGGCTCCATGCTGTCGCCTTTGACGGTGACAATGTGGAGCTGGCTGGGATCGAGCCCGCGCCGTTTGATCCACTGGAGATTGAAAGCATAATAGCTGACCTCCAAAGGCTCAGCGACAAACGAGCCGCCATTACCTGCACTTGCGGAAACAGTGAATTTCGGAACCGTCACAAATGACGGGTCGTCTATTGTTGCGGGATCATCGCCAATGTCGCCAGTCAATAAGGCATTGAGGTCCACACCGTAAACAGTCCTCAGCGCGGCGAGGATTTCATGATCTGCCCTTTGTTGCCCGCTCTCGATGTGCTTGATCTTGTCCGCTGAGGCACCCAAAGGTTCGGCAAATGCCGCCCTTGATAGGCTTAAAGAGCCCCTAAAACGGCTAATATTTCCAGCAAAATCAGTCATATAACAAATCCTTAGGCTTTGTGCGCCTTTTGTCTCTTGCGATTATAGGCAAACTTTGCCATTTTAAGGTCACGCCACAACGGCGCAACGCAGTAATGAGGCACGATATGACAGACAAAGGCAATATTTTCCAGCCTGGTGTGATTTTGCATGAGGTGATCGCCGGAACCTTGAAGGCGAAAGGCTCCAGCTTTGACGCTTGGTGCGTCGAGAATGAAATCAACCGGAGCACTGCCCGCCAAGCCACCTATGGCCAGTCCGGTGGTGATCGCGGCAAGGCGATCCTTGAGCGCATGATCAATGATGCTGGCCGTGATGTAGTAACTATGAGCTACCGTGCCCGCATCGAGGCTGAGGCCGCGCGCTTTGCTGGAGCGGCGGCATGAGCCACCTCAGCGACATCAAGCGCGAGGAGTGCGCCAAGCGAGAGATGGCCGAAGAGGCGCTCGCGGGCCTGTCAGATAAGGACAAGGTGAATTTTGCCTTGGCTTTGATGATGAAAACAACTGACCCAGACGCGGCGGCATGCTTGCGTTTCGCGGGTAGTCAGCTCGCCGAGCTTGCCAACATCCTTATGCGAGAAGCATTTGAGCGGGAGTGTGGATGATGAGCCATGTGCCCACTCATATAACCAATGCGGCCTTTGAGGGCCATATGGCCCTCACTGAGAGCCTCAAGACATCACTGGGCCGCGATCCCAGCCGTGCCGAGGCGGCGCAAGCGATGGCTGAGGCCTATGGCGACATGCTCGCGCTCTTTGCTGGATCAGGTGCTCAGGCCCACCAGGTCGAGGCGATCAACCGGATGGCCCAGCGGGCCTATGATGCGATGCTATCCAAGATCATGGCCAAGGATTGCGGGGGCTCAGCATGATTGCGCCGCGCCACACATCGGGCGAGTACACCGTGGGCCGTTATCAGGGCGCATATGCGGTGTTCTGTGGCTGCGAGGTCATTGCGCGAGGCTACACCAGTGTCGCCAACGCTGAGGCCAAGGTGGATGCCTTGCATCGCCAGGATGGCCTCACTGAGCGTGACTGCATCCGGTGTGGCGATGAGTTTATGAGCGAGGGCGCGCACCACAGAATGTGCGCCCCATGCCGAGCTGGAGCCAGCGACATCTTTGATGGCGCGGTGTAACTGAAATGGGGCAAGCCTTGCGAAAATCAGACCTAGACGGGGCGGATGCGCCTGGGTTCTCAATCGCCACCGGCGATCCTATTGGGAACCCGATTGGGAACCCATTGGGAACCCCTCAAAAGTGGATCGATGCCGCCGAGCTTTCTGATCTCTCGGCCATCGCCATCCAGGTTGCCCGCCGTGCGATCAAATCACGCAAGTGGCGTGGCGCTGATCTCTTGGTGCAAGAGGTCCAGATCGGGCGCGGTGGTGCTGGTGGCAAGGCCCTCCAGGTTCACGTTGATAGCTTGCCCGCCGATCTGCGCGAGGCATGGTATCTTGAGCGCGGCATCGTATTGCATGAAAAACCAGACACCGAGACCGGCAAGATGGTCCTGGTGCCAGAGCAAGCCCACCAGAATGATGCGCGCTTTGAGGCCGATCTGACAATCGCCCGCTGGCGTCAAGAGGTGATCCGGCCCGCCATCCTCCTAGAGAAGGGCTCGCCCGCGCGCGCTGAGCTGATCGAGGAGCTGGCCAAGACGCCGCGCCTATTCCCAAACGGCAAGCGCAAGGCCGTGACCAAACAAACACTCTATAACTGGGTGAGAGACTTTGAGGCCGATGGGCTCAATGGTCTGGTGCGCAAGCGCCGCACCGATACGGGTGCCAAGCGCCAAAAGGTGACGCGGGCCTGGGATGCTTTCTTTGAGGCGCACATCGATGCCACCAAGCATGCCGAGATCAGTGATGAGCTCACCACCTACATCCGGTCACTTTGGGCCGCTGGTGAGCGTGGCTGGCGCTCGATCACCGAGAAATCCACCACCCGCCTGATCGAGATGAGCCGCGATCTCAAGGTCCTCGACTTTGAAACGCTTGAGCTAGGCCGGTGCGGTGACACCAATGCCAAGGCCACCCAGTTCGGCCTATGCAACGTGAACCGCCGCCAGGTCGAGCATCAACGGGAATACAAGCTCCTCGCGATCAAGGACAAGGACAACGCTGTCTTTTCTGACTACTACATGCCCTCGATCCGCCGCGATTATTCCACTGTATTGCCGCGCCAGATTGTGGTGGGTGATGTCCACCCAGTCGATGTCATGATGCGCCGCGAGGATGGCACCGTGGTCTATCCCAAGGCGATTGCTTGGTATGACGTGGCCACCAATGAAATCCATATGACTTTCGTGCTTTGCGAGCCTGGTGAGGGCATCCGGCGCGAGCACGTTGCCCAGAGCTTTGAGGCAATGGTCGATGAGTGGGGCCTCCCAGAGTTGCTCTATCTCGACAACGGGTCTGAGTATTCTTGGGATGAGATGATCAGCGGTTTCACCCAGCTCTCCAAATTGACCCAGAGCGGGCTCAAGGTGTTTGATCTTGCGGGCGATCCTAATGTGGCGAGCCGCGTTGCCAATGGTCGCGAGGCCGTTGTGCGCTCGATGCCATACAACGCCAAGGGCAAACCTGGCATCGAGGGCGCGTTTGGCAACATCGAGCAAGTGTTTTTCGCCACAATCCCAGGCTGGACCGCTGGCGAGCGCATGAACAAAAAGACCCATGCAAAGGGCAAAGACCCTATCGCCTTCAAAGGCGGCGCGCATGAGTTCCTTGAGACCGCTGGCAAGGCGCTGGAGTGGTATCACAAGCGCCCTCAGCATGGGCGGCTCAAGGGCCAGAGCCCCAATGAGGCCTTGCGCACGTTTATTGATAACGGGTGGGGCAAGACTGCGCTCTCGCGCCCTGAGGTGCTGGCCCTGGCCTTTGCTGAGGAGGTCGAGCGCATGCCTGATCGTGGGCGTGTCACCTATACGCCGCGCCGTGGTGAGACCATGTATTTCTATGCGGATGAGCTCCTCGGCCTTGATCACAAGATCACGCTCAAGGTGCCAGCGTTTAACCCTGAGTTTGTGTTTTGTTTCGCCGATGGTGAGCTGATCTGCCAGGCCTTCCCAGAGCAAACCTATGGGGTGCTCGATGGTGAGGGTGCGCATGAGGTCAACCGCCGTGGCAAGGCTTTCCGCCGCTCTATCGCTGAGAAGCGCCGCCACGTTGCGCTCCTGAGTTTGACCGATGAGACCGCGCGTCACATCGCACATATGCCCGATGCTCCTGAGGCTCCCATCGCTGCGGTGGTGGATGCTGGGATCATTGACCGCATGGCCCGCATGCAAGGCGAGGCCCGCGCGGCCCGCGTCGAGGATGCGGCAAACAAGAAACCAAAAGGCCCAGCCCAGCAATGGAAAACAGGACCCAATGAGGTCGTGGCTGGGTTTCAATTTGCAGAGGATGAGGAATGAGCGAATTTATCAAAACGGCCCAAGCCGAGCAAGCATTTGAGATGTGCCAAGCGGTGCTCGGTGCGCGTCAATATAGCAAGATCGGCCAGATCACCGGCGATCCTGGCACCGGCAAATCAGAGCTCACAACCTGGCTCGCTGAGGAGCTCGGTGGGGTGCGCGTTGAGTGCTGGATGGATATGGGTGACAAGGCCCTCCTGGAGGAGATTGCGCTTGGGTTGAACGCCCAGGGCGCGAGCCTCGATGTCACCGGCACCGCGCCCACGCTATTCCGCAAGATCAAGGCCGAGTGCCGTGGCAAGCTGATCCTGATCGATGAGGCCAATCAACTCAAATGGCCTACGCTGGAAAAGTTGCGCGGGTTGTCTGACATTGGAGGCGCTGGCCTGATCCTCGCGGGCACCGACATCCTCGCCAAGCGCCTGGTGGAGGCGCGGGTGCGCGTCTATCTCACCCAGCTACGCCAGCGGATTGGGGCCAAAAAGGTCCTCATGCTGCCCATCACCAATGATGGCGAGCTCGCGGCCTATGTGCTTGCGCCTCGCTTTGGTGCGGTCACCAAGGCCGTGGCCAAGCGTTTCCGCATCTTGAGCCGTGGTGAGTGGCGCTCAGCGCTGGAGCTGGCCGATGCTTGCGAGCGCCTCATGGCCAATGAGAGCCTGGACAAGATCGATGAGCGCGTGGTCGAGACCGCCGCCGCATGGATGGCGGGCCGGTCATGATCATCAAAAACGCAATAGCCAAGCGCGCCAAGGCGCTCATTGCCAGCCGCAACCCAGACTTTGTGATCGGGCCTAGTGCCGATGATCCCTATATGCTGCGCTGGTGGTGGATACCGCGCAATCGGTTTTTCAACGTCTATGTGCATGCGATCTTGCAAGATGATGATGATCGCGCCTTGCATGATCACCCTTGGCCATCCCTTTCCCTCATGATCGAGGGCCAGATCGATGAGGCATATCGTGCCAGCAATGGTGACAACGCCTTGCGCCGCCTTTCTGAGGGTGAGTGGGTCTGGCGCGGCCCTAAGTTCCTGCACCGTCTTATGCTCCCAGGAGCGCCAGCGATCACCGTTTTCATCACCGGCCCACGCATCCGCGAATGGGGTTTTGCATGCCCTCAGGGCTGGGTGAGCTGGCGTGATTTCGTCGCCAAGGATGATGCTGGCTCGGTGGGTCGTGGATGTGGGGAGCAATGAGGATGGCCAAGAAAAAGCTAGTCATTGCGCCGATGTGCCACCCCTGTCGCGTGGTCACTTATCGCACCGCGAGCGGCCTCCACAAATGCCCAAAGTGTGGCGAGTGGGTGAAGGCATGAGCGACATCGAGACGCAAGTGCGCCGCGCCGCCCGCGCCAAGGCCAAGGTTAAAGCCACCTCGCGTGGCTGGAGCATGCTGAGCCAGGACGAGATCATCGCCCTCGCCTTCATCGCGGATGTGTTCCTGGAGGATGGCGCACTGCCAAATCCGGCACCCGCAAAACCGGCACCCGCCGTGATTTCAAACGTCTAACCAAAGGATATAGACATGCCACCAATCCAAATCCCTGAGGGCTACATGGCCAACGCCGATGGCGCGCTCATGCCCATCGATAAGGTGAAACCTCAGCACCTATCTGAGGACAAGCTGGTGCGCGACCTGATCGGGTCCGCGCGCGAGATCAGCGCCCAGCTCACCAAGTTCAAAGATATCGCCATGAGCGATGTGCAAGAATTTCGCGCCATGATTGCCCGCGAGTATGGCGCAAACAAAGGCGGCGCAAAGGGCAATATGACTTTGCGCTCCTATGATGGCGAGCTCACCGTGCAAGTCCAGGTTTCCGAAACCATCGATTTCGGTGTGGAGCTGCAAGCCGCCAAAGAGCTGATCGATGATTGCGTGGCCGAGTGGTCTGAGGGGTCAAATGACAACCTCAAGGTGCTGGTCAATGATGCCTTTGATGTAAAAAAAGAGGGTAGCATCGACACTGGCCGCGTCCTGGCTTTGCGCCGCCTCGACATCACAGATGAGAAGTGGGTGACCGCTATGAACGCAATCTCAGATGCGGTGCGGGTCACCGGCTCGCGCACCTACATCCGCTTTTATGAAACCGATCAAAAGGGCGAGCGCAAAGCGGTCTCCCTTGATCTGGCCTCGGCTTAACTGAGGCCAGCCTAACAACCCCACTGGCCAATCCGGCCACAACCTAAGAGAGAGACTATCATGACAAAATTTGACCTTTTGAAAGCCATCGCCGCCGCAACTGGTGAAAGCCAAGCCACCGTCGATGAGGTGCTGAAATCCTTGGCCGATACGGCATCAAAGGCCCTCGGCGAGGGTGATGATCTGACAATCCCAGGCATCATCAAGCTCGGCACCAAAGAGCGCCCTGAGCGCATGGGTCGCAACCCCAAGACGGGTGAGGCCATCAAGATCGCCGCCAAGACAGTGGTGACCACCAAGGTGCTCAAGGGTCTCGCTGACCACGTAGCCTAAGCACCCGCCACCGCGCCGCCCTCCCTCGGCGCGGTGGCACTTATCAGGAGAGACACGATGTCAGATATCAAGATCACAACCTCAGGCGAGCTCCACCTCAATGGCGACATTGTTGGGCGCATCGAGTGGCTGGTGCCGTTTGTCGAGAGCGATGTCGCGGGCCGGTTTAGCTTGGATGATCCTTTTGTCGATGAGTATGGCGCGCGGATCGATTGCACCTCATGCGCCGAGCTCGATGAGCTCCACACTGACAACCGCCGCCGAGTGCGCGCGGTGCAAGAATTGCTAACCCTGGGCCGCAAGCGCCTGGCGTCCATTGGTGGCGCGGGCGGGCTGGTGGATGAGCGCCTCATCGAGGTCGAGGCTCTACTGGGACGCATGGAATTTGAGACATGAGCGCGCCCTGGACCGAGAAAGGCACCCGCGCCAAGTGCCGCCGCAAGCTCGCCGCGATCCAGGCCCAGGTCAAGAAAATGGCCGAGGACATTGCCTATGATTGGGGCGATGTGGATCAGTCGATTGTGAGCTCATGCGATGAGATGATCGCGGCGGTGGATCACCACGCTGGTGAGATCGAGACCTATATGACTGAGCGGGTCCAAGAGGCCGAGGTTAGCGATGAGCCAGAGGCCATCATCGATCCCGCCAAGAAATATGTGAGCATCGATGAGGTCGCTGAGCTGGGCAAGGTGAGCCGCAAGCACGTCCGCCGCCAAGTCACGCGCGCCCAGGATGGCCGCGCTTGGATGGGTGCTGAGATGCGCGCCGTGATCCCCAAGGGCGGTGATGTGCTGATCGAGTTTGGCACCCTCCCAGAGCATATCCGCGAGGCTTTTGTGATGCTGGACCAAGCCACCCTCCAGCTCTGAAGTCCAAAGCGGAACGAATTAAATTTGAATGAAAGAGATTGAGAGCCACATCATGACCAAGACATCACCACAACGCCGCAACGCTGATCTTGCCACCATCCACATCGGTGCCAAGGCGCTCTTTGGTGATGTCTCAAAGGGTGGTGATGGTCGTGATCAATATGAGACATGGCTGGAGCGCCACACCGGCAAGCGCTCGGCGGGCAAGCTGTCCACTGATCAGCGGATCGATCTGATCAAGATGATGCGCAAAGAGGGCTTGCTCCCTGATCGCACCCCTGGTGGCAAAGGCCCCACGGCCAGCGGCGAGGAGCGCCCCACCTCGGCCCAGTGGGCCAAGATGGCCGCGATAGGCCGCTCGATTGGCTGGAGTGATGGCCTTGAGGATGAGCGCCTGAGGTCCTTTGTGAAGCGCACGGCCAAGGTGAGCTCCACCAAGTTCCTGAGCCGCACCCAGGCCAGCAAGGTGATCATGGGCCTGGAGAGCTGGGCCGCTCAGCAAAACGCCAACGCCGAGGGGGATGCCAATGCAGTGTCCTAAGTGCAATGGCCGCGCCTATGTCTATGCGACCAAGCCAAACGGGACGCTTAAACAGCGTTACCGGCAATGCAGAATTTGCGGCCATCGTTTCTCCACTTGGGAGGAGATCGAGGATCGCGAATTGCGCGGATATGAAACCGCAAAAAAGGCGCAAGCCCCTGATTTATTTGCACTAAACAGCGATAAAAAGGCGAGCTAATGGCACCTCGCCGCAAGAATTGTATAGCGGCACCCGCTGGACATCCGCTGGCTGGCATCGGCCACAACGGTGCGCCACCGGATAAGCCGCTCACCATCGATGAGCTTGCCTTGCGTCTCTTTGAGGTGATCGGCCCAAGGACTGACACCGCCATCGAGCCCTTTGAATGTGGCGCGCCCTGGACTGCCCACGCCAGTGAGGCCGATCTCAAGCGCCTCGGCAAGCTCCAGGGCCGCATCAACCGCCGCGCCCAGTCTGACAAAGAGGACAAGGCCGAGCGCAAGCGGATCATGAATAAGAATATCAAGCGCATGCGCCGCGCAAACGGACAAGAGTGAAAAGGGAAACCACGATGAGACAACCGACACCTAACAAATTGAACCCATGCGCCCGCATCATCGGCGAGTTGGCGCAAGTCTGCTTTTTGATATGCGAGGAGACCAAGTTTGATGCTGAGTTTTCTTGGGCCGCGCACGTTAGCGAGCTCATGATCAGCGTAAAGCCGGAGGGCAGATATACCGCTGGCGCGCTTTTGGAGTTGGATGAATATGTGACCATCGCGCCACCAAGATCGGGATGGGGCGAGCTGGGCCGGATGGGTGAGGACACCTATCCAAAGCTCAAGGCCTTTCTGGCCGAGCTCAAGAAATTCCACCAGAAAAACCTAACAGAATAGAGGAATAAAAAATGTATATCCCAACACGATGCGAGGACCAATCTGGCATCTCTCGCGTAAGGCATGCCGAGGGACTGATCGCGCAACTGCCCAGCGATCACGATGGCCGCAATACGTGGCTTTTGAATTACGGCACCGGCGAAGAGGCTCAGGCCATGCGCGCGGATAGAGGCCTCGGATGGGTGCGCGAGACTGAGGCTTGCGAGACCTCAGTGAGGGCCGCGCAAGATGCCCCTGAGGTCCAGTATCCGGTGCCGCCGCGACTTAACCCAGAGGGGAATGGATACATTTGCGACCATTGTGAAAAGACGTGGGGGCCTGGTGAAACCTCAGGATGCAAGCCGTGCCGCGATGCTTGTGAGGCGGGCCAGCCTGTCTCCACCAAGCTACACCTCGCCCAATCCCAGTCTGAAATCTGGCAACACGTCGAGGGTGGCGGGCTCTATCGCCTAGAGACTGACACCGCCATGATCGATGGTGGCTTTGTGCAAGCGGCCATTTATCGCTCCCTTTGGGATGGTCAAGTCTGGGTGCGCCCTGTCTCCGAGTTCTTTGATGGCCGTTTCCGCAATCTTGCGGTGGATGAGGTCACCGATTGCCGCCCGCTTGCGGATCGAGGTGACGCATGAGTATGGCTGAGGAGGCGATCAAGAGCGCCCTGGAGCGCCGCCTTGCGCGCTCGGTGGTGATCAAGGACGCGGATGCCTATGAGCGGCTCTATGGCGAGCTCAGGACGGGCATGACCAACGCTTGGGGCACTGCCATGCGCGAGGGCATAGCCGCCGCCCTGGACCGCCTGAGAGACCTTGGGCCAGGCAAGTTCTCACGCGAGGATGGCGAGACCATCATGAACGTCCTGGAGGCCTCGGTGGGGCCTGAGGCGATCCGCGCGGCCATGCGCGAGCCGGTGGTCAATCTCACCGATGCGCTTTTCCGCACTGGTGCCGAGGAGGTGGGCCAAGCGGTGGGCGTCTCGATAGCCTTTGCGCGCCCTGATCTCGATGCTCTCGATGTGCTCAAAACTGGCAATCTCTACTGGATTGGCAATAGCTGGAATATCAAAACCCAGAACAACATCGCCAAAATCCTTGAGGACTATTTCACCGAGGGCATGACGCGCGAGGGCTTGACCCAGCGTTTCGCTGAGGACTTCGCTGGGATGTCGGATAGGAGCCTCACTTATTGGGAGTTGCTGGCCGATCACACCGCCACCAAGACGCGCGAGATCGGGCGGGTGTCTGGCTATGAGCGGGCCGAGGTTGCCCGCGTCCAGGTGCGCGCCCAGATCGATGAGGGCACAACTGAGATATGTCGCCAGATGAATGGCCGCATCATCGAGGTCACCAAGATGCGCGCCCAGGTCACCGAGTATCTGGACGCGGTGGGCAAGCGTGATGAGCCGCGCGCCAAGGCCGCTTGGGCGCTGAATAGCGATGAGGATGTGGACCTGAGTGACATCAATGATGAGGACCTCGATGCCTCTATCGCCAGCCCGCCCTATCACTTTCGGTGCCGCACCATAACGGTGGCATATTTTGAATGAGGATGAGTAGCGTATCCGAGGAGGATTTCAGAGCGGCGGCGATCAAGACGTGTGAGGCAATGAGGGGGGCTGGTGGGTGCTCATGCGAGCCTACCCCTGGCCAGTATTGCGAGAGTATCGCCACCACTTGGAGCCGGTTGTTTGGCTGGGAGGTTGCGCAAGATAGCGTGGTCGCTTTGATAAACGGTAAGGCAACAATTAGGAAAAAGCCCAGCCGCTAATCGAGATCCGATGCAAGGCTCAAGGGCCTTGATTTATAAAGAAAAAGGGGCGGGCTCAAAATTCAGAGCCCGCCCCTTTTCTATTTGTCGGCTTTACTATCCAGCTTGTCCTCGATGCGTTGCAAGCCATCCTTGATCTCTTTGAAGCCTTCTTTCACGGTCTCGCGATCTCGCTTTTGCAGGGCTTCGATCACAGACACTCGGCCCTTGAGATGAAAGAACGCGCCCGCAACCGCGATTAACGTGCCACCCCAAGTGAGGAGGTCCTTTATTCCAACCTCGATCATGCAAGCCTCGCGATCAACTGGCGAGCATGCCAGCGCAAGGCACCAAGTCGCACGGCGGCAAACATTGCCCCGCGCCAAACCTTAGGCATGCCGAGGACGCCGAGCGCCTCATGGAAAATGTGATCGCAACGCTTGCGAGAATAGAGCCCGCTTTCCAGCATCCAGTCATGCAACGCCGCCGCCTGGATGTAATCTGGGTGGGCCATAGGCACCAAGAGGCGGAATGGGAGCGGAACCGATGCGCCATCAAAGATGAAACCCTCAGGCACCTCGATGGTCTCGGTGGGGTTGTCGAGATCGCTCACCGCATAGCGGAAACCATCCCAAACCTCCCAGCGAGGGCGCTGCCATCCTGGAGGCAAGAGGCGCGCCAGGCCCTTGGGTGAGCTCGGCACGGCCATGATCAGGAGGCGCTCGGTGAAACTGGACATTAGACGCCCGCCCCTTTGTGTTGCGCGTTGCCCAGGGCGGTGCGCCGCTCGGCGCTTGCCTCGGTGTGGAGGTTGCAAAGCTCGGTCGAGTAAAGGCCCGCCGCGCATGCTCGCGCCACGGTCTCATCGATGCGGTTTTGGTCTGCGATGGTCTCGCCTTTTGCGCCTGGGAGCGCATCGCCGATCACGCGATCAACGCCCTCGACACTTGCCGGTTGCAAAGTCGAACAACCCGCCGCCATCAATGCAACGCTCAAAAACACTACTAGCTTGATCAGCCTCATCTTGGGCCTCCCTGTTTGTTTCATTGATATCCGCCACGGCGCTATCGCTACCGAGCTGGAAAATGGTGGCCGAGATGGCGGCGATCAGAGCGATCACCGCCACCAGGCCAATGCCGATGAGCTGGGCGCGTGGCACTAGGCCAGCCCGCGCATGCACAGATCGATCTCCTCGGTGCGCCGGTTTACAAGGCCGCGCACAACGCGCCCGCCCGCCTTGTTCCACCAGCCAAGTGCCTGGCACCCGCCCGCGATGTCGCCTTGATTGAGACGCCGCACCGCCGTGCTTTTGCCTACGCCATAGACGCCCACGTTATAGGCAAGGCTGGCATAGGCCACATCACGCTCTACAGTGAGCCGATTGGCCACGGTGTCGCTTGTGAGCGATGGCCGCAAGCGGTCTCGATAGTCGAGAACCTCGCGCGAAAACATCGCATCACACTGGGCCTTTGTGTAGCTATCGCCCATCGACACGCCCTTGGTCTCGCCATAGCAAACCGTAGGGACGCCCACGATGTCGAGATAGGCCGCAAGGCGCAAACCCTCCCATCGACCAATGAAGGGCACCGCCACCTCCAGGAACGCGGTGTCATAGGTTGTGCCGCCATCGGGCGTGATTGCCACATCGGGCGTGACCAGCTCCACAGTGGGCGTTTTTGACATGGCTTGCGCCGCGCCGTTTGGCGACATGCCGAGGGCCAGCGTCAAGCCGATTGCGAGCAAGCCCACCAGCGCCGGTGATCGCGACTTGGGGCGATTGAGGCTTTGATCTTTGAGGCGTCCAATGATGCCATAGACCAGCAAGCCCACGCCAGCAAACCACCAGATGCGGGGGTTTGTATCGACCTCAAAGAGCCAATAGATGGCCTCAGGCAAGAGCAAGCAAAGAAAGCTCAGGTAAAAGGCCCACATGCTATGCGCGCGATAGGCCACATCTTTCCAGTCTGGGATTAGTCTCATGTTTTTCTCCAGTGTTTAGAGGGGTTTCGGGGTGGTGATCAGGCCTGGGTGGTTTCCTCAGGCTCGATGATGTCGAGGGCCTGGAGCGCAAGGATGTGCTGAGACCATTCGAGCATCTTGGTGGCGGCGGCGGCGGTGAAGGCATACCGGCGCAAACGCCAAGCGAGGAAGTCGCGCAAGATGTGATCTAGGTCACCCTGATCATTTGCGATGATGTCATATTCGCCATCATGGCGAGTGATATCCACCTTGCCCAAGAGGCGCTCGCAAACCTTTGGGCCTTGGTGGTGCGCGCAATCAAAGATCGCCACGGCCAGCTTGGGCGGTAGCGCCTCGCACCCCATCCCATCCCAGAGATCAAAAGCGGCTTGCGCTTGCGCCTCATCGGCCAGCTCACCCATCGAGAAGGCGATGGCCTGATCGATCAGAGATGGCGTGACATCGATCACAAGCTCGGTGCTCGGTGCCGGTGCCGGTGTCGGTTGCGTTGTTGCGCCGGTTGTTGCTGGCGCTTGGGCCACCGGTGCGCCGGTTGTTGCTGGTGCCGTTGCTGGCGCTTTTTGGGCTTGTGTGGCCTTTGCAGCGGTGGCGGCTTTCGCTTTTGCCTTTTGTGCGGCGGTCTGTTTTGCCATGTCGTTTGTCCTCTTGATTGGGTTGATATTTGACGGGGTTGCCTATCCTCGGCGCACCGCAACACCACGGGCGCGGAGTGCGTCCGTGAGCTCATCGGCCATCTCTTGGCCGACATCGGGGGCGAGAAAGCCAAGGCCATCTTGCTCCAATTCCTCCACTGCGCGGGCCAGCCAGGGGTTGCCCTCGCGCGCCGGTTGTTTGACTGATTTCACCGGATGCCTACCGCCTGACCACGCCAGCGCTTTGCCGCGCTTTGGCTTGATGGTGAGGGCTGGCCTCCCGTCATGAACGGCCCGCGCATAGGGCGTATTGGCCGAGAGCATCGCATCATCGGTGCCATGCGGCTCGACCACATGGGCCTTGCGCAAGTCGCCTTTGTCAAAGGGCACATTGCCTTGACGGGTCGCGATCTCGCGCAACTTTTCCGCCACCCTTAGGGTTATGGTTTGCAACCTCATGAGAGCACATCGATGGTCAAGCCACCGCCGCCACCGCCTGGCTTTGCGCGCCCATCGGCGGCAAGCGCCACGGCCCAGAAAAGGTCACCATGCCCCTCATCATTGCGCTCGGCATCGTATTTGATCGAGGTGCCGCTGGTGATCTTTTGGATCGAGTGCATTTGCGCCAGCACATCGGGATCATTGGGCAACAGGAGGCGGCGCTCCTCGGCCAGCTTGAGCACGTTTAGGGCCAGCTTTGACTTGCGCTGAGCTGAGAACCAAACGCCCTCAAAGCGCTCAGGGCTCGCGGTGTGGAGCTCCTCGGCGAGTTGCATGCCCAGGCCAGTCTTGTCCACTTTCCAGCTCTCGATCTCCATGCGGCCATCGAGCTCTTGGATTGTGTTTTTCTGGGCGTCAAATTTCATGCCCTTGTGGAGCTCATGGTGGGTGAGCGCAAAGCGATCTTTCCACTTTTTGCCATCGACCTCCTGGCCGATGATCGCGATGGCCGTGCGGTCATTGATCCGGCCCACATCGACACCACCACGCAAGCGGCCAAACTTGTGAGGCAAGATGCGCTCCTCGGTGAGCGAGTGGAGCAATTCCCAAGACAAGAGCGCTGAGCCATTCTCGGCCCACTGGCACTCATAGAACATCGCCCAGCTCTCGCTATCAAAGAGCATGCGCAACTCATCGAGACCACCAGGCACCGGCATCCCTTGGCTGATCGCGTCTTGGATGGTGATGGTCTGGCGAGACCAGTGATTGTGCTTGTTTTTGTAGTTTGTCGCGATCTCCCAAAACATCGAGCCAGGCAAGAACGGGGTGGAGAAAATGGTCACGCGGCCACCGATTGCGGTGATGCCTGGAGTGATCGCGGCAAAGAGCATGCGCTGACTGCGCACCCATGCAAACTCATCAAACCAAACATCGCCAGGCCAACCTTGGGCGGTGCGAAAGTTAGTTGAAACCACGACGATCTCGGTGCCCATCACCACCATCTTGCTGGCCTTGTCCTCCTCGATCAGGACGCCCAAGCGCTCAGCGTGGGTGCGCACATATTTGAGGATGATCTGGGCTTGGCGCTCGGATGCCGAGACCACAATTTGAGGGCGTCCAGCCATCGCGCCGAGTAATACGGCAAGGCCCACCACGTAGGAGAAACCAATCTGGCGCGCCTTGAGGATGATGCGAAACCGGCTTTCATCCTCAAGAAATTCGGTTTGATACCCATAGAGCCCATATTCGGGATCGAGGACGCGAGCGAGCGCCTCAGATGAGACCGCATTGGAAACGGTGGGCCGAGGCTTGGGCTTGGGTGTCAGTTTTTTCACGCGGTCCAGTGACTTGGTGAGCATGGCGAGCCGCTGGGCCTGGGCGTTGCTTGGGTTTTTCACGCGGCTCAGCCGGTGAATTTGCGCCTCGATCCCGTCCGATGTCTCGCGGCGCTTGCGCAAATCGCCACCCCAATCGCCTTTGGATGCCCAGGTGCGCACCGTGCGATCAGAGCAACCGATCTGGGTGGCGATCTCGCTGGTGCTGTCGCCAGCCAGATAGCGGGCAAGTGCATCCTCTTTTTGCGCATCGGTGAATTTTGCAGGGCGTCCAACTGATCTCTTGGGGGCTGAGATCAATTGTGAGGAGGCTGGAGCTGTCAAGCGCGTCTTTTTTGACCCACTATCGCCAGATGGTGGACAATGGCCCTCAGCGGGGCTCTTTGTTGACGATTTAGGTGGGGCTGGTTTTTTCATCCTATCAGGACCGCCCCAAGAGCGCCACCAGGGCATCCATAGAATTGACCGGAGCTGAGCGCTCGATGGCGGTGCCCGCGCCCGCCGTTGCCAGATTAGCCAGCATAGGCATCAAGGCCCGCGCTTCCTCGGCGGTGATGATCTTGGCATTGACCAGCGCTGGGAGGTCCTCAGCATCATCCTTGGGCGGCGTGAGGTCGAGTGGGCGAAACGCGACTTGCCCATCCTGGAGGCTGTCCTCGGTGCTACCTGGCGCAAGGCCAAGCTCTTTGAGGGTGGGCCTGAGCTGGTCAAGCATGCGGCGGCGCTTGGGCTTGAGGGTCAAATGCTCAAAGGTGAATAGCTGGCCAGAGACCTCGCCACCGCCGCCGAGCTGGCCAGCGGTCATGATGCCCAGCATGCGCGGCGGCACACCATGCGCAACAGGAACGCGATCCCGCGCGGCATCGATCAGCTTGAGAAAATCCCCATCTTTGACATCGGCGGTGAGGCGCTTGATGTCCACCTCGCCCTCCTCGCCTGAGGTCATGATCAGGGTGCGGTGGGCGTTGTCCATGCCTTGATGCTCATTGCGGAAAAAGGCTTGGATTGCCCGCTTTTGCTCAGCGGATGGCGTGACGCCCTTGAACGTGATCGCATACTCAGGGATCGCGTTATTCTTGAAAAATGAGGCGTTGTATCGCGTGGCCGCATAGGCCAGCTCCAGCATGCTCTCGGCACCGATCCAAGTGGGCAAGGCATAGCGCCGCCCCAAGGGGCAAGGCTCGCGCAAGTGGACAATCTCGCGGGCCGTAAAAGTCACCTTGCGGGTGTCGCCATTGGGTTTGCCGATGCGCTGGAGATAGCCCTCGCGATAGCGGCTCATTGTGATCGCGGGCAAGCGGCGCAATCCGATGATGCGCTCGCCATCGGCTGACCGGATCACCTGGAGGAAAGCATTGCCATAGGTCTCAAGGTCGAGACCCAAAAGCACAAAGAGCTCAGTGGCTCCAGTGTCGCAAAGCTCCTCGATCTTCTCGGCCTCACCGATAAGACCGCCGCCAAAGGCGCTCTCAGCTTTGACGTGAACGGCACGGCCATGCTCGGCGCTGGCGCGGTAAAGCACCGAGAGGTTGCGCGGCTCGATAGGCCAGAGAAACTCACCATCGAGCCCCACCTCGGCGCGCGAAGTGAGGAGACCATCGATCTCGGATTTCTGGACCATGACGGTGACGCTATCGGCGGCATCATCGGCGGCGGCTGGTGTGGGTTCATCTTTGCTCATGAGCAAAGAGATACAGCGCAAAACCGAGCGACAATATCCCCCACGAGGAGGCAAAGTTTAGTTATAAACCAATGCCTTGCCACCTATCTGGCACGATGGTGAACGATCAGGCAAGAGTGGTTTATCAAAATTGTTGGTGAGCCAGCAAAAAGACAAATCAGGAGGGTGCCATGATCTAGGTCGGGCCAAATCCCGCCACGTTGAAACCAAAGGAGGCCCTTGCCTTGGCTAAGCTCAAAGACCTTTCCGTCAGCTTTCTCTCGCTGGTGTCAAAACCCGCAACCGGCAAGGGCCTCACCCTCAAAGCCGCCGATGGCCAGCGCCCCGCCGCCTTCGATCTGATCATCAAGAACGATGATATGCAGCGCGCTTTCGGCATCGTCTACTCGCCGGATCAAGAGGATGCGCATGGCGACACCGCCGATGCCCTCACCATCCGCCGCGCCGCCGCTGAGTTCATGCGCGAGGGGCGTCTCAAAAACATCGATACCGAGCACTCATTCACCAGCGAGATGGCCTTTGTGGCCGAGACCTGGCTGGTGCGCAAAGGTGACAAGCTATTCCCCGATGAGCCTGAGGGCTCTTGGGCCGTGGGCATCCAGATCAATGATCCTGATCTCTGGTCACAACTGAAATCTGGCGAGCTGACTGGCATCTCCCTCGCGGGGATCGCGCGCCATGAGCCTGAGCCGGATGATCCTGGCTCGCAATACTACACCGAAAAAGGCGCTGAGCCCAACTGGGTCACCCGTCTCATCAAGGCGCTAACCGGCGCAACCACCCAAGAAACTGTCGAGGAGACTGACATGAACAAAGATCAAGTCCAGGCATTGGTTAGCGAGACGCTCAAGTCTGTGCTGCCCGATGCCCTCAAGGACGCAATGAAAGCCGCTGGCACCCCGCCCGCCGCTACTGAGCCCACTGAGGTGGAGAAGGCCGTGGCCGCTGCCCTCAAGGCGGCTGGCGTCGAGCCTCAAGCCCCCGCCGCCGATCCTGCCCCTGTCGAGACCGACATCACCAAAGCGGTGGATGCGGCTGTCCAAAAGGCGCTCGGCACAAAGGTCGAGGATGCCATCACGAAGGCTCTCGCCAAGGGCGTAACCGAAACCGATCCCGCCGTGGATACCCAAGAGGAGAGCTTCGTATGAGCTTCATCGTCCTAAAGGGCCAAAAGATCGATGATGTGGTCGCGCTGGCCAAATCTCTGATCGGCCCCAATGACCTGGCAAACGGCGGCACACTTACGCCGCAACGTGCCGACAAGCTGATCTCGATGATCATGGCGGATACGTTCCTCACCAAGATCAACACGGTGAAAATGTCACGCCTTGAGCGCAACATTGACGCCATCGATGTAGCCGCGCGCCAACTGGTGCGGGTGCCTCAAGGTGATGAGCCTGAGGATGGCCAGACCGCCAACGCTGGCGAGCATGGTGCAATCTTGCGCGCCCTCACTGTCCAGCTATTCCCAACGCTGACCTTGGATTTCTTGCGTGAAAACAAAGACAATCCGCAGCTTTTGCAGATGGTCGAGAAGGCCTTTGTCACGCGCTTGCGCAATGACTTGGTGGACCTGGGCTTTAACGGCACCCACGACGATAGCGGCGGCGCAACTCAGGCCGAGAAGTTCTTGCGCCTGAATAAAGGCTGGGTCCAAATCGCATTGGATCACGCGGATGCGCCCAAGATCGATATCGATCCTGCCACCGATACATGGAAAGCCACCCTTGGCGCGATCATGGAAACTGGTGATGAGAAGTGGCGCGAGCAATCCACTTTTGTGATGAACCTTGCGGATGCTGACAAGTATGCCGAGGAGCTGGGTTCGCACGTCACCGGCACACCACTCACCGCCGAGAGCCCTTTGCGCCGCTTCAATGGCTTGCCCATCGAGGCCAACCCGCGCATGCCGCGCGGCAAGGTTTTGTTCACGCCTCTCATGAACCTGGCGCACGGTGTCCACACCGACATCCAGCAAGACAAAGAGTATCACAAGCGCCGCCGTGCCTTGGAATACACTTTCGATATGGCGGTGGATTATGAGATCGCGGTCAAGCAAGCCTGTGTTCTCGCAAAGCCAGCGGCCTAACCCATGCCTGAGGTCGCAACCGTCACACCGGCTGAGATCAGAGCCTATGCAAACCTCCCATCGGAGGTGCCAGAGGCTTTGCTCAGCAAGCACATCGAGATCGCCAAGCGTGATCTGGTCAAGGCCAGCGGTGTGGCGGATGCGCCTGAGGGGCATGAGAAAGAATGGATCGAGGCGCTCACCGTGCGCGCCTTGGCCAGCGCCTTTCCCTGGCTTAACACCTTTGCGCTTGATGGCGCGGCCAAGGTGGGCCGCCTGGAGGGCTCGGTGGAATATCGTTTCCTCGATGCCGATGATGTCGAGAAAAAATGCGAGAATTTGAACAACCGTTTTGATGAGCTGGTGGCAAAGATGCCCCGCGATGAAACGGATGATGAAACCCCTGATCAGGTGGGCCTCGGCATCACCTCACTCATGGCAATCTGAGGATATTTGATGCGCCTGCGCACCCGCCTTTCTGAGGAGCTCAAAGCCCGCCTCGCCGTTCTATTGCCTGAGGCGATGGAGACGGTATGGGACAACGCCGCCGTGCTGGTGGTGATTGAGCAACTCAAATTCACGTCCACTGGTGGGCTTGATAACGGCTGGGAGCTGAGCGCCAAATTCGAGGGCGTTGTGCGCGCCGAGTTGCGGGCCGATGCCATCGATGCGCTTGAGGTCGAGCCGCTGATCGCCAACCTGGTGGCCAAGTCTGTTTTCCTAGACTTTGCGGCGGATGCCGATGTGGGCCAGCTCAGCGAGCGGGCGCGCATTGTGCTTGCCGATTGGCGTGACACCGTGCGCGATCAGAATGTCGCCAGCGCCTTGCGCTTTACCGTTTCCGGTTTGATTGCGTCCTATGCTGGGCCATCGCCGCGCCCTGAGATTGTGATGAGCGGCGCGCCCGCTACCGGTCCAGGCAATGAGGCCGATTATGGCCCCATCGAGGAGGGTGTCGCATGAGTGACTTTGACACCCAAGAGAATGACCGCAAGCTCGCCAACATCGCCCAGATGGGCGTTGTCGAGGAGGTCAAGTATTCAAATCCGCCCAAGGCGCGGGTGCGCGTGGGTGAGCTCCTCACCGGCTGGCTACGCATGGGCACCCGCCGCGCTGGCGATGCTCATGAGAGCTGGGCCTATAGCGTGGGCGAGGAGGTCCTGGTGATCTCCACATCCGGCAACATGGCCCAGGGTGTCATTGTCTGCGCTTTGGCCAATGGTGCCAACGTGGCGGCGGCGGCGGCGGGCAAGTTCAAAACAACATACCCAGGCGGCGAGATCATCGAGATCGCTGGTGGCGTGGTGACAATCACCGCGCCTGGCAATGTGATCGTGAATGGTGACGTGATCGCCAATGGGATCAGCCTGATCAACCATGTGCATGGCGGCATCTCTCCAGGTCCAGCGGATACGGGGAAACCAAAATGAGCGTGATTGGCCTCAATTCAGACAACGTGCGCGCCATCGATGGCATGGATCACTTGCGCCAATCGGTGCGCGATATCCTGATCACGCCACTGGGCTCGCGCGTCATGCGCCGTGATTATGGGTCTGGGCTCTTTGAGCTCATCGATGCCAACCTCACCCCGCTCACCCTGGCGCTGATCTATGCCGCCACCGTCGATGCCTTGCGCAAATGGGAGCCGCGCTTGCGGGTCACGCGCGTCCAGGCTGAGGCGTTACCTGAGGAGCTGGAGGCTGGCCGCATTGAGATCATCCTTGAGGGCCAATATCTCCCAGATGGTCAAGAAATCCGGCTCGATGGGGTGGTGCTATGAGTTTCACCGCCATCAACCTGGACCGCTTGCCGCCGCCCATCATCATCGAGCAACCTGATTTCGAGAGCATCTTTGCCGCGCGCAAGGCCCGCCTGATCGAGCTTGCGCCACACCTTGCGCCAGCCCTTGAGCTGGAGAGCGAGCCGCTCGTCAAGCTCTTGCAAGAGGATAGCTATCGCGAGCTCATCTTGCGCGCCGCCGTTCAAGATGCGGGCGCTGGCAACCTTTTGGCCTTTGCCTCTGGTGCCGTGCTCGACCACCTTGCCGCCTTCTATGGCGTTGCGCGCCAAGTGATCCAAGAGGCCGATGCCTCGGTGAGCCCAGCCGTCGAGGAGCTCCTGGAGGATGATGCGCGCTTGCGCTCTCGCGTCCAGCTTGCTCCTGAAGGTTTCACCACCGCTGGCTCGCTTGGCTCCTATACGTTTTGGGCCTTGAGCTCATCGCCTTTGGTCAAGGATGTCGCCATCCTAGAGACCGCCACGCCTGGCGAGGTGCGCATCGTTGTGCTCTCGACTGAGGCCGATGGGGTGCCAGATGTCGCGCTCCTGGCGCAAGTCGATGAAACCACCCAGCCCCGCCGCCCTTTGACTGATCATGCGCTGGTGGAGGCCGCAACCGTCCAGGATTACACCGTCACCGCTGAGCTCACCCTCTATGATGGGCCGGATGCCGAGCTGGTGCGCCAAGCCTCGATCACGGCGGTCCAAGCCTTTGTCGATGAGCATCACCGCCTTGGTCACGATATCACCATCGCTGGCTTGCATGCCGCGCTTTACCGCGAGGGCGTCCAAAATATCAACATCACCGCACCCGCCGCAACGCTGGTGATCGATAGCGATACCGCCGCGCATTGCACTCAAATCACCGTAACCGTGGGGGGGCGTGATGTCTGATATCAAGCACCTCTTGCCGCCGAGCGCCTCGCCCACTGAGCGCGCCATCGAGACAGTGATCGCCGAGCGCACCGTGGGCATTGCGGCACCTATTGCCGATCTCTGGAATGTGGACACTTGCCCCGTTGATCTCTTGCCTTGGATGGCTTGGGCCTTCTCGGTGGAGGTCTGGGATCATGCTTGGTCTGAGACCATCAAGCGCAACGTGATCCGCAATTCGGTCCAGGTGCATCGCATGAAAGGCACCCGCCGCGCGGTGGAGCTGGCCCTTGAGGCGCTGGAGATGCGCATCGACTTGCATGAGGGCTTTGAGCTCGATGAGTTCGGCGCACCCTATGGCCCCGCGTTTACCTTTACACTTGATGCCTTTGCCGATGATATCTTTGACGCTGGTTTCCAGATCAATCCGGCCTTGCATGCTTTGGTTTCTGAGCTGATCCGCAACGTCAAGCCGGTGCGCGCTCACTTCACTTTGCGCATTGGCGAGAAGCGTGGCGGCATCGTTACCGTGCGCACCGGATCGCGCCAGAGCGTCAAGGATAGTCGCCAGATCACACCCGCCTTGCCGGTGGATGTGCATGCGCCTCATCTCACCGCCCGTTCGGGTCATCGCCAGATCGCGGTGAGCCATCATATCCACCGCTTTGACATGGGAGATGCCGCATGACCGCTGGCACTGACATTTTCACCACTCTTGGCCTCACCAAAATCCGCAACGCGGCGGGCTCAGGTAGCCAGGTAAAGATCAAATATATCGCGCTCGGCGATGGCCAAGGTGCTGGCTATGCGCCCAATCCGGCTCAAGTCACCTTGCGTCGCGAGCTTTTGCGCACCGCCATCGAGCGCCACTATCCTGTCGGGATCAACGCTTGGCACGTAAATGCCAGTTTTCCAACTGATGCCACTGCTATCACCGTGCGCGAGATGGGTTTCATCGATGAGGATGGCGACCTGATCGCGCTCTGGGCTGGTGCGGATGTGGGCAATGATCGGCGCACCGGCGTGATCGAGTATCTGATCAAGCACATCATTGCGTTTGACGGGATCGCCGATGGCATTGTGATCATCGATGCGCCCCTCGATGCCTACCTCGACAATGCGGTGCTCCAGCTCGCCACCGATGCGGTGGTGATCGATCGGCAACTCGCTCAATGCAAACAACTGCGCGACTTGACCGTCGCGGCTCAATAGGAGGATTTAATCAATGGACCCAATGGAAAACATCAACATCGCCGCCGATGCTTTGCGCCAAGTGGCCGAGCGCGCTGGCCCGTTCTGGGATGATGCGGATGCCCGCGTCAATGCTGGCCTTGCCTCGATGAGCGCAAAGGAGATTGCATTGCAAGCCCAGGTCGATGGGTTCTTTGAGGAGATCACGCGAGGCCGCACGTCCACGCGCTATGATAGCACTGTGATCATTAGCAAAGATGGCGTTTCGCCTGTAGTTGACGCAAACCATGCAGATCGCACGGAATGGATGAAACTGCCTTCAATCCAAAACACTCTCCCAGTGGGTCGCGCCCCTGGCACTGGCTTGAATGTCGTTGATATGCAGCGCGCTTACGTGGTTCAGCCTGGCACATACGAGGCCCCTGCATATAGCAATGATGTGAGCCGTTCAGCTATAGAGATGTGCCTCTCACCAGGGGCTAATCATTCGGCGGTTGAGGCGGCGCTGATTTCGCTTGGGATTTCTGAATTTGATCAGATCGGCGGATGGAACGCTGGGTCGTTCAACTATCTAATCCCCGCCGCGTCTGGTGGGTATTGCTCGCTTTGGTATCGCTTCGCAAATCGGCACTACCAAACCGGCGATTACACTGGCCAAGACATCCTCACTTTCGGTGGAAATTCCGGCTTTACAGTGAACGCGGTCCACACGTTCACCAACCCATAAGGAGTGCTTAAATGCAAGACGAACAACAACAACCAAGCGCTGAGGAATACGCGGCCTACCTCGATGAGGCTCAAAAGTCTGCCGTGCGCCAGCGCATTGCGGCCAATGCTGGCGATCCGCTCTCATTGCTCGGCACCACATCCGATGCCGCCACCATCGCGGTCCTTGTGGGTGCATGTTTCATGGCGGCTCTTGATGAAAAGACCAGTTATGCGACCTTTCGGGCCAATGCCAACGCCTACATGAAATCGATCTCAGGTGATCATGACCCCACCGAGATCGCCAAGGCGTTTTTGGCCAGCCTGGCCGCTGGCGAGGTGCGATTGCCAGCCCTGGAGAAAGGCATTGTCGAGGTTCTCGGCGAGGTCACGTTGCGTGGCAACGCTGTCGCTGAGGCAATCAACCCACGCGAAACCTAAACGCGCTAGGGGCAATCTGCCCCAGCATTAACGGCCCCTAAAAAGGCTCTTGCTCTTATCAAAGGAGGCTCCCAATGCCTGAGCAATTCTTACATGGCGTCGAGGTTGTCCAAATCGACACCGGCACACGTCCAATTCGCACCGTGCGATCCTCGGTCATTGGCTTGGTGGGCACCGCCCCGCTCGCCGATGCTGACAAGTTCCCCCTCAATACCCCTGTATTGATTGCGGGCAAACGCGCGGATGCCGCTGGCCTTGGCGCAACTGGCACCTTGGCACCGGCTATCGATGATATCTTTGACCAGGTGGGGGCCGTTGTGGTCGTGATCCGCGTCGAGGAGGGTGTCGATGCCGCCGCTACCTTGAGCAACATCATTGGCGGCACGGATGATGTCACTGGCTTGCCTGAGGGTCTCCAGGTCCTTCTATCCGCTGAGAGCGTGGTCAAAGTTGCCCCGCGTCTCATCGTGGTGCCTGAGTTCTCCCAGGAGCAAGCGGTGGTCACCGAGCTGGTGGCGATTGCGACCAAGTTGCGCGCCATCATCATCGCCGATGGGCCAAACTCGACCGATGCGGATGCCATCACATACCGTGAAAACTTTGGCTCTGATCGCATCTATCTGGTCGATCCTTGGGTCAAGGTCTGGGATACCGAGACAAGCGCCGAGATCGTGCGCCCAGCATCGGCCCGCGTGGCTGGTGTGATCGCCAAATCGGATGCCGAGCGTGGTTTCTGGCACTCGCCATCAAACCGCCTCATCGATGGCATCACCGGCACGGCTCGCGCTATCGATTTCACCTTGGGTGATGCGACATCTCGCGCCAACATTCTCAATGAGAATGAGGTCACCACAATCATCCAGCGTGATGGCTATCGCCTTTGGGGCAATCGCGGGCTTTCCGCTGATCCTAAGTGGGCGTTTATCAAGCGCCGCCGCGTGGCTGACATGATCAATGAGAGCATCATGCAAGCGCACTTTTGGGCGATTGATCGCAATGCTGATCGCACATATTTCGAGAATGTGGTCGATGGCGTCAACGCCTATGGCCAGCGCATGATCGATGTGGGTGCCTTGGTCGGTTTCAAGTGCTGGGCAAATCAAGAGCTCAACACCCCTGAGGCGCTTGAGGATGGCAAGGTCTACTTTGACTATGACTGGGTTGAAACGCCCACCGCCGAGCACATCACTTTCCGCTCTATGATCAACAATGGCTACCTTTCCGAGGTCCTGCCAACCGCCTAAGGAGGGCGAATTAAATGCGTGATATTCTGCAATATATGGGCCTTTTCGTGGATGGCCGTGGCTACTTTGGCGAGGTCAAAAAGGTCGAATTGCCAAAGCTGACAATGGCAACCCGCGATTTCTCGGCCTCTGGCATGGCTGGTCCTATCAAGGTGCGCATGAGCCGCTTGGCCAATGCTCTTGAGATGAAACTCAATTTCGACACCATGCCGCGCGAGCTCTTTGATGTGCTCTCGGTCTCTGAGGGCGAGGAGTTCCCATTCCGCGTCAAGGGCTCGGTGCAAGGTGCCGATGGCGTCACGGTTGCCCATGAGATTGTGGCGCGTGGTTTCATCGAGGAGCTTGATGAGGGCTCCTGGGAGGATGGTGCCGAGGCACCTTTCGCCCAAACGGTAAGCTTGCGCCACTATGAGCGGTGGATCGATGGCGTCGAGAAATGGGCGGTAAACCCAGTGGGCATGATCATCCGTCGCAATGGCGTCGATCTCTTGGCTGATCACCGCGCCAATATCGGGCGCTAAGCCCGCCGATCCCAGGCCGATCCGCCGCCATTAGGTGCGCGGGTCGGACTTCCACAGACTTCCACAACCTTCCAAACATGAGGACCATCACAATGGCCAAAGCTAACACAATCACCCACACGCTCGCTCACCCTGGCACCTTTGGTGGTGTCGAGATGAAAGAGATCGAATTGCGCCGCCCCAAAGGTGGCGACATGCGCAAGGCATTAAACCTCACCGGCGCGGGCGAGATCACCGCGAGCATGATCATCAACCTGGCCGAGATCACACCCGCCGCCCTTGATGAGCTGGATGGCGAGGACTTCATGGCGCTCTCGGCCATCGTGGGAAACTTTATGGGCAAGCAAAGCGCTGGGACGCCCAAAGTTATCGCGCCGTAACGCTTTTTCTAGGTCGCCATTTTCATTGGCGGCCTAGCGATTGTGATGAGATGCCAATGGATGAGCTCGCGGCATATTTCGAGGATGCCAAGAAGTTCCTAAAGATTGAAAGCGAAGCAAAATGATCCCATCCATTGGCGTCGATGTCCTGGTCTCACTGGCCGATCAGATCACGGCACCCTTGCGCGATGTCGAGAACACCGTCGCCAAGGCCAGTGAAAGGTTAAACAACCGCCTAGCGCTGTCCATGAAACTGGCTGGCGCTGGTGCCGTTGCGGGCGTTGTCGCTGAGGGCGCGCGCCGCATGGTTACGGGTTTCACAGATGGCATCCGCGACATGGAGATCGCAAGGGGTGAGCTGGCCACCCTGGGCGTCCAGGACCTTGAGGTGATCACCCGCCGCGCGCAAGAGATGCAAATGACGCTCACCGGCGTCACATCCGATGCCTTTGTGCGCGCCTCCTATGACATCAAATCAGGGATCAGCTCGCTCACCGATGAGGGCGTGGCGGATATGACCGCCGCCGCCATGTGGACCGCGAGAGCCACGCGCGGCATCCCTGAGCAAATGACCAGCCTTTTCGCCACGTCCTATGGCATTTTCAAAGACCAATATGCGATCATGAGCGATGCCGATTTCGGCAATATGTTTGGCGCGGCGTTGTCCGCATCGGTCCGGCAATTCAAGACCGATGGCGCGGCGATGCAAATGGCCATCGAGAGCGCTGGCGCTGGTGCTGTTAATCTGGGCATGAGCATGACCGAGCAACTCGCGCTCTTGGGCATGATGCAACAGACCATGCAAGCGGGCGAGGCTGGCACCGCGTTGCGGGCCTTTGCGACCAATGCGGCCAAGGCGCATGAGGCCTTTGCTGATCTGTCCACCGAGAGCGGCAACCCTATCGTGGTGCGCGTCCTCGATGAGAATGGTGCCTTGCGCGAGATGCCTGACATCCTTGCCGATCTCCAGGCGCGCTATGGCGAGACGCTGGACGCCTTTGAGGCCGCTGAGATCAAGGACGCCTTTGGCACCGATGAGGCCATGAAAATGATCAACGCCCTTTATGGGCAAGAGGCGGCGGTGCGCGCCAATGCTGAGGCGCTTGAGGAGGCCGCTGGCCAAGGCGCGGCTTATACCGAGGAGATGGCGCGCGCGGCGGATATCGGAAACCGCCTGTCAGGCATGGATATGCTCACTCAAAAGATGGATGTGGTGCGCCAGATGATTGGTGAGCGGCTCTTGCCGGTCATTGATCGCATTGTGCCCTATTTGGACGTGATGATCGCCACAACCTTTGAGTGGATCGATGCCAACCCTGAGCTGGTCACCCAGATCGGCATGGTGGTCGCTGGCCTCGGTGCTTTCTTAGCGGTTGTTGCACCCATCTTGATCGGCACCTCGATGATGGTGAGCGGGTGGGCCAGCATCGCCTATGGCGCGACACGCCTGGGCCTCGCATTGCTGAGCTTGCCCAGAGGGCTCCTCGCCCTCCTAAACCCTATGAAACTGGTGAGGGGTGCGCTCTTTGCTTTGCGCGTGGCCGTGATCTCCACTGGCATCGGTGCCATCGTGGTCGGGATCGCGATGGCGGGCCTTTGGATTTATAAGAATTGGAGCGGATTGGCCAAGTTTTTCCAAGGCTTTGGCAAGGCGTTCATGGCCGCGCTCGGCCCCGCCGCCCCCGCGATCTCTGGCATCATGTCCGCTCTGGGCGATCTGATCGGCTGGGTGGCGAGCTTGTTTGGCCCGCTTGATGCAAGCGCCGCCCAATGGGAGGCGTGGGGTGAGAACGTGGGCGGATACATCGGCGGGCTTGTGGCCATGATCGGTGATATCTTTGGGGCCATCACGTCCTTTGATTGGTCGAGCTTGCTCACTCTCGATGGGTTGCGCGCCGCTTGGGCGGGCATCGTGCGCTTTGTCTCTGGTGTCGCTGGCCGTATCTGGGACGCCATCAAGGGTGTGGAGTGGGCGACCTTTCTGCCCCTCGATGCTTTGCGCCAGGCATGGGCGGCAATCACCGGCTTTCTCGGCCCAGTCTTGGGCGCGGTCTGGGATGCGCTGAGCCCTCTCTCATGGCTTGGCCTTGTGAAATCTGAGGACCTGGCTGGTGCTTGGGCCAGCGTCACGGCCTTTGTGAGCGGCACCGCGAGCAAGGTCTGGGATGTGATCACCACCATCGCCTGGCTCAGCGTGGTGGGGCTTGATGGCTTGCGCACCGCTTGGGGCAACGTGACCGCCTATTTCGCTGGGATCACTTGGTCGAGCATTTTGCCAGAGTGGGATTGGACATCTATCATCCCATTCTATGACCTTGGCGCGCGTCTATTTGTGGGCGATCAGATGCCGGTGATCGACATGGCCGATGCGGCGCGCCAATCGGCGGATGATCATGCAAACTTTGATCGCGGTGCCGTATCGCCTGAGCAACTCGCGCTCCTGGAGCGGATGGATGCCTGGCGCAATGGTGCCCATGGCACCCCTGAGATCAGCATCCAGATCAGCGACCCCGACACCTTGCTCAAAGCCGCCGCCGCCGCCTCTGAGCTTGAGGCGCGTTTCCCTGCTATCGATGCCGCCGCGAGCGCCACGCTCAGCGCCGTGCAAGCCGCTCTTGCGGCCATCCTTGCGGCCATCAAAGCGGTTGATATGACCTCAGAGGGCGCGCGGATCACCCAATCGATTGCCAACGGCATGCTGGCTCAGCTCGGTGCCGTGCGATCCGCCGCCAATCAGATCAGCGCCACCATTCGCAATGCCCTCCCAGGCAATGCGAGCGTTAACGTGGCCTTGAGTGGAGTGCCCACCGCGCCGATCCAAGCCCGCGCTAAAGGCGGATCATTCCGCCCAGGCTGGCTCATGACTGGCGAGGAGGGTCCTGAGCTTGAGTATCGCACCGAGGGCGGTTTCATTGCGCACAATCGTGCTCTGAGAGGCATGGTCGAGATGGCGAGCCGCGCGCGCGAGATCGCCCAAGGGATCACGCTGGGTGATGGCTTTGGCGGCGCGGTGCCAGCGATGGCAACCGTGGCCGCGTCTGGTGGTGGATCGCAACGCCAGGCGATCACCCATGCGCCGCAATACAATATGCCGCTAAGCTTTGCGCCTGGTGTCGATATGGCCGAGGTGCGCGCTACCGTGCGCGCTGAGCTCATGGATGCTGAGGAGCGGGCGATGGCCGCAATGAGAGGGGTTTTGCATGACTAAAGTGATGATGATGATGGGCGCTTATCCGTTCATGCTCGACACCGCCGCTTATCAAGAGATCAAGCGGGTCTCGACCTATCGCTGGAAAGAGCAAGGCCGGATCGGGCGCAAGCCTGGCCAGCAATACGTGGGGCCAGGTGCCGATCAGATCACCCTTAGGGGTGAAATCTTGCCCCATTGGAAGGGTGGTTATGGCCAGCTCGACCTCATGCGCGCTCAGGCTGGCCGAGGCAAGCCCATGCTCCTCTTGGAGGGTCATGGCGGCTTTGTGCTGGGTGATTGGGTGATCCTCAAGGTCGAGAGCACTGGCACCGAGCTTGAGGCCAACGGCGCGGCGCGGGTGATCACATTCTCGATCACACTCAAGGAATATGGTGGCGATGAGGGTGGCTTTGGTGGCTTTGGCCTTGCTCTCGCGGCCATCTCGACACTTGCGAGGCTGGCATGATTTACCGCACCAGGGATGGCGATGTCCTCGATCAGCTATGCGCCAAGCACTATGGCGATGCGCCCCACCGCGTCGAGGACGTGCTTGCGGCCAATCCTGGCCTGGCCGCTCATGGGCCGGTGATGGTGTCTGGCTTGCTCATCACGTTCCCAGTGGTCGAGGAGACCGCTGAGGAGCGCACCACTATCCGGCTCTGGGATTGATCGCATGACCCCTGATTTCAAAGTGATCGCGGCGGGCATCAACATCACCAGCCAGATCGAGGATCGCCTCCTCAGCCTGGTGGTGAATGATGAGGCTGGGTTTAAGTCTGACACGGTGGAGATCACCCTCGATGATCGAGACAACGCCATCGAGCTCCCATTGCCTGGCGCACCGCTCATTGTGTTCATGGGGTATAAAGAGACGTTCCTCGCCCCTATGGGCGTGTTTACAGCGGATGAGGTGGTGGCCAAGGGGCCACCGGATCGCATCACCATCCGAGGCAAGGCGGTCAACCTGGGCGGATCGATCAAGGAACAAAAGACGCGCAACTGGGATGATAAGACCATCGAGGACATCGTGGGCACCATCGCGGGTGAGCATGAGCTGGAGGCCAAGGTGGCCGAGGCGCTCAAGCCCTTTCTATATGAGCACCTCGATCAAACCGATGAGAGTGACATCAATTTTCTCACCCGCATCGGCAAGGATCACGATGCCATCGCCACCGTCAAAGGCGGCTCGCTCCTCTTTATAGGCCGAGGCGAGGGCAAAACGGCCAGCGGCATCCCGATGATCCCGCGCCCGATCACCAAGTCTGGTGAGCTCTCTTGGTCTATGACACTGGCGAGCCGTGGCAATTTCAAGGCCGTCGAGGCTCATTGGCACGATGAGGCAACGGGGAAGAAAGAGACAGTGATCGCGGGCGAGGGCTCGCCGGTCAAGCGGTTGCGCCACACCCATAGCACCAAGGCTGAGGCTGAGGGCGCGGCCAAGGCCAAGCTCGATGAGCTCAAGCGTGGTGATGACACTTTGAGCATCACGATGCCTGGCGATCCGCTGGTGGCCGCTGAGGGCCAGATCATCGCGCTGGGTTTCCGAATTGGGGTGAGTGGTCTATGGTCGATCACAAGCGCTCGGCATCGGATCGATCAAGGCGGCTTTGAGACCACAATCAAGACGGAAAAACCAAAGCAATGAGATCAATCAATCGAGCGGATCAATCAAAAATAAAATGATCCGCAATCAAAAAAAATTTGGTCCGGTCCAGCGGCCCTTCGGGGAGAGTTTATTTGGCAAAATGAAGCGCGGGCCCGTCGGTTA
>OJDK01000183.1_pt1 | contig 38734 bp, 35 predicted proteins | sample 1592791 | NCBI WGS metagenome assembly OJDK01 (sample SAMN05416878, study PRJEB24817) | seawater metagenome | isolation source: Sea water | place: Canada:Atlantic | collected 2013-11
ACACGTAAGGAGTCGTCGGCAGCGTCAGATGTGTATAAGAGACAGGTTCTCTGCCACGCAGGCCGGCTTGTCCTCTCCACGGATCTCCACGGTGGTGCGATAGGTTGCCAGCGTGCGCTGATCGTCCATTCTGGACACCTCCAGCAGTTCCATCTTGCTGCGGATATCCGCCCCGGATTTCACCGCCGCAGGAAAGCGCAGTTTGTTGATGCCGTAATTAATGCTGGCGCCTTTGCCCTGCACGTCAATCACCTCCTGATTCAGCAGTGGAATCAGCGACACGGTCAGAAACCCATGGGCGACGGGGCTCTTCCACGGCGTTTCCCGCGTGGCCCGCTCCACATCCACGTGAATCCACTGATGATCGCCCGTGGCGTCCGCAAACGCCTGAATCATCTCCTGGGTGACGGTTTTCCAAGGGCTGTGGCCAATGGTAGTGCCGCAAAAATGTTCAAGATCGTTTAATTCAACTGAAAGCATATCTGCGCTCATTAATGGGTGTGGGAACAGGTTGAAGCAGAAGCCATGAGAGGCGGGGGCTTTACCGGGACCGTCAAAAACATGGATGTTTTTGTCGAGCGTACAGGGACGTATTCACAGCGTGTCCTGGTAAAGCCCCCGCCTTCCATGGCGCACAGCACACAAAGCTAGACTGCGTACCCAGGACTCTTACTGTCCAGAAGCCGAACCAATGCGGGCCAGGTCAACGCCGCCGCACTGCCAAGTTCCTGAGACTGGTCAGCGGTTGTCTGAATAGCCTGCTCTGACGGCATGCAGGTTGGCCCACAACTCTGGGCTTTGACCTGAATCTCGCAGGCCTTCATCAGAAAATACAGATAGGTGAACGTCTCCGGCACGTCCTTGCCCGCCGTCAGCACCCCGTGATTGCGCAGCATCATCATCGACTTGTCACCCAGATCCCTGATCAGCCGCTCCCGCTCATCCAGGTTCAGCGCCACACCTTCATAATCGTGATAGCTCAGATGATTCAGGCACAGCATCGCTGTCTGGCTCAGGGGCAACAGACCATCCCGGTGCGCCGACACAGCCACCCCATCCGGCGCGTGCAGGTGCATCACCGCTCCGGCATCCTCGCGGCCCATGTGAACGGCACTGTGAATGGTAAATCCAGCCGGGTTGACACGGGCGAGGCCGCCAGACTCCACCACCTGGCCGTCCTTATCCACCTTCACCAGTGACGACGCGGTGATTTCATGAAACAGGAGCCCATAGGGGTTGATCAGGAAATGATGATCCGGCCCCGGCACCCGTGCCGAAAGGTGGGTGAACACCAGATCGTCCCAGCCAAACAGCGCCACCAGGCGATAGGCGGCGGCCAGCTCGGTACGGACCTTCCATTCGGCTTTTCTCAGATCCCGCTGTGATAACTGATCGTCGGTTGTCGTCATGATGAGAGCCTCAGTTGTCAGCCTGCCTGCAACAAAGTGGCGTATTGCTCCAGATGGAAATCGTCATCCCCCAACTGATGATTGATGGCGATCAGCCGCTTCGCGTAGTGGGCAAAGTTGTACTCCCAGGTCATGCCGATACCACCGTGGGACTGAATGCCGGCCTCGGAGATGAATTGACCGGCACGGCCAATCACGTTCTTGGCGGCGGCCAGCACGCGGCGGCGTTCATCACTGGGTTCGCTGTCGGCGACGCTGGCGGCAAGAATGGCCATGGAACGAGCCTGCTCCAGTTCCGACATCATATCCACCATACGGTGCTGCAACACCTGGAACCGGCCGATAGGTACGCCAAACTGCTTGCGCTGTTTGAGGTAATCCAGAGTCAGCTCATTGGCCATTTCCATGACACCCACAGCCTCGGCGCAGATGGCGGCGATGGCGCGACCGGCTTGATACTCGATCACCCCGGCAGCCTTGCCTTCGTCTCCCAGCAACGCGTCGGTGCCGACCTGGACGTTATTCAGGGTAATGTCACAGCCGCGGGAGCCGTCGATGGTGGGGTAAGCGCGGCGCTCAACGCCAGCGGTATCCGGGCTCAAGGCAAACAGGCTGATGCCGTCGGCATCGCGGGCGTCGCCTGAGGTGCGTGCGGACACCACGATCAGGTCGGCACAGTGGCCGCTGATCACCACGGCCTTGCGGCCGTTTAGAGCATAGCCCTCGCCGTTTTTCTCGGCACGGGTTTCCACGTTATTCAGGTCATAGAAGCTCTGGGGCTCCTGCAGGCCTACAGCGGCTTTCAGTTCGCCGCTGGCGATGCCAGTCAGCCAGGTGTCTTTCTGGCTGTCGTTGCCTGCCTGGCCAATCAGGCCGCCGCCCAGAATAATGGACTGCACATATGGTTCCAGGCAAAGCCCGCGGCCCAGCTCAGTCATAACGGACTGAACTTCCACACCGCTACCGCCAAAGCCACCGAGTTCCTCGGAGAAAGGTACGGCGGTCAGGCCCAGCTCGCTGAGCTGCTGCCAGAAATCGGCACTGAAGCCCAGTTCCGTCTCACTGAACGCCAGGCGTTTTTCAAAACTGTACTCACCGCGCACCAGCCGTTCCACGGTGTCCTGCAGCATCTGCTGCTCTTCATTAAGTCGGAAATCCATGGTCGTCTCCTTAAAGCCCGAGAATCATTTTCGACACGATGTTCTTCTGGATCTCGTTAGACCCGCCGAAAATCGACAGCTTGCGGTTGTTGAAGTACTGGGCCGACAGTGGAGCCGCATCTTTATCCGACAGGAAGTCGCCCTCGTAATCCATACCCATCTCCTCTTCGAGGAACGGCAGGGCATAGGGTCCGATCGCGCGGCGGGCGAGATCGTTGATGGACTGGCGGATCTCGGTGCCTTTTACTTTCAGCATGGAACTTTCCGCACCCGGCACACCGCCACCTTCAACAGAGGCAATAATCCGCAGGTTGCTGATGGCGGCTGCCGTGAGGTCGATTTCCACTTTGGCGATGCGCTGACTGAATGAGGGGTCCTCAAGCAGCGGCCGACCGTTTTTCAGGCGGCGTGATGCCAGGTTTTTCAGGTGCGACAGTGCTGCCTTGGACATACCGATACCGGCCAGGCCGGTGCGCTCGTAAGTCAGAAGATACTTGGCATAGGTCCAGCCTTTATCCTCTTCGCCCACCAGGTTCTCAACCGGCACCTTCACGTCCTCGAAAAACACTTCGTTAACTTCATGCTCGCCATCCAGAGTGATGATGGGGCGCACGGTAATGCCCGGTGTGTTCATGTCGATGAGCAGGAACGAAATGCCTTCCTGGTTCTTGACCTCGGTGTTGGTGCGCACCAGACAGAAGATCATGTTGGCGTGCTGGCCCAGGGTGGTCCAGGTTTTCTGGCCGTTGACGATATAGTGGTCTCCGTCACGTACGGCACGGGTCTTCAGGGAAGCCAGGTCGGAGCCGGCGCCGGGCTCGGAGTAGCCCTGGCACCACCAGTCCTCGCCGCTGAGGATGCGGGGCAGGTAGGTCTGCTTCTGTTCCTCATTACCGAATTTGATGATCACCGGCGCGACCATATTCACCCCGAACGGAATGGAGCGGGGAACGCCGTAACGGCAGGACTCTTCGTCCCAGATGTGTTTCTGCACAGGAGTCCACTTTACACCGCCGTACTCTTCCGGCCAGTGGGTCGCGTACCAGCCCTGCTCGCAAAGGATTTTCTGCCAGCGCAGATGGTCCTCTTTGGACAGGCGGCGGAACCCTTTCACTTTGGCGGCGATGTCTGCCGGCAGCTTTTCATCCAGGAACGCACGCACTTCGTCACGGAAGGCGAGTTCCTCGGCGGTGTAGTTCATGTTCATCGAATCAACCTCGTTAATGCATTACAGCGAAAATATATACCGCATAGCAGAATTACTCAATGATCTTTCATGGGTTGCTCGTCTGTCAATGCTAATGAAACAACAAAACACAGAGTAATTACCGATTTCATTAAAATTTGGTTTCACTCATTTGTTGATAACAAAAGTATTGTCTATATTCGAAAACACGGAAGCTGGTACTGCTATGCGAAACCTAACAATCACAAAATACCGCACAGTGAAACAGCGTGATTGATTTGGTGTGTCCCAGTGCCGGCACCGGAACGTCCAATAACAACGACATGAAATCAACTCCGTTAAGAGGTTTGAGATGACAACAACAATACCTTCCCAGGTGCGTCCCTTGCTCCGAGCCGTGGTTATTGCCGGGCTGCCGCTGATGGCCATCGGTTCCGGCTCCGCGCTGGCGCAAAGCACTGAGCTGGACGAACTGCGAGAGCGGGTCCAACAGCTGGAAAAAAAACTGGAAGGCGCGGTGTCTGCCGCGCCTGAATTGACAGAAGACAACCCCTATTTGCTGCGAGACGGCGACGGGATCAAGATTGGAAGCACAACGATTTCATTCGGTGGTTTTATCAAGGCCGACGCTATTTTTGGTTCCCACGGGAATGGCAGCCTGAACAGCTACAGCATTGGTTTGCCGAGAACCTTCGCGAGTGCCGCGGCTTCGGATGAAAGCGACTGGAAGACCGGTTTCTCGGCCCGGGAATCACGCATCAGCATTGGTACCAAAACCGAGGATGTTGTCGGTCACACGCTGACCACTTACCTGGAGATGGACTTTAACCAGGACCTTAACGACGGCCTGAATGAAACCGGTAACGAGATCGTGTCCAACAGTTATTCCCCCCGTTTGCGCCAGGCCTACGGTTCCTGGAACGGCTGGGATTTTGGTCAGACCTACACCACGTTCACCGACCTGGCGGCCATGCCGGAAATTCTTGATCAGGGCAAGCAAGCGGCTTTTATCTACGCAACCCAGCCTATGATTCGCTACAACATGGCTGCGCCAGGCGGGAAGCTGATGGTTTCCCTGGAGAATCCCGAAGACGGCTACTACGGCAACTCCTACGACGATCAGTCCTACCCGGATCTCGCAATGCGGTACCAGATCCGAGGTAACTACGGGTTTTACTCCATTGCCGGTTTGCTGCGGAATTTTGAAGACAACGCAGCGGATGAAACCATAACTGACGGAGCCGTATCTTTGAGTGCCCGCATTCCGACGGTTGGCCGTGATGATCTGCGCCTGCAGTACAGCTATGGCGCGCTCGGCCGGTACATGGGCCTGCTGACTTACCCGGACGTGGATCTGGCAGCTCTCGCCCAAGGCGATGTCGAACCTCTCAAGACCTATGGTGCCACAGCGGCCTATCGCCACTTCTGGTCGCCTGCATGGCGTAGCACCCTGACGGTCTCGCACACGGAAATTGTTGATGATCTGGTCGCACCGCCTGCCGGAACGTTGAGTTACTTCGACTCGTCGACCTCGGTTCACGCCAACATACTATGGTCTGCCCACCGCAATCTGACGCTGGGGCTGGAGTACGCCTATTGGGATTTCGGTGAGATTGCCACCAGTAGCAGCATGCAGTATGAGCAGGTCATGGCCTCCGCGAAACTGAGCTTCTGATCGATAAACGTCTGACATAAATCAATTCTCAGGTGCTTTTATGTATCCTTGCCTCGGAGTGCTCCCCCGCTCCGGGGCTTTTTTGTGGGCATAAAAAAAGCAGAGCCGGAGCTCTGCTTTTTGGAGCTATGGGCAGCAGGATCAGCTGAAAGCCTGAATCCCGGTCTGTCCGCGGCCCAGAATCAGGGCGTGGACATCGTGAGTACCTTCATAGGTATTCACCGCCTCCAGGTTCATCACGTGGCGGATGACATGGTATTCGTCGGCGATACCATTGCCGCCGTGCATGTCACGGGCTACCCGTGCGATGTCCAGGGCCTTGCCGCAGTTGTTGCGCTTGAGCATGGAGATGGCGTCCGTCGAGTAGTTGCCGGCGTCTATCATACGGCCCAGTTGCAAGGCGCCCTGAAGGCCCAGGGTGATCTCGGTCTGCATATCCGCCAGCTTCTTCTGGATCAGCTGGTTGGCCGCCAGAGGCTTGCCAAACTGCTTGCGCTCGAGCGTGTAATTGAGGGCCGCGTGCCAGCAGAACTCGGCAGCGCCCATGGAGCCCCAGCTGATGCCGAAACGGGCCTTGTTCAGGCAACTGAAAGGACCTTTCAGACCTTCTACGTCGAGCTTGTTCTCGTCCGGGACAAAGACTTCGTCCATAAAGATGGACCCGGTCTCGGAAGCCCGCAGGGAAAACTTACCCTCAATCTTCGGCGTGTCCAGGCCCTTGGCACCTTCGCGTTCAATCACGAAACCGGTGATTTTGCCCTCGAGCTTGGCCCAGACCACACAAACATCGGCAATGGGCGAGTTGGTGATCCAGGTTTTGGAGCCACTGACCAGATAGCCGCCGTCGACTTTCTTGGCGCGGGTTTCCATGTTGCCCGGGTCAGACCCATGGTTGGGCTCGGTCAGGCCAAAGCAGCCCACTTTTTCGCCGGACGCCAGTTGGGGCAGGATGCGTTTTTTCAGGGCTTCCTGGCCAAAGGCGTGAATCGGGTGAATAACCAATGACGACTGGACACTCAGGGCTGAACGATAGGCGCTATCAACCCGTTCCACTTCGCGGGCAATCAGGCCGTAGCACACGTGGTTCAGGCCGGGGCCGCCGTATTCTTCCGGCAGGGTAGCGCCGAGCATGCCCAGATCGCCCATGTCGGTAAAAATGGAACGGTCGAACTTCTCATGCCGGTTCGCTTCGGTAATGCCGGGCATCAGGCGCTGATCGCAGAACGAACGGATACTGTCACGTACCTGACGCTCGGTTTCATCCAGTTGCTTGTCGAACTGCAGCAGGTCATCCCAGGGTGCGGAAGCCATTGTGTGTCTCCTCAGAAAATTAGTCGGTTGTTCGTTCAATCACAGCGGCAATGCCTTGGCCAACGCCAATGCACATGCTGATCAATGCGTAACGTCCGCCACTGCGTTCAAGCTGGCGGGTGGCGGTCAATGCAATCCGTGCACCGGACGCCCCAAGGGGGTGACCAACCGCAATGGCGCCACCGTTGGGGTTCAGCCTGGAATCGGTCGGGTCGATGCCCAGTTTGTGGGTGCAGCCAAGAACCTGGGCCGCAAAGGCTTCGTTGATCTCGATGACGTCCATATCGTTGATGCCGAGGCCCGCGCGGGCGAGGGCCTTCTCGCTGGCGGGTACCGGGCCGTAGCCCATGACCTGTGGCGGAACTCCGGCGATCGCTGCGGATACAATACGGGCCCGGGGCTGAATGCCGGCCTTTTCGCCGGCTTTGCGAGAGCCGATGATCAGGGCCGCGGCGCCATCGTTGATGCCCGAGGCGTTGCCAGCAGTCACCACGCCTCCTTCGAACAGCGGGCGCAGGCCGGCCAGTGCCTCGTGGGTGGACTGGGGTCGCGGATGCTCATCGCTGTTCACGCTGACGGGTGGTTTTTTCCGGCCCTGAGGCACGTCAATGGGCATAATCTCTTCATTATAGAAGCCATCTTTCAGGGCGGCGTCGTATCGGGCCTGGCTCTGAGCGGCAAACTGATCCACGGTGTCCCGGCTGAGGTTGAGCTCCCTGGCAATGTTGTCGGCGGTTTCGGGCATGGTGTCGGCACCGAAGTCGGCCTCAATGCGAGGGTTGGGGAAGCGGGCCCCGATGGTGCTGTCAAAGGCACGAAAGTCGCGGCTGAACGGGCTTTCGCTCTTGGCCATCACAAACGGTGCCCGGCTCATGCTTTCAGCGCCGCCGGCGACAAACAGCTCGCCCTCATCGCAGCGAACCGCCCTGGCGGCGTCGATGATGGCTGCCAGGCCAGAGCCACACAGGCGGTTAACGGTCAGGCCGCCGGTTTCAACAGGAAGGCCGGCCAACAGCCCGGCATGGCGGGCCAGGTTACGGGCGTCCTCGCCGGCCTGGTTGGTGCAACCGGCAATAACGTCTTCGTAGGCCTCAAGGGCAAAGGCGTTGCGCTCAACCAGCGCTTTGATAACGCTGGCCAGAAGGTTGTCAGGGCGAACCCTGGCCAGTGCGCCGGCGTGTCGACCGAAGGGTGTTCGTAGCCCATCGTAGATGAAAGCGCTCATGGCATCTCCCATTTGATCAGACATGGTTCCCATTGTGATCTTCCATTTGTAAGGAGGGAAGGGGTGGGCTTGTCATGTCATTAGTGTTGATATAGTTTCGTATAGCGGAACTAAGTTTTGTATATTGACTGTTGAAGACTAATCCGGGTCTGTTTGAAATGCAACCGATACCACCAACCAAGGTCAGTAATCTGCGATGAGCCGTTTCCTGGTTCCTGCTGCGGTTATTCTGGAACTTTTGGCGCTTTGCCTTTCCAGCCTAAAGGTCAGTGCCTTTGCGGGTGTGTTGTTTGTGCTTTATTTCACGCTGGCGCTGAGGCGGCTGCAATCGTATTCCCGTTACCTGTTCCTGATCTCGCTGGTTGTGATCGGTTATCTGGGGTTTGTCCGGCAACTGGCCGCCGAGGATCTGATTCGTGCCGCGTCCAACGCTGCCTTTTATGCAGCGTTCCTGGGAAGCCTGGGGATGATGCAATGCCTGGTTCGACGGCTTGAGGTGCTGCAGCGTATACACGATGTGTTGCTGGGTGGTCGCCCGGCGTTGCTGTATCCGAAGTACGCGGTAGTGAGTTGTGGCATTGCATCAGTGCTGAGCTTCGGCGTGATGAACCTGCTTTGCGGCACGTTGTCGGATACCCTGCGGCAGCGGGGTATTACCGGGGCTTCGCGGGTGCGCTGGTTGCGCAGTGTGCTGATCAGTACATTGCGAGGATTTGCACTGGTGCCGCTGGTAGCACCAACCAGTGTTGCGGTCGCCATTATTACCCGTGAAGTCCCCTCCCTGAGCTGGTCGGGCCTGTTGCCCTATGGCATTGGCAGCGCGGTGTTGCTGGTTCTGGTGGGATGGGGGTTGGAGCACAAGCGTTTTCGTCGGGTCAGCGGTGAGCGCGAACCGCTGGAAACCTGGCCGGCCGGAAGTGGGCGGCTGTTGCTGCTGGTATTGATCATCTTTACGGCGATGGGCCTGCTGGTGCAGTTAACGGAACTGAAAGTGTCAGTGGCCGCCATGCTGACGGTGCCAGTGGTCACCCTTCTTTATATGTTCTGGCACGATCGCTCGCCAGCTATGTCGGTACGGGAAGCCACCGACAATATGCTCGGTATGAGCAACGAAATGTCCATCTTCGCAGGCTCCGCCGGGTTGGGTGTGGCGTTGGTCTCGGTGATTCCGGCGGATGCCCTGGCAGGCATGGCGACTGGTGAGCTGGGCGTATTTTTACTGGCAGTGGGGGGGTTATTAATGATGCCGATGCTCTCCGCCATCGGCATCATCCCGATTACTGTGCTGAGTGTTCAGGCGGGGTTGATGCCGCAATTGGTCGCCGAGGGCGTGAACCCCCTGCCGATTGCGGTCGCCCTGGTGATTGGATTCTCCCTCGCCATGATGCTGTCGCCGTTCGGCCCGGCTGTTATGCTGCTGTCACGATTCGGGCAGGTGTCACGCTGGGTGGTGGCGTTTGGCTGGAACGGCGCTTTTGTCCTGCTCTCCATTCCGTTGTTATTGCTGATGCTGTGGGGGATATTTGTGGTGGCGCCGGCCGCAGGCTGACCGGCGCGAATGTATAGGGTTTCAATAGCCTCGGCTGGGGTCCACGATACCGGAAATCGGCTGACCGTTATGGTGTGCCTGGATCTTACCGGTGATCTGCTCAAGGGTGGCATCCCTCAGGGTGCGCGCCGAGATATGTGGCGTAATGGTGATCTCCGGTCGCTGCCAGAAGGGGTGATCCGCGGGCAGGGGTTCCTGGCGAAACACATCCAGGGACGCCCGGGCGACATGGCCGTCTTCGATGGCTTTGATCAGGTCCTCTTCCACCAGGTGTTCTCCCCGGCCCACGTTGATCACTACGGCATTGGGCATGAGTTGGCTGAGGTGCCGGTGATTGAGGATGCCCCGGGTTTCGTCGGTCAGCGGCAGAGTGTTCACCAGAACCCTGGTTGATTGCAGGAAATCGGTCAGGTTTTCGGTACCGGAAAAGGTCGAGACGCCATCCAGATCGTGCTTGCTGCGGGCCCAGCCGTTGACCCGGTAATCCAGGCCGGCGAGGGTGTGCGCCACCCGCTTGCCAATATGGCCAAGGCCCATGACGCCTACGGGCCACTCACTGCGCTTGATCGGGCGATGGATTTTCCAGATACCCTGGCGTTGCTGCTCGCGGTAGGTTTCCATGCCCCGGCTGGCTTCCAGTAGCTGATGCAACACGTATTCCGCCATTTGCGCGGACATGCCGGCATCTTCCAGGCGCACGATGGGCAATTGAGGCGGCAGATTGGGCACGGCCAGCAACCCATCGATTCCCGCGCCCAGGTTAAACACGGCTTTAAGCTTTTTCTCGCGCTCAAACAGTTGTTCCGGTGGTTGCCAGACAATGGCGTAATCGGCATCCACCGCCGGGCCGTTGGCGTCCCATACGTGAACCTCGGCTTCCGGAAGCAGCTCCTTTATGGGAACGGTCCAGCGCTCCGGTTTGGGGTCTCCTGCTACAAATAGAACTTTCATGCGCTCTCCGGGGTTGTCATCGGCTTCTAATTCAGTTACCAAGTTTCACATTGCAGAATAATATACCGCAAACTATCCGTAAACCTGGGGGCTTGTGTCGCGATATTGGAAGAGAATTGAAACATAAAGGAAGAGTGTTTCATATTTGGCACGACTTTTGATAATGGTTTCTGGTACTTGATATCTGCAGCGATTAAAATACCGCATCTTTTCTTACTATCCGAGCATAGCCCCGGTAGCCCGGGCACAGCGGATCAGGCGCAGCTGTTGGAGGACGCCCGTTTATGACAAAAGCACAAGCCACCCCGCCGGAACTCCTGGCAGCATCCGGTGATGGTGAACCGGTAAAGCCTGAGAAAGATCGCAAGTTTGTAGAGGCACTTTCCCGTGGCCTGGATGTGCTTCGCGCCTTTAGCCAGGGCTCGGTGATTCTGGGCAATCAGGACATCGCGCGCCTGACCGGGCTGCCGAAACCCACCGTTTCGCGTATGACCTACACCCTGACCAAGCTGGGTTACCTCAGTTATAACGCCCAGTTGGAAAAGTACCAGCTCAGCTCCGGTGTCTTGGCTCTTGGTTACGCCTACGTTTCCAACCTTAAAGTGCGCCAGCTGGCGAAGCCTTACATGGACGAGTTTGCCCGTCAGACCAACATGTCCGTAGGCCTGACTTGCCGCGATCGTCTGCACATGATCTATGTGGAAAATCGTCTGCCGCCGGAAGCATCGCTGTTGCGTATGGACATCGGTCTGAAGCTGCCCATGGCCACCACATCGGCCGGGCGAGCCTACTACTGTGCCATTTCGGATAAAGGCCGCAAGGTGATTACTGACGCCATGGAAGCCAAATATGGCGACGCCTGGCCGGAGAAGCAGGAGGGCCTTGAACGCTCGATGGAAGACTACAAGAAGTATGGCTTCTGCCTGTCGCTCGGCGAGTGGGATCGCAACATCAACTCTGCGGGTGTGCCCATTCACCTGCAGGACGGCACCATTATGGCGCTGACTTGTGCGGCGCCTTCCTATCTGATTTCCGGGGAAAAGCTGCGGGAATCCATTGCTCATCAACTGGCGATGCTGGCCAGCGATATTGAATCGCTTGGTGTTTGATTTTGCGGGCTAACTGATAAAGCGTGGGCCCGTCCGGGCCTTCCCCGAGCCGATTTTCTCGAAAAACCCCAGAACTCGTTCTGGGGTTTTTTTATGCCTGCATTTTAGTTCATGGTTGAAACCTGCCTAAAACTTGTATTAAATCGTGACTATGTTTCGCTTGTTAAAACTACATTCCATATATGGCGAGGAGATATTATGTCTGAGGTCGTGACTTATAACCGGGAAGGCTCCATTGGCGTGATCACCGTGAACTATCCGCCGGTGAACGCCCTCAGCCATGCGGTTCGTTCCGGCCTGGTGGCTGCACTGGAGCAGGGCCAGAAAGACGCCGACGCCAAGGTACTGTTGCTGGTGTGCGAAGGCCGCACTTTTATTGCCGGGGCCGACATTCGCGAGTTTGGCAAGCCCATGCAGGAGCCCGGCCTGTCTGCTGTGATCGAACAGTATGAGAACAGCGACAAGCCGGTTGTCGCGGCTATTCACGGCACTGCGCTGGGCGGAGGCCTGGAAACCGCTTTGGGTTGCCATTACCGGGTGGCTTTGAGCAGTGCCAAGGTGGGGTTGCCGGAAGTGAAGCTGGGCCTGTTGCCGGGGGCAGGTGGTACCCAGCGTCTGCCGCGTTTGACGGGCGCCCAGAAGGCCCTGGAAATGATTACCACCGGCGAGTTCGTGGGCGCTAACGATGCTCTGACACTGGGCATTGTTGATGCGGTCGAGGACGGCAGTGATATCAGGGCTGCGGGTCTGGCCTACGCACAGAAAATTGCGGACGAAGGCAAACCGGTCCGTCGCGTACGGGATCTGACCGATAAACTCGAGGCCGACAAGGGTAGCGAGGTGTTTGAACAGTTCCGCGCTGGCCTGCAGAAGAAAGCTCGGGGTCAGTTTTCCCCGTTCAAGTGCGTGGATGCGGTGGAAGCCGCCTTCAGCCTGCCCTTTGAAGACGGCATGAAGCGTGAGCGTGAACTGTTTATGGAGTGCATGGAGTCCCCGCAGCGTGCGGGCCTGATTCATGCCTTCTTTGCCGAGCGGGAAGTCTCCAAAGTGAAAGGTCTTCCCAAGGAAACACCTGTTCGTGACATCCATAAAGTGGGCGTTATAGGCGCCGGCACCATGGGCGGCGGCATTGCCATGAACTTCGCCAACGCCGGGATACCCGTGACCATCGCCGAGGTCAAGCAGGAGGCGCTGGACAAGGGTCTGGCGGTGATTCGCCGAAACTACGAGAGCACCGCGAAGAAAGGCCGTATCACCCAGGCCCAGGTTGAGGAACGCATGAGTCTGATCAGCGGCACCCTGACCTATGACGATTTCAGCGACGTGGATCTGGTGATCGAGGCAGTGTTTGAAAGCATGGACCTGAAGAGAAAGATCTTCGGTCAGTTGGACGACGCCTGCAAACCGGGTGCGATTCTGGCGTCCAACACCTCCACCCTCAGTATTGATGACATTGCGGCGGCGACGAAACGTCCGCAGGACGTGATTGGCCTGCATTTCTTCAGCCCCGCCAACGTGATGAAGCTGCTGGAAATTGTGCGCGGCGAAAAAACCTCTGATGAGGTCAAGGCCACCGCCATGGCGCTGGCGAAGAAGATTCGCAAGGTCGGGGTCATGGTGGGCAACTGCTATGGCTTCGTCGGCAATCGCATGCTGCACAAGCGGGGTGCTGAGGCCATGGCGCTGGTCAACGAAGGTGCGAGCCCGCAACAGGTGGACAAGGTACTGACCGACCTGGGCTTCCCCATGGGGCAGTTTGCGATGTCGGACCTGGCCGGTATCGATATTGGTTACAGCATCCGTCAGGAGCGCCGCAAGGCGGGTGAAGATGTGCCAGCGAGCTGGATGGATAAGCTGGCGGAGCAGGGTCGCCTTGGGCAGAAGACCCAGGCGGGCGTGTACCGATACGAAGAGGGTAACCGCAAGCCGATTCCCGATCCGGAGGTGGACCGGGTTATTGCCGAGTTCCGTCAGGAGCAGGGTATCAAGTCCCGCGAGATCACCGACCAGGAGATTCTGGAGCGGTGCATGTACGTGATGGTCAATGAGGGTGCCAAGATTCTGGAAGAGGGCATCGCGGACCGGTCCCTGGATATCGACATTACCTGGATCTACGGCTACGGCTTTCCGGCCTATCGGGGTGGGCCGATGTTCTGGGCGGACCAGATTGGCCTGGACGTCATTCTTGGCACTATTGAGCAGTTCTATGATGACCTGGGGGGCGAGCAGTGGAAGCCAGCAGCCCTGTTGCAAAAACTGGTCAGTGAAGGGCGCAAGTTTTCGGACCTTTAAAAGCCTGGCCTGCTGGTGTGGTGGCTGGTCCCGAGGTTTGAGCCACCTACACGTTTACGAAGGAGTTTGTTATGTCTGATGCCGTTATTGTTTCCACTGCCCGTACCGGTCTTGGTAAATCCTACCGTGGCGCACTGAACAACACCCACAGCGTGGACCTGGCTGGTCACGTTATTCAGCAAGCTGTTGAGCGTGCGGGTATTGATCCATCCATTGTTGAAGATGTCATCCTCGGCGCCACGTTCCATGAAGGCGCCCAGGGCAAGAACATCGCTCGGCTGGCGGCGATTCGTGCCGGTCTGCCGGTGACGACGGCAGGGCTTTCGATCAACCGTTTCTGTAGTTCCGGCCTTCAGTCCATCGCCATTGCCGCCCAGCGGGTGGTGTCGGAGAAGGTGCCGGCCATGGTGGCGGGTGGCGTCGAATCCATTTCCATGGTGCAGAACGAGAAGCTCAACAGCTTCCACGCTACCAACGATTGGCTGATGAAGAACAAGCCCGAGCTGTATCTGGCGATGATTGAGACCGCCGACATTGTCGCGCAGCGCTATGGCGTTAGCCGTGAGTCTCAGGATGAGTACGCGTTGATCTCCCAGCAGCGCACCGCCGCAGCTCAGGAAGCGGGTCGGTTTGACGATGAAATCGTGCCCTTTGACGCCACCATGATGGTGAAGGACAAGGAAACCGGTGACATCAGCTATAAGGATGTCACCCTGACCGGTGACGAGTGCAACCGCCCCAACACCACGCTGGAGGGTCTGCAAGGCCTGAATCCGGTGCGCGGAGACAACCAGTTCGTGACCGCCGGTAACGCGTCCCAGCTGTCTGACGGTGCGTCCGTGTGTACGGTGATGAACAGCACCTATGCCGAGAAAAACAACATCGAGCCCATGGGTATTTTCCGCGGCTTTGCGGTGGCGGGCTGTGAGCCGGATGAGATGGGTATTGGCCCTGTTTTCGCGATTCCACGCCTGTTGGAGCGGAATGGCCTGAAGATGGACGATATCGACCTGTGGGAGCTGAACGAAGCCTTCGCGTCGCAGGTAGTTTACTGCCGTGATCGCCTGGGCATTCCCATGGAAAAGCTGAACGTCAACGGCGGCTCTATCTCCATTGGCCATCCCTATGGCGTTACTGGTTCCCGCCTGGCCGGTCATGCCCTGATCGAAGGTAAGCGCCGTGGTGCCCGGTATGTGGTTGTGACCATGTGCATCGGCGGTGGCCAGGGCGCTGCTGGCTTGTTCGAGGTGGTGTAAGGCCGTGTCACAACGCATCATTAATACTCAGGACCTCGCGTTCCAGCTGTTCGAGCTTCACGACGTCGAACAGATCCTGGGATATGACCGCTATGCGGAACACAACCGTGAAACCCTGCAGGCTGCCCTGGATTTGGCGCTGAAGGTGGCTGTCGAAGAGTTCGCCCCCCACGCCCGCCTGGTGGACGAAGAAGAGCCCACCTTCGAGAACGGTCGTGTGAGCATGCGCCCGGAGGTCAAAAAGGCGCTGGATGTGCTGCGGGACACCGGTCTGATGGCCGCCGGCCAGGATTTTGAGCGTGGCGGTATGCAGCTTCCGGCGGCCGTGGCGCAGATGTGCGTGGGCCTGCTCAAGGGTGCCAATGTAGGCACTCAGGGATACGCCGGCCTGACCATCGCGGCGGCAAACCTGATCAAAGCCCAGGGCAACGAATACCAGCAGAAAAAGTACGCCGAGCCGATGATGGCCGGTCGGTTCTTCGGCACCATGTGCCTGACCGAGCCTCACTCCGGTTCTTCCCTGGGTGACCTGCGCACGCGGGCTGAGCCGCAGGACGATGGCAGCTATCGCCTTTTCGGCAACAAGATTTTCATTTCCGCCGGCGACCACGAGCTGAGCGACAACATCATTCATATGGTGCTCGCGCGCTTGCCGGATGCCCCCGCCGGGGTGAAAGGCATTTCCCTGTTTATTGTCCCGAAGATACTGGTCAATGAGGATGGCAGCCTGGGCGAGCGCAACGACGTGGCACTCGCCGGTCTGATTCACAAGATGGGGTATCGGGGCACCACGTCCACCATGCTCAACTTTGGTGAGAAAGACGGAGCGGTGGGCTACCTGGTGGGCGAGCCCAACAATGGCCTGGCGGCGATGTTCCACATGATGAACGAAGCCCGCATCGGTGTCGGGCTGGGGGCAGTCATGCTGGGGTATACCGGTTACCTGCATGCGCTGGACTACGCCCGCGAGCGCAATCAGGGCCGTCCCGTTGGCGAGAAAGACCCCGACACGCCGCAAGTCCCGCTGATCCGCCATGCCGACATCCGCCGCATGCTGCTGACCCAGAAAGCCTATGTTGAAGGTGGCCTGGCCCTGTGCCTGCAGGGGGCCATGCTGGTGGACGAAAAGAAACACGGAACCACCGACGAACAGCGCAAACTCGCTGCCGGCCTGCTGGATCTGCTTACCCCGGTCATCAAATCCTGGCCGTCCCAGTTCTGCCTGGAGGCCAACAGCCTGGCGATACAGGTGCATGGAGGCTATGGCTACACCCGCGAATATCCGGTTGAACAGTTCTACCGCGATAACCGCCTCAATCCCATCCATGAAGGCACACACGGGATTCAGGGTATCGATCTTCTGGGCCGCAAAGTTTCCATGGCCGGGGGCCGGTTCTACAACGAGTTGATGGGGCTCATCAAGGCCACTGTCGAGGAGGCCCGCAACACTGAACGGCTGGTGCCATGTGCCGACCATCTGAGCCGGGCAGTGGAGGCCATGGCCACCGCCACCGATGCCATCAACGCCGAAAAGGCCAACGGCAACGTGGAAAAAGCCCTGGCCAACGCCTCGCTCTACCTCGAAGCGTTCGGCCACACCGTTGTCGGCTGGCTCTGGCTGCGACAGGCTATCAAGGCCATTGCCGGAATCGAGGGCAGCGGTGAGCAGACGGCGGAATTTTACCAGGGCAAGGTGAAAGCCTGTGAGTATTTTGCTCGCTATGAATTGCCAAAAGTGGTCAGTCTGGCGGAGTTGCTGAGCACTGTGGATACCACCGTGTTGGGCATGCTGGATTCAGAGTTCTAGCAGGAGAGGTAAACAGAATGGACAGAAAAGCCAAAGCCGTCGTCTGCCGCGAATGGGGCCAGCCCGTTCAGGTAGAAACCATCACTGTGGAAGGCCCGAGGCGGGATGAAATCACCATCAGGATCGGTGCCTGCGGCGTTTGCCATAGTGACCAGTCCGCCACCACCGGCAAAATTCCCTACCCCGCGCCCCTGGTTCTCGGTCATGAAGCCGCCGGTGTTGTTATTGAAGTGGGCGAGGGTGTCACCGCCTTCAAGGAAGGCGACCACGTGGTCAGTTCCTTTATTTCCATGTGCGGCAAATGCCGTCAGTGTGTTCGTGGCCGCCCGGTGCTCTGTGAAAACGCCCGTAAGGCCATGTATACCCTGCCCGATGGCACTGTTCGCACCAAAGGCGCGGATGGCGAGGATCTCAACGTGTTCGGCGCCTGCGGCGTGATGGCGGAATACGCCACCATGCACGTGGACAACTGCGTCAAAGTGGATGAATCCGTGCCCATGCAGAATGCCGCCCTGGTGGGCTGCGCGGTGATGACCGGCGTTGGTGCCGTGTTCAATACCGCCAACGTTGAACCGGGTTCCCGCACGGCGGTATTCGGTATAGGCGGCGTGGGGCTGAACGCGATTCAGGGCTGCGTCACCGCCGGCGCGGAAATGATCGTGGCAGTGGACAACAACGCGAAAAAGCTGGAAATGGCCCGTGAGTTCGGTGCCACGCACACCGTCAATATCAGCGAGGTGGAGGACGGCGCCAAGGCCGTGAAAAAACTCACGGGCGGCGTGGACTACGCCTTCGAATGCGTGGGCGCCGGCGCAGTGGTTGAACAGGCCTACAAATGCCTGGGTCGGGGTGGTACCGCCGTGGTGGTGGGCGTTTCAGACCCAAAGGATAGAACCTCAATCACCACACTGACGCTTCCAGCCGACGAGAAAACCCTCAAGGGCAGCTGGCTGGGCTCCGCACGTCCACAATACGATTTCCCACGTATCCTGGGGCTCTACAAGGCGGGCAAGCTCAAACTCGACGAACTTGTCACCCGCACTTACCACATTGATGACGCACCCCAGGCCTTCGATGATATGTTGGCTGGCAAGAACGCCCGTGGCGTGATCGTGTTCGACTGATTCAGGAGCAGAACCATGAATGATCTCAGCAAAAACTACATCAACGGCCAATGGCAGAACTGGAATGGTGAGACCATTGATGTTCACGAAGCGGCCACTGGCGACGTGATTGCCAAGGTTCCCGCCTCCGGTCGCGAGGAAATGGAAAAGGCCATCGCCGCCGCCAGCACTGCTTTCGAAAGCTGGTCGGAAAGCACACTGGAAAAGCGATTGCATGTGTTGGAGCAATTGCATGCCGGCCTGAAAGAACGGGCGGGTGAGATAGCCGAAACCGTATGCCGGGAAGTGGGTATGCCCATCAAACTGGCCACCGGCATTCAGGCGGGGCTGCCGGCCACCATCACCAAAAGCTACCTGAAAATGCTGCCCGAATTCACCTTTGCCGAACAGGTCGGCAACTCCGAGGTGCAGTACACGCCGGTGGGTGTGGTGGGATGCATCACCCCCTGGAACTACCCTCTGCACCAGGTCATCCTCAAGGTAGTTCCGGCCATCGCCGCCGGTTGCACGGTGGTGCTCAAGCCGTCTGAAATCGCGCCCCAGAGTGCTTATATCCTGGCGGATATTCTGGACCAGACAGACCTGCCCGAGGGTGTTTTCAACCTGGTCTGCGGCGAAGGCCACACCGTGGGCGACACTCTGATCAAACACCCGGACGTCAACATGGTGTCGTTCACCGGTTCCACCCGGACCGGCAGCCTGATTGCCCACGCTGCTGCCGATGACTTCAAGCGCTTTGCCCTGGAGATGGGCGGAAAGTCCGCCTCGGTTATCCTGTCGGATGCTGACCTGGCGAAAGCGGTCAAGGGAACCGTCAACAACTGCCTGCTGAACTCAGGCCAGACCTGTACGGCGCTGACCCGCATGCTGGTGCCGGCCCAGAAGCATGACGAAGCCTGCGAACTGGCCGCTAATGCGGTGGCGAAAATGACGCCGGGCAATCCGCTGGAAGAAACCACGCGTCTGGGCCCGCTGGCCTCCGCCCAGCAGCGGGATAAGGTCATCGACTTTATCAACATCGGTATCAAAGAAGGCGCCACCCTGATTGCCGGCGGCCCGGAAGCACCGGAAGGCTGCGACAAGGGCTACTTCGTGAAGGCCACGGTGTTCGGTAACGTCAAACCCGACAGCCGCATTGCCCAGGAGGAAATCTTCGGCCCGGTGTTGTGCGTGATTCCTTATGAGGACGAAGCCGAGGCCATCGAGATCGCCAATGGCACCGCCTATGGCCTGTCCGGCGCTGTCTGGTCGGCCGATGACGCCCACGCGAAAAAAGTGGCAGGCAAACTGCGCACCGGTCAGGTGTTCGTCAACGGTGGGGACTTCAACCCGTTAGCGCCGTTTGGCGGCTTCGGCCACTCCGGTATTGGCCGCGAATTCGGCAAATGGGGGCTTGAAGAGTTTCTGGAAGTGCGGTCGTTACAGCTCTAATGGCAATTGGACCGAAGTCAGGTCGGTCACGGGGTGGGGGTACCTTTTCTGCCGGGAAAAAGATGTCTGAGCGAAGCGAGTTATTTTTCCCAGAAGAAAAGGTACCCCCGCCTCGGGGCCAGCCACCATTCGTCAGGCCGTTCCGCCAAGCATTACACGAACAGCGGTACAGGCGTCCTCCAGCTCCTCTTCACGGGGTTCGCGGCCGTTGATGATGTCGCTGTACAGGCAGGATTCGGCCAGGCGCACCATGAAGTAGGACAGGCTGTTGACGTTCAGGGGTGGATTAATATGCCCGCCTGCAACCTGATCCCGAAGGGTGCGGGTGTTGGCCTCCACGGTACGGCTGTGAAGCGTCGACTGGGATGACGTCAGGATTTTGAGCGCGTACTCCGGGTCTTCGCGGATAAACCGCCGCAAAGGTTCAGAGTGCAGCAGGGTGGAGTTAATGTGACGGTATACCCCGACGACAAAGTCGACACCGTTCCCCGGTGTTGCGTTCAGCGCTTCCAGCCTCAGGGGTTCGTAGAGTGACCAGAGCACTTCCCCCAGCAGTAAATCCTTGTTGCCAACCCAGCGAAACAGGGTGGCCCTGCCAATATTCAATTCTGCAGACAGCGATGCCAGGTGAATTCGTTCACCTTTCAACCACATCCTCCGTGCACGCCGGAAGGCATCTGCTGGTGTCGCCCTTGTTGTTGTTTTTTCTGTCACTGCAACCTCGTATCGGTACTCGATTTCATTCTAACGACAAAACAGGAAGCCCGCTATGAAGACCAGAATCACCGAATTGTTTGGTATACGTCACCCGATTATCCAGGGTGGCATGCATCACGTGGGTTATGCAGAGCTGGCAGCAGCCGTCTCCAACGCCGGTGGCCTTGGTATAATCACCGGGCTGACTCAGCCTACCCCGGAAGACCTGTCTCGGGAAATTGCACGTTGTGCTGAGATGACCGACCAGCCTTTCGGAGTAAACCTGACCTTCCTGCCATCCTTCAAGGCGCCCCCCTATCCGGACTATATCCAGGCCATTGTCGACGGTGGCGTCAAGGTGGTGGAAACCGCCGGGCGCAGTCCCGAGCAATACATGCCGCAGCTCAAGGCCGCGGGTATCAAGGTTATCCATAAATGCACCTCGGTGCGCCATGCCCTGAAGGCCGAAAAAATTGGTTGCGATGCGGTTAGTGTGGACGGCTTCGAATGTGGCGGCCACCCGGGCGAGGATGACATTCCCAACTTTATCCTGCTGCCCCGCGCTGCGGAAGAACTCACCATTCCATTTGTTGCGTCAGGCGGTATGGCGGATGGTCGCAGCCTGGTAGCCGCGATGGCACTGGGTGCAGAGGGCATGAACATGGGTACCCGTTTTCTGGCCACCACAGACGCCCCCATCCACAATAACGTCAAGCAGGCCATTGTCGAAGCGGACGAACTCCAGACCCGCCTCATTATGCGGAACCTCCGTAACACCGAGCGGGTAATGAACAACGCTGCCGTGGAAGAAATCATCCGCATCGAGCACGCGAAAGCCGGCACCGAAACCATTGATGACATTCGCCATCTGGTCACCGGTGTGAAAGGCAGGCTGGTGCTTCAGGAAGGCAAGATGGATGAGGCCGCCTGGAGCTGTGGCATGGTGGCGGGGCTGATTCACGACATTCCCAGTTGTGAGGAACTGATTGGCCGCATTATGGATGAAGCAGACAATATTATCCGTCAACGCCTGCTGGGCAGCCTGGAGGCCTGATATCGGCGTGATACATTTGTGAACTTTTGGCTCTACACTGGTATCAACTAACGGTAATTTGCGAGCTTCCAGAGCCAGTAACTTATGACACGAAACGTACTGATTGTTGAGGATAACCCGGGTATCGGGGAGCTGGTGCGAATGCACGTGGCGGACCTTGGCATGAATGCCGTTCTCTGTGACCGGGGCGATACCGGGCTGGAGCGTTTTCGCGAAGGGGACATCGACCTGGTGGTGCTTGATCTGATGTTGCCTGGAATGGACGGTCTCTCGGTGTGTCGGGAGATTCGCTCCGGCCCCGGGTATGTGCCGGTGCTGATGTTGACAGCGAAAAGCACGGAGCTGGATCGTGTACTGGGCTTGGAGATGGGGGCGGACGATTACCTCACCAAACCCTTCAGCGTGGCCGAGCTGTCGGCACGGGTGAAAGCCCTGTTCCGGCGGGTGGACGCCATGTCGAGTTCGTCAGGCGAAACGTCCGGGCCCGAAGAGTTGGGTGAATTGGACACTGAAGGTTTGCGTATCGATCCGGCCCGGCGCCGAGTGTTCGTATGGGAACAGGAGGTGGAACTGACGGCCCGCGAGTTCGACCTGCTCTGGCACTTTGCCAGCCACCCGGGACGAGTCTTCAGCCGGGTTCAGCTGCTGGACAAGGTCTGGGGATACAATCACGAAGGGTACGAGCATACCGTCAATACCCACATTAACCGTCTGCGCGGCAAGATTGAGCAAGACCCGGCGCGACCGGAGTTTATCGAAACCGTCTGGGGGGTGGGCTATCGCTTCCGGGACTGAACCATGCTGAAGACACTCTACACCCGGCTGGCGTTAGGTCTTTTCCTGCTCCTGCTGGCCGTTGGTCTGCTGTACACCTTTTTCAGCTTGTACTCCCTGCGGGAGTACAACGCGTCTGTTAATCAGGAGCTTCACCGGGATCTGGCGAAAGACCTGGTGGCAGACAGGAATCTGGTCAGCGAAGGGGAGCTCGACCGCGGCGCCCTGAAAGAACTCTTTGCGCTGTACATGACCATCAATCCCAGCATTGAAATCTACCTGCTGGATTTGGACGGCACCATCCTCTCTTACTCCGCTGATCCGGCGAAGATCAAACGCAAGCAGGTCTCGCTCGAACCCATCCGCCGCCTGATGAACGATATGGACAGCTACCCGGTACTGGGCGACGACCCCCGCAGCCATGACCGGCAGAAAGTCTTTTCCGTAACGCCGGTGCCGTCGGCTGAAAACCCTGAAGGGTATCTCTATGTGGTGCTGCGCGGCGAGGAATACGATGCTGCCGAAACCATGGCCCGGGGTGGCCAGTTGGTGGAGCTGAGCGCCTGGGCTCTGATTATCAGTCTGGCGGTGGTGATGATTGCGGGGCTGGCGGTCTTCCGGCTGCTGACACGCCGGCTGACCTTGCTGACCCGGCTGGTGGAAGATTTCGAGCACAGTGACATGAGTCGACAGGCCCTACAGAGCACCTGGCGGGGCCGGCGGCCAGTGGTGCGCGACGAAATTGACTACCTGGGTGCCACCTTTGATGACATGGCTAGCCGAATTGCGTCCCAGATCGAACTGCTGACGGAAAAAGACGCCCAGCGCCGGCAACTGGTGGCCCAGGTGTCCCATGACCTGCGTACGCCGCTGGCCTCGATGCAGGGCTATATCGAAAGCCTCAAGCTCAGGCGTGACCGGCTGACAGCGGAAGAGCAAGACCGCTTTCTCGACATTGCCCTCAAGGAGGGCCGACGCCTGAGCCGCCTGGTGGACGAGCTGTTTGAGCTTGCTGCCCTCGAGGCCCGGGAAAAGCAGCCCGTGCCGGAACCCTTTCCGCTGGCGGAATTGGTGCACGATGTGGTCCAGAAGCATGGACAAGAGGCCGGCGCCCGGCAGTTGGAACTTGTGGTGGATGGCGATCCGGACCTCCCCCTGGCGTACGCGGACCTGGCCATGACCGAGCGGGTACTGGACAACCTGATCGGCAATGCCATTGCCTACAGTCCCTCAGAGAGCCGCATTGAAGTGGTGTTCGGGCAGGCGGATGGGCTGCCGCAGGTCTGTGTGCACGACAGTGGCCCCGGTATTCCGGAGGAGGACCTGCCCCACATTTTCGATCCTTTCTACCGGGGCGAATCGTCCGGCGGTTCCGGCCACGCCGGCCTGGGGCTGGCTATCGCCCGCAGGATCATGAGTCTTCAGGGCGGTGATATCTGCGTTGAGAACCTGAGCTCCGGCGGGGCATCCTTCTGCATACGCTTACCGGTAGGGCCACCCGAATAGGCTGCCTGCATCCATAGTGATCTCTCCGGCGTTATACAAACGTAATAAACTGGAGAAAGTGATGTGATGAATCCCGTGCAAACTGGTCTCAGTATTCAAAAGGCAAGAGGTTAAGGTTATGAAACGGTATCTGTTACTGACGTCTATTGCGGCAGCGTTCGCATTGACCGGTTTCCAGGTTGGCGCCTCCAAAGGGACGGAATCACAATACGCCCCGGATGACCCAGGCCTGGCGGTTGCTACGTTCGCTGGTGGCTGTTTCTGGTGCGTGGAAGCGGCGTATGAAGAGAAAGTACCCGGCGTTGTTGAGGCGGTGTCTGGTTATAGTGGCGGCGACGAGAAGAACCCGAACTATAAACAGGTAGCTGGTGGCCGCACAGGCCATACCGAGGCGGTCCAGGTGTACTACGACCCTGACACGATTACCTACGAAGGCCTGCTCCAGGCTCTGTGGCGTACGGCCAACCCGACCGACGTGAAAGGCCAGTATGTGGACCGGGGCAAACAGTACCGGCCGGCGATTTTCTATCACAACGACGCCCAGAAGCGCGCCGCCGAAGCCTCGATAAAGGCACTGGAAGAATCCGGCCGTTACGATCATCCGGTCAAGATTGAAGTGGTGCCTTTCGAAGCGTTCTACGATGCCGAGGAATACCATCAGGATTACTACAAGAAGAACCCGGTGCGCTACCAGTTCTACACCTTCAACTCCGGCCGCTACCAGTTTATCGAGAAAGTCTGGGGCGAGGACGAGAAAGTGGACTATGCGCAGTATCGCCCCGAGAACAACGGTGGTTCCGCACAGGCCACTGTTAACAAAGCATCTGAGGGCAATACCGGCATGAACCTCAGCCGGGTTGAGGCATTCAATCCGGACACGTTCACCAAGCCTGACGACAAAACACTCAAGGCACGGTTGACCGAGACGCAGTACGAAATCACCCAGGAGGATGGCACCGAGCCTGCCTATCGTAATGAGTATTACGATGAAAAACGGGCCGGTATCTACGTGGACATTGTGTCCGGCGAGCCGCTGTTCTCTTCCCGTGACAAGTATAAGTCCAACACTGGCTGGCCCAGCTTTACCAAGCCGATCAGCCCGGACATGGTGGTGGAGAAAGAGGACAACAGCTTCTTCATGACCCGTACGGAGATCCGTAGCCGCTATGCGGATTCCCACCTCGGGCATGTGTTCAACGACGGCCCGGCGCCAACGGGGTTGCGCTACTGCATGAACTCGGCCGCGCTCCGGTTCATCCCGTTGGAGAACATGGAGAAGGAAGGGTATGGCGCGCTGATCAGTGAAGTGAAAGAAGCCAGCCGTACCGCTTCCAACTAAAACAACCCGTTACAGCCAGAGATCCCCGATGGGGGTCTCTGGCGAAAAGTGATGCTGGACCTGCGCCATCAGCAACTCGGCGCTGGCCAGCGCATCCACCAAGGCATTGTGCGGTGGGTAGTGTGGCAGCCCATACCGCCGCCGGCTGTCTGCCAGCCGAATTGAGATCGGCTGCTGACCCTTCAACTTCTGCCACCAGGAGCGTTTCCGGTTCGGATGCAGGTAAGCCTCAATGGCCATGGTATCCATCACCGGAAAGCGTATGTCCTCCCCGATTCGCCACTTCAGTGCCATGTTCAGGAACGGACGTTCGATATTGCGGTAGTGCACCACCGGTACGCGCCCGGCCATGCTTTCCAGAAATTCGTCCAGTACGTCGGCCAGATCCGGGGCCTTGTCGATATCGGCATGGGTTATGCCATGTATCGTGATAGAGGTCTGGTGTAACGGCAGTTGCGGTTTCACCAGCCAGTGCCGCGAACCACCCAGTTGCACACGGTCAAGGGTAAAGGGCACCACACCGATACTGACGATGGAGTGACTGTCAGGGTCCAGGCCGGTGGTTTCGAAATCCACGGCTACAAACGGGACGTCGCTCAGGGGCGTTTCCGGCGCCACACAACCTGCCTCGTAGAACGTCTTCAGTCGCGGGTCTTTCGTTTGTGTTGCCAGTTCCCGGTACTGTTCGGGCCAGGACAAAGTGTCGATCTGTGCTGCCTTACCATCAGACATTCCGGGTAGCCTGGGGGTTGTAGCGGAATTTGAGGAACTTTTGTGCCTGGCCGACCACCTGAAAAGCGTCTTTCAGGTGACTGCGCTCGAATGGCGAAAGGTCTTCCGGCCGCACATTGTTGTCTGGCTCTCTTCCTGCTTCGATGGAGAGGGCCTGATGTCGAATACGTACTATGGCAATAAACTCGAAGGCATCCCGAAGGTTATCAACGCCATCCTCCGGGATCAGTTTGGTTTGCCCAATGGCCTTGAGCCGGTTGAAGGTATTCTGTGCCCGTGAGCCACAGGCCAGGGCATGCACCCGGATCAGATCCGACACCGGTGCCGTGCCGCGACGCTTCAGGTTGAAGGTCTTGGCCTGCTTGCCGCTTTCCTCCATCACAAAGGTACGGAAAAAGCCCAGCGGTGGCGTGCGGTTGAGGGCGTTGCGGGCCAGCATGGCCAGGAAGCGCTGGCTATTGCTCGCTTTATCCGCAATGAAGGTTTTCAACTCTTCGGTGTATTCGGTGCGGCCATGGATGCCGTCCAGGTCGAAGAAGATATTGCTGTTGAGCAGCGCCTCCGCCTTGGGGTTTTCGATCCAGTCGGCGAAGTATTCCTTCCACACCCGCAGCGGTTGTCGCCACTTCTGGTTGGTGGCCATGATATCGCCGGTGCAGTAACTGTAGCCGCACTCTGCCAGGCCATCACTGACGAACTTCGCCAGGGCGAGGAAATACTCGTCGTGCTGCTCAGGGTCGAAGCTGTCGTCCAGCACCATGGCGTTGTCCTGGTCGGTGACGACCAGTTGTTCGTCCCGGGCCATGGAGCCCAGCGCCATAAAACAATAAGGCACCGGTGGCGGCCCCAGCTTCTCCTCACCCAGTTCGAGTAGCCGCTGACTGAAGGTGCGGCCGATGCCTGCCATGGCGCTGCCAATCATATGGGAATTGGCATCTTCACGAACCATGCGCACGAAGGTGTTTGGCACCTCTTTGCTCAGGCGCCTCAGGCCCTTGACGTCCTGTTGGTGATAGATATTGCTGACCAGGTAAAGGCTGCTTTGGGATTCATGCTTGACGATATCCGACAGCGCGATGACGCCCCGTACGGTATCGCCTTCCATCACCGGAAGGTGATGCACGTTATTGTGGAGCATGGTCAGCATGGCTTCGAAAATAAAGGCGCTGGTACGGGTGGTAATCAGCTCTTCCGTCATGATGTCGCTGATGGGTGTCTCTGATGGCAGCGCCTCGCACAGTGCGCGGGTACGCAGGTCGCGGTCGGTTATGATGCCGGAGAGCGTGGGCTTGTCACCGTTTTCGTCCATCAGCAACAGGGCAGATACCCCCCGGTCCGTCATGATGCGCGCTGCCTCCTGAAGGCGTACGGTATTGGGTGCCATCACAGGTTCGCGGGAAATTAGCCGGGTAACTCGTGCCGTCATTGGCTGATTGGATTTCTCGCGCCGGGAAAGCGCGGAACGTAGCCGTGAGTGGTTCTCGGTTTCCACAAAATCGGTGAAGCTCTCGTCGTTTTCCCACAAATACTGAAACACCTCGTCAGGAATGAGGTATATCAGGGAATCTTCCAAGGCCTTGGCTGGAAACCGCACCGATTTGTTCATCAGCAGGCCAAACTGACCGAAAATCTCACCTTCGGTTATGCGATTGTAGAGTTCGCCTGAACGACGATAGATCTCGACAGCTCCACTGCGTACATAGTGCAGGTTGGCGTTTGGTTCATCCAGCTTCAGAATGTCTGTACCTGCGCGAAAATAGGCAATTTCGATACTCGAGACGATACGGTCCAGAAACTCCTCCGGCATTTCGTCGAATGGAGCGTGCTGGGTCAGATGGTTGCGTATTTCAATCAGCTCTGCCTGCATTGCTCGTTCCTTTTCGCGCCAGTTAGGCCAATAGAATTTATCACGCAATATAGCAGTGGCGCTGTTTTACGGCCATGATGTTGGGCAAGATAGCGTTGGTTTACACACGAGAGGATGGGTTTTGTCTGGTACTCATACACTGGTTCTTGGGGGCATTCGATCCGGCAAAACCGCGCTGGCGGAGCGTATTGCCTGTGAGGCCGGTTCACCGGTGGTTTATGTTGCAACGGCGACCGCCGACGATGAAGAAATGACCCGGCGGGTGGCCCGCCACCGGCAGAATCGGCCGCCGGAATGGGGGTTGGCAGAAGAGCCCTTGAAGCTGGCCTCCCTGCTGGATGGTTACGCCAGGGAACCACAACCACCCTTGTTGCTGGTGGATTGCATGAGCCTGTGGGTGAGCAACCTGCTGTTTGCCGGCGATGAAGTGTTTGCCCGTGAGCGTACCGCCTTCCTGCAGGCACTGGAGAACTACCCGGGCCCAATCGTGATTGTCAGTAATGAAGTGGGCCTGGGTACCATCGGCATGGACCCGCTCACCCGCCGTTTCTGCGATGAACTGGGGTGGCTCAACCAGGATCTTGCCGCCCGTTGTGAGCGGGTGCTGATGAGCGTGGCGGGGCTGTCGCAAACGTTGAAAGGCTGATTATGCGCCGTGCGTTTGCAGGCAACTGAGCAGGCCATGCTCCGAGATGTCCACGCGGATACGGCTGCGGCAGGCGTAGGGTACCGTTAACGCTGAAAAAGAGCGTTCAGTGGGGATACCCATCACCTCCGCCAGGAGCATGCGAATCACGCCGCCATGGCATACCACGAGTACCCGCTTGCCTGCCGCCTGGGTTTGCCAATCCTGCCAGGCGCTGCTGACCCTTTGCCGGAACTCGGTGATAGCCTCACCACCGGGCGGAGGATAACGAACCGGGTCGCTCCAGAAGCGGGTCAGCGCCTCGGGCGTATCCGCCATAATGTTCTCGGAGGTTCTGCCCTCCCAATCACCGAACGCAATCTCCCGCAGCCGTGGCTCCTGGTGCAACGGAATTCGACGTTGCTCCGCCAACTGTTCTGCGAAGAGGCGGCAGCGCAGCAGTGGGGAGGTGATGATCACATCCCACTGGTCATCGTCCCTGATAGCCGCGTTCATTTGCTGCCAGCCGGTGTCGCTCAGTGGATCATCCTTGCTGCCCCGGAACATGGGCCCGCCGGCAGGTTCGCCATGACGGATCAGGTCGAAAAACGCAGTGGTGTTCTGGTTATTGGTCATCCCCGCTTCAGCCCTCGTCCTTGTCGGTCACGCCGGCGTCAGCGAAGCTGGCCATCTGGTTGTGCAGGGCACAGGCGCTGCGCAGCAGCGGAACCGCCACCGCAGCGCCGCTGCCTTCACCCAGTCGCATGCCCAGATCCAGCAACGGCCTGGCATTCATGGCGTCCAGCACCGCCTGGTGCCCCGGCTCTGCCGAACGATGGGCGAACACAAGCCAGTGTCGCAGTTGTGGTTGTTGGCGAACCGCCACCAGGGCGGCAACGGAAACAATGAATCCGTCCACCAGTACGGGAATGCCGCGCGCCGCGCTACCCAGAATGGCGCCTGCCAGCGCAGCAATCTCGAACCCGCCGAGGGAGGCCAGCACCGCTAGAGGATCACGGTTGTTGCCATGCCTGGCCAGCGCCCGGGCGATGACCTCACACTTTCGAGACACGCCGGCTGCGTCCAGCCCCGTGCCCGGCCCAGCCAGGTTTTCCGGGCTTTGTTCCAGCAACGCGCAGGCCACGGCGGTGGCACTGGTGGTATTGCCGATGCCCATATCGCCGCCCACAAACAGTCGACACCCGTCATCCGCGGCGCGGGCGGCGGCCCTGTCACCACTGGCCAGCGCCTGTTCAAACTGGCCCGGCGTCATCGCGTCGGTTGTGGTCAGATTGGCGGTGCCCGCTGCGATCTGCTCATCACGTACATCGGTCAACGGCGGAACGTCGCCGACGGTTCCGAGATTTACCACTTCCAGCGAGGCTCCCAGTTCCCGAGCCAACACGCTGATAGCCGCACCCCCGCTGGCAAAGTTCGCAATCATCTGGGCGGTGACTTCCTGGGGGTACGCGGATACGCCCTCCGCACAGACGCCGTGATCCGCCGCGAAAACAGCGATGCGGACAGGGTCGACCTGCGGATGTTGCGTGCGCTGAAGGCCCGCCAGTGTAATCGCTACGTCTTCCAGCTGCCCCAGAGACCCCCGGGGCTTGGTGAGCACGTGTTGGCGTTGCCGTGCCCGCTCAGAAAAGTGGGTGTCGGAGGGTGGCAACGGCTGTGTCCAGCAGGAAGGCAGCGGCATGGTTGGGTCCTGAGGTGGCAAAGTGTCGGGAGCCGAAGATGGTCTACCCGGCCTGAAAAAGTGTCAAGGATAGCAGCCACTCGGTTAGACTTCCTTTCGATCACGACAACCCACCGCCCGCTCGAAGAGACATTGCTGATTTGAACGCCTTCATTCTCGCCGTGACAGCTTGTTGTATCGCCGTCGTATTGGACCGCTGGCTGGGTGAGCCGCGACGGTGGCACCCGCTCGTTGGCTTTGGGCATGTCGCCGCCTTCCTCGAACAGAGAATGAATCGTCTACCTGAGCGAATGGCGGGATCGATGGTTCTCGGGTTCCTGGCCCTGTTCATCGCTGTGATACCCGTACTGGCGGCAGCCGAGTGGTTGCACTGGTGGTTGGGGAACTGGGAATACTTGCTGGTTCAGGCTGTGGTGCTGTATTTCGCCCTGTCCATTCGTGGCCTGACGGAGCACGGCCGGGCAGTGTCTGACGCGTTGCATGGGGGCGACCTTGAGAATGCCCGGGCACAGGTCGGTCGTATCGTCAGTCGTGATGCAGCGGCGCTTGATGACAGTGGCGTAGCAACAGCCGCGACCGAGTCCATGTTGGAAAACGGCGCCGATGCCGTGTTCGCCAGCCTGTTCTGGTTTCTCGTAGCCGGCGTTCCGGGCGTATTGCTTCACCGGCTGGTGAACACCCTGGACGCCATGTGGGGGTATCGAACTGATCGCTACCAGTATTTTGGCCGCGCTGCGGCGAGGCTGGACGACGTATTGAACTGGGTACCCGCTCGCCTCACGGCGCTGACCTACAGCCTGCTTGGCGATGTTCGTGGCGGCTTTCGTTGCTGGCGGGCACAGGCGCCGGCCTGGGACAGCCCGAACGCCGGCCCGGTCATGGCGGCAGGGGCCGGGGCTTTGAGTGTTGTACTCGGTGGCCCTGCGCCCTACGCCTCAGGCATCAAGCAACGGCCCGTGCTTGGTGAGGGTGAACCGGCATCGGCCGAGACCATTGATGCGGCTATCCAACTTGTACATCGCGGCGTGTGGTTGTGGCTCGGACTGTTGGCCGCAGTTGCCATTATCGGATGGATAGCCAGCGCCGCGCCCTGAAGGTGTTAGCCGGTTGCTTCCGATTCCCGTGTTTCGCTGGCCGGTATGGTCAACATCAGCAGGAAGCCAATCACCAGGAACACCAGAATGGTGCTCATTCCCCAGCGCTGGCTGTCAGTGACGGCCGTGACCCAACCCACCAACAGCGGGCCAGCAAACGCGGTGGCTTTGCCAGAGAATGCGAACAGGCCGAACATCTGCGTTTGCAGGTGCGGCGGGGCGATGCGGGCCAGGTGGGAACGGCTGGCGGACTGCAACGGCCCCACGAAGATGCCCAGGATCATGCCCCATACCCAGAACGCGGTGGCGCCGTCCACCACCAGAATGGCCAGGGCGCTGCAGCCCAGCCCGATCAGTGACAGCAGGATGGTATTGCGCCCGCCGAGGGCGTCATCCACCCAGGCGAAGCCCAGTGCGCCCAGGCCGGCGGTGACGTTCAGGGCGATGGCGAATTGCAGCACTTCCGTAGAGCCCATATTGAAGGTACCCGCCGCGTACACCCCGCCGAAGGTAAAGATAGTGGCCAGGCCATCGGTGTAGAGCATGCGGGCGATCAGGAAGCGCACGATGTCCTTGTATTGGCGAACCTGGGCGATGGACTCCTTCAGTTGCCGGAACCCGGCGCGGGTGGCGGCGGCAATTCCCAGGCCGGTGGATGGGCGGTCCGGAACAAAGATAAAGGCCGGCAGGGCAAATACCAGATACCACACCGCTACCAGCACAAACGTGGCACGCACATGCTCAGCGTTGTCCCGATTGAGATCGAACAGGTTGGCATCGGCTTCGATAAAGCCATACAGCGCCACGATAAGGCTTAGCACACCGCCGGTGTAACCCAGCCCCCACGCCCAGCCTGACCAGCGCCCGGTTCGCGCCGGGCTTGCCAGATCCGGCAGCATGGAGTTGTAGAAAATGAACGCAAACTCGGCACCGAGTGTACCCAGGCCGACCCACAGTGCTGCGTTCCAGAACTGATTCTGCTCCGGCGTGACCGTCCACAACATGGCGCAGGAGACCACGCAAAGCAGGGTGAAGCTGATAAACCAGGGCTTACGACGGCCGGACTGATCTGCGATGGCCCCCAATATCGGTGCCAGGATTGCGATGAACACGCCGGCAATACCAACGATGTTGCCCCAGGCTTCCGTGCCTTTTACCTCGTCCTGCACCACTGACACGCTGAAGTACTGAGCGAAGACAAAGGTCAGAATGATGGTGAAAAAGGCGCTGTTGGCCCAGTCGTAGAGCGCCCAGGACCAGAGCGCGCGTTTGTCTTCCGGCTTGCCCTGTGGGGGGGCGAAAGGCGATTGCGATGACATGTGGGGCTGGGCTCCTGATCCTTGCAAGGTAAATCCGTGCAGTGATTGTCGCCATTATCGCCACAAATGCACAGCCCCGTGGGGTTAAACCCTCTTCAGGTTCCGTGATTCGTGGTCCAGCAACCACGCCTTGCGTTCCAGGCCGCCGGCGTAGCCCGTCAACGTACCATTGGCTCCGATCACCCGGTGGCAGGGAATCAGAATGGCAATGGGGTTGAGGGCATTGGCGCGAGCGACAGCGCGCACCGCCTTCGGGTTACCCAGGGTGTTTGCCAGCGCGCTGTAGGAGCGGTGCTCACCCGCTGGAATCCCCGTCAGCCCCTGCCAGACCTGCTGTTGGAACTCAGTGCCGGTCAAGCGGATGTCCTTCCACGGCAGGGGCTTGATCACCCCCGAGAAGTAGGCGTCCAGCCACTCGATAATGGTCCCGGGGGCGCTGTTCGGTTGCTCGCGCCACTCCGGCTGCCGGAACCGGCGGTTTTGCAGCGAGTGCATGCGCTCTTCGTTGTCGTCGAAGTCCAGGTGCACCAGTTGGTCATCCAACGTGGCCAGGCTCAGGGGGCCAACGGGACTGGGGAAGCGGCTGACAAGAATTTGAGTTGTCATGATGGTGTCTCCTGCCGGGGTGGATGGGTGTTCAGTGATGTCCACAGGTACTGCGCTGCGTAAGCCCGCCATGGCCGCCAGCGTTCGGCGTGGCGCGTCAGGGCTTTGGCGTCTTGCGGGCCGCCCAGATGGGCCGAGGCCTTGAGTATGCCCAGATCGCTGGCGGGAAACGCGTCTGGATCCCCCAGACCGCGCAGGGCCAGATAGTGGAGTGTCCAGGGGCCGATGCCCCGCATGGGGGCCAACTGCGCCAGCAGGGTGTTGCCATCCTGCTCGGCAAAACCGGGTTCGGCAAACCGGGCGGTGATTCGTTCCAGGGTGTCTGCACGGCTGCCGGGCATGCCCAGTTTGTTCAACGGCTGGCCGACGAGTGCTGCCGGTTTCGGGAATCTATGGGTAATACCCGTGCCCCCGGCAAGATCGTCGGGAAGGGGCCGCCCATAACGAACCACCAGCCGCCCAGTCAGGGTTCGCGCCGCGGAGAGGGACACCTGCTGCCCCAGAATGGCCCGAACCGCAAACTCGAACCGTTCCCAGCTGCCCGGAACGCGCAGGCCGGGATGCCGTGCGACCAGTGGTTCCAATAGCGGGTCCTGCGCCAGGTGTTCGCTGATGCCGGGCAGGTCCGCATCCAGATCAAGCAAACGGCGTATCCGCGCACTCACCTCCAGAATGGACTGCCGTGCCGGCCCACGAAGGATAACCTGCACCCCCGGGGGATTGTCGCTTGGGCGGCAGATGACCAGCCCCGGTTGCCCAGCAATGCAGAGCGATCGCGCGTAGTGGTGCGCGCCAACCGCTTCCAGGCCCGGAATGGCCCGTGCCCGAAAGAAGGTCAGTAACTGCTCACTGTCGAACGGTGGCCGGGCCCGCAGGAACAGAACCAGGTCGTCGTGTGCCGGCAGAAAAAGATCGTCTGCACCGCTCTGTGTGGCTTTGAGCGGTGGCTTGAGACCTCTGCGGAATGCCGTCGGTGCGTTGCCGTAGGCTTCTTTCAGGGTGTAATTGAAGCGGCGCAGGCTGCTGAAACCGGCAATCTCCGCGATCTCCGTCATGCTGAGGTTGCTGTCGACAATCAACTGCCGCGCTCGCAGTAAACGCCGGGCCTGGGCGTGTTGTTGTGGGGTGGCTCCGGTGTGGCGTTTGTAGAGTTGGCGCAGGTAGCGGTCGGTAATGCCCAGCCGCTCGGCCAGGTCCGCCACGGAGCCGTTATCCAGGGCGCCTTCGTCCACCAGCCGTACTGCCCGGGCCACGGTTGTGTGAACCCCGGCGGCAGCCGGGCTACCAGGTGCCGCTTCTGGCCGGCACCGCAGACAGGGTCGAAAGCCGTTGGCCATGGCCGTTTCTGCTGACGGGTAAAAACGCACATTCCCGCGCTTGGGCGTCACCGCCGGGCAAATGGGACGGCAGAAAATCCCGGTGGTCAACACAGCGGTGTAGAAGCGACCGTCGAATCGGGCGTCACGGGTTTTCAGTGCCTGGTAGCAAAGGTCATCGTTTAATGTGTCCATGATGGAAAGTGTACCAGCGAAACCCGGAAAAACTCGCCGGATTCGGAACTGATCGTTGAGCCTTTACATCGCAAGCCCAAGCAGCAGGACCAGTTCTGCAAACACCACGCTGGCCCCGAGGGTATCGCCGGTATAGCCACCCAGTTGCCGGCGCAGGTACCCGCCCCAGACAATGGCCGTACCCAGCGTAGCGATAACGGGCCACAGCAGAGCTTTGGTCTCAAACGGGATAAGGGCCAGAGAGACAATCGCGGTGAACACGGTGGCAATCGCCAGCCGTGAACGCGAGAAATCTTCGGCCACCGGCTTGCTCTTGCTCTTGTCCGGGTCGGTCACATACGGCAGGAAGCCCATGATCATCAGTGGCGCGAGACGCGACACCATCGGGCTCAGGATCAGCGCCAGCCACACCGGTTGTGCTTCAGCCAGCAGCGCAAGTTTCAGCACCAATGCGACCACCAGCGCCACCGTACCGTAGGTGCCGATGCGGCTGTCCTTCATGATCCGCAACCTGGCCTCCAGGGAATACCCGCCGCCCAACGCATCGACACTGTCGGCCAATCCATCCTCGTGGAACGCGCCGGTAATCCACAGGTGAAAACCCAGAATAAGAATTAGACTGACCAGCGGGCTCCAAAGCTGCACCACAGCCATGTACAGCCCCGCATAAATGAGGCCGAGCACCAGCCCAACCAGAGGGAAATAGACACTGCACTGATTCATCAGGCGGGGGGAATAGTCGATACGCACCAGCATGGGAATGCGTGTCAGGAAACCGATGGCCAGCCAGAAGGCTTGCCATTCCCTGGAAACGAGAGGTTTCAGTTGGCTCAATGTGCTGTCCTGCCTTTGGAGATGGTGTGAGTCTGCGGCCAGTTTAGCATTATCGTTGCGTGAGCCTGTTCCACACCGGAAATTCGGCGTTACCCGTGGCCCCTAATCGGCGAACAGGCTTGGTCTAAAACCGACCTCGCAGCCTGGAGTTATACGAACCGGTTCGCAAAACTCCAGACAAGGGGCGGCAAATCGTTATAAGTATTTGATAATGTTGAAGCTGGTTTAGAGCATTGTGAAGTTATACGAATGGGTGATATACCAACGGGTTCGTATAATACGCTGTTAAACAGGCGGAAGATCACGGAGACGGTGGTATGACTAAAAAGGTAGTCACAGAGGATCAATATCTTGAGGAGCTAAATCGAAGGCTTAAGATGGATGAGATGTATGAACCGGGCATGGAGTTTATACCACATCCACCTGGAGCGATCGGCTCACAGATGTCGGGTTACTCTGTAACCGGTCCCTCTTCCAAAATTGGTGAGTATGGTCGTATTTCCTTCGAAGTCAGTCAGGAATTCGATATAAAAGTCTAGTCAGACTGACCGTGAACCGTTAAAAGGTTGAGTTTGAGAGGCGCATTTGGGAGCTTGCCAAGATGAATCTATCTAAACGAATTATCAATAGATTTTTTGTGATAGTTCTGATGTTAACTCTCATAGAAAACGCTGTCGGCCAGCCCGCCTCCCATGTTTTCTTTTATGGTTCAGGTGATATTGAGGTACGCGAAGAATATTTGGATAGCACCCTCCATTTCTGGGATAACAACTCTGAGGTATTACGTGAGCCATCACCAAAACTTTTGGCATGGTACGAGAGGAAAGAAGAGTTTCGGCGGGGCTGGATAGGTGGCGGAAAAAAAGATGGTTACGAACGAGTCAGTAGTTTCCTGGCAAGCAACGAGTATGCTCATGTAGAGCTGTTTTATGCACTGCAACGGGTGGATAGAATACTTGGGAATATCAAGTTGGCTCTGGATAAAAAACAGGCTGAGAGCGAGCTATTTGGATGGATAGCGTTATCTGCAGAAGTTAGTCAATGTTCGGACCTTGATTTGTATGCAGAACAGCTTGAACGGTCTAACGAGATAAGCTCCGAGGCCCAACAATCAATTTCTCAATTTTGTCGATTAATACCAACTCGATTACATCGAAATATTATTATGCCTTTCTATCAAAACCTCTACCTCCAGAGCTCTGGGGAAGCAGAATCGGCCGAGATGGATCGCTGAGAATGTTTAACCAATGCAGGCACGGCGACGCCCACTATATTGCGCCTTCGGCTCCATTCCGTGGGCGCGCATGCTGCAAGCGTTAATGGCCAAGGCCTCGGAAGGATTCAGTCAGTAAAGCAGGGAGTTGCTTTCAAATATTTACCATCGTCCAACTCATCTCCCCGCAAAACACTGCAAAATCATTAGGTTTCGTGTTCTGGTTCCTTTCGCCATGGGCTAGGCTGGGTGCAAGCTGCATTGCAGAGGGCATTCGGGTTTGGGGGCCAGGGATCAATCGCCGGGTAACCGGCCATTAACAAGGCGCATCAGTACGCGGCCGATGGCCGCCGGACGCCACTGTCGTGGCGCCGCTGTGCTTCGGCGTTATGAACAGAAAGGAAATTGATGATAGTTACCAAAAAAATAAAAGCTCAACTTCTGGAAGAAGCAGACTGGAAGTGCGAGTACTGTGGGAAAGCTCTAGATGAATACACCGCAATGGTCGATCACAAGATACCACCGAGCAAAGGCGGTAGTTCAGAGCGAGAAAATCTTGCGATTGCCTGCCCAAAATGCAACATCATGAAGGCTGACCGACTACTTGAAAGCATATCTAAACCAGTTGAGTCTGCCGCAAAACTCTGGATTCATGCATTCCTAAAGTCACCGAAAACCACAGTTGCAATATCTTTATTCAGCTTGGTGTTTGCTGCCGTGGCAATATTTTTAGCGGAAACTCAAAGGCAAGAAGAGTTAGAGAGTGAGCTGTCACAGAATCCAGACTTTAGAGCTCAGATTGAAGAATTGTCGGAGACAGAAGAAACACTGCAACAACTTTTACGTTTCGTTTCGCAACAGAAAGATAAGATAGAAGGCTATGAGAAAAGTATTGAGGACTTGGAAACGGAAAAGCAAAAGCTAGAGCCCTTGGTGAATGCTGATAGGGCCAAGGTAGAGGCATTCTTCAGAGCCCAAGAAGAGCGAGCGCAAGAGAAGGTCTTTCAGGAAAGGTACATCGGTTTTGGGCTAGGCGTTCTGGCATCATTTGTAGCATCATTTTTGCTGTTCATAGGCCGATATTTTATCGCCAAGAGAATGCAGCGTTCATAACCAGTGGGTGAAGTCCATCCACGCCGCAAAGCCAGGGCGTTAGATAACAAGGAGAGTTTTGTGAAACCGTATATAAATATGTTTGTCGCCGCAGTTCTGATTTTGGGTGCGGGTTCGGCGGTCGCGGCGGAGCCAGATGTATACAACAACCCGACTGCTGGCCTTGAGGTGACTAAGCCAGCAGACTGGAGTTACGTAACGGCCGCCCAAAACATGGATAACATTAAGGGCGTCAAACTTAAGGATGAGGAGTTTCATGCGGCCATGCAGAAGTATGCAACAGCCCCCCTTGTTGCGATGACCAAATACCCGATGCCGTATGACGACGTAAATCCAAGCTTCAAGGTTAATCTCAAACCATTTGGCGGTCTCAAGGGAAAGTCGCCTCAGGATATTATCAGCCTGGTGATGCCCCAATTTAAGAACGCGTTCCAAGATTTTGTGCTTGTTCAACCACCCAAAGAGGTCTTTGTTTCGGGTATTGAATCGGCCTACGCCCGCATGAATTACACCGTGGAAATTCCTGACGGCCGCTCCTTCCAAACCACTTCAGAACTCTGGATCGTTCCTCGCGGAGATTACTTTTTCATGATTGGCGCAGGAACACGCCAGGATGAAAGGACTGGAAGCCGTGAAGAGATTCAAGATATTCTCGCGTCGTTGAAGATTGAGAAATAATTATTTAACAATCGCAGGCACGGCAACGCCCATTACATTGTGCCTTCGGCTCCATTCCATGGGCGCGCAGGCTGCAAGCGTTATCACACAAGGAAGTGCATTAATGAAGCAAACGGGTAGCTGTCTCTGCGGAGGCATTCAATACGAAATCAACGGTCCGCTGACCGATGTCCTGAACTGTCATTGCTCAATGTGCAGGAAGCTACACGCCTCAGCGTTCAGAACCCGCGCAAAGGTGCAGTCTTCTGACTGGCACACCGTCAAAGGTCAGGAGCTGATGAAGTTCTACGAATCCTCTCCGGGTGAGCGCAAGGGCTTTTGCTCAAATTGCGGTTCTAGCCTCTACACAAAATTCGATGCAAACCCCGAGATCTACGGCTTCCCACTCGGAACACTCGATACCGATCCGGCAGTAAAAGCAGGGCGCCACGTATTCGTGGCCAGCAAGGCCCCCTGGTTCGAGATTACGGACGATCTGCCTCAGAGTGCGGAGTATGACTGAGACACTGATAACAAGCCGCGTTACTCGAACGTGGACTTCCCCCACTTCAGTAGACACGCATCGATAACTCCTCAACAGGAGAAG
>OJDK01000185.1_pt1 | contig 38308 bp, 30 predicted proteins | sample 1592791 | NCBI WGS metagenome assembly OJDK01 (sample SAMN05416878, study PRJEB24817) | seawater metagenome | isolation source: Sea water | place: Canada:Atlantic | collected 2013-11
AGCGACTCAACGAACGCTTTTTGTTCGTAGTCGCGATAAGTTCGGCGAATATCATTAATTCTTTCGGCACTGCTCGCTTCGCTCCCTGAGTACCTCCTACAGATTCTGAGTGCCTCCTACAGACTCCATTCGACCATCACCTACTTCTTCGAATTATTCATTGCTTCAAACTGCTGGGTAAGATAATCCAACGTGGTATTAATCGTTTGAATAATTGCATCATTGTAAGCGAACTGAGATTTCAAACGCGTTTCTTGTGCCGAAATCCTAGCTTCAAGCTTAGCGCGATCTTCATCAATCACGGCTAAATCATCTTCTAATGAACTCTGCTTTCCGGTTAGTAAACCGTCTCTTGAATTCAAGAAACCATCCAAAATCGTTTTTAGCTGATCACCGAAACCTGAGATATAAGTAAGGCTTCCGCGCGCACCAACAGCACCACCGGTCACTTTGATACGTAAACCCGACGCATCATCCACTGCACCACTGGCTTCTTTACCGCGTTCACCATCGCCGATACCTCGGGTAAAACCAAATACATTCGAGGCTTCACCCGATATATCTGATATTTCAACCGAAGAATCGGAGCCGGTAGTATTAGAAATAATACCGAACTTATTATTAGCAAAAGACGTTGGATCATCGGTGAACTCGACTTTTACTGATAGACCTTCATCTTTAAACGCACTGGTTTCATTAATCGCAGTCTGTAATGCACTGGCCATGGCACTGCCCGAGATATAAGTCGCAGGCTGATTGAGTGATACTTCAGCTTCAACACCATCGATTTTAATTTTGAAGGTGTTATTGGTTGCATCTAATGTAACCGGAGTCGAAAAGTCAGCTGCTTCTGCGCCGATATAAAAACCTGGCGAAGCTTTAACGTTACCATCGACAGCGCGTAAAAACTGACCCGATCCTGAAGCTTCAACACCATTAATCTTACCCGCAACATCCTTACCCTTTGGTGCGGTAGGTGAGTAAACGCTCACATCTTGCAAACCCATAAAGGCAATGGCATCGGCATCTAGTTCAGTAAAACCGATTTTAGTACCTTCACCACCAATTTGAATTGAGAAAGAACCTGTGTCATTTTCAACGTCATAATTATAATTAACAACGGGATCTAAATCGTAGCCAAAGGTACGGCTCTGAGAAATACCGACACCATCGTAGCCATTACTAACCGTCTCGGTACTGATACCTAAACTTGTCGCAGCAGTGCCACCCAAATTACTAATACTCAAGGTTGCGCCCGAACCAAAAGTACCGGCCGTTTTAACACCGTCTTTACTGTTACTCTCAAAATATAATTGGCCGCTATCATCAACCGCCGCGGTTATATCACCAGCGGCAAATTGACCACTGGCAACCAATGCGGCATCAACCGCTTGTTGAATGACCGTTAAATTCGACTGCGCATCATTGCTTCCCGAAGTGCCATCGCCGTTCACATCAACCGCAAGATCAACACCATCAAGATTTAAGGTGAAGGTCGCATTTTGCGCAGGCTGGCTAAAATCGAAGCCCGTAGATATATCGGCAAAACTACTGCTTTTCGCGCCGCTGCCATCACTCACAACTTCAATAAATTCGTTATGCCCTGTCGCAACCGAGCTTAACTTCAAACCAGTACCATCAAGCGCAGCAGTAACAACACCGGCACCAAATGCCGTGTCTAGCGCAGCTTGAATATCAACAATATTATCGCCCGAGTCGGTATTAATCAGCACATCTTGCTCAACACCCGATACATTCAGACGAAAGCCTGCATTAGTGGTGGGGAAATCAATATTGGTACTTAGATCTCGCGTACCTGTCGACGTTTCTGCGCCTTTCACTACACCCGCAAAATTGACGTCAGCACCAAGCGTAGCGGCTAATTGCGTTTGAATTTCGGCGGCTAAGTCATTACCCGTTAAATAAGTACCCGCAGTAATAGAAACAAAGGTATCGCTTTCAATCCCATCCACTTGAACTTTAAAATTCACGGCCGCCGGAAATTCTAAGCCAGGGTCTTTACCATTTGCCTGAACACCTTGGGTGCCATCTAACCCCAGAATAGTGTCTGAAGTCGTTGCACCGATACCGGTAATTTCAATCGATTTTGCTGCGCCAACGCCTGAAGTTTCGAATTGCAAATAGCCATTATCATCAAATGAGGCAACCACCTGACCATTCAACGCCGTCGCATCAATCGCGGTTTGGATTGATTGCAAAGTATCTTTGCGATCGCCAAAGGTACCGTCGCCATTTAAATCAACACCCAGCGAACTTAGAGAGACATTAACTGCAACTGGCCCACCGCCGTCGACATTTAATGAGAAGGTGGCATTATTAGTCGCAAAATCAACGCCTTTATTAGAATCAACCGGACGCGTGCCAATCTGAGTACTCGCTCCCTGCCCTAAAAAGGCATCCGCATTCAGCGTGGTTAAATTGATGCCTTCATAAGTACCACTACCGAGTGTACTAAAACCTAAGGTGTTAGCAGTATTTCCGCTAACCGAGGTGATAAACACCTGAGAGTCCGCGCCGTATTTATTCGATGTAATCGCAAAGTTTTTATTCGTCGCACTGTAATCCACAGACACGGAATAGGCGGATTTAACTAAGGTTGCATCACTATTAATCTGTAACGCTATTTCGCGCGCAAGATCTTCACCAGTGGCGTAGTCGCCGCTGGTTAAAGTAACACTAGCATTCTTACCATTAACATTAATTCCAAAGCTATTATTGCTCTCGTCAATGGTTACTGGCGAAGCAAAATCTAATAAAGCTAATTTACCCGATTCGTATTTAGCCTGAGTCGCTACTTGAGTAATCTCAACATCATAGGTACCCGGCTTAGAATTAATCGAATCGTTTACATAGGTAATTTGGCCATCCGTCGTTGACCCCGACTTAGCTAGAATACTCACAATGGATGAACGTTCAGCCGTCATTGCGGTTTTAAATATGGACTGATCAAATTCTAACAAGAAGTTATTGTTCTTGTCGGTATTCACACCCAGCTCAGTTAACGAGCGATACGCCGTACCGGTTAAGCCTTCAATCGGCTGCGAAATCATCGCGCGAATTTGATTTTGGATGGTGCGCATGGTCGAATCGCCTAACAGTAAACCGGCTTGCTGTTTATCAGCATCGTAGCTCGATAAGTCATCGGCAAACTGCTTCAACTCATTATACGAATCAACAAAACGCTGAATATTCTCAGCCAATGTATCCGAATCAGCTTCAACCGTTACGTTAACAGTATTACCAACATCAGCGCCTTTCAGATTAATCGTAACGCCTTTAATTACTTCGTTAATGGCATTACTGCTGCGCGTGATGGTCAGACCATTAACACTGATCTGTGCGTCCTCACCTTTGCTGGTTTGCTCTAAGTTACCCGAACCATTTTGCTGTTCGTTAAAGGCCAATGCAGACAAACCAGAATTAAGTAAGTTACCGCTGCTATCTTTAGCCACAATGCGCATGGCATTTTCTTCACCGGTGGCGGTGGAACTCATTAACAAGCGATAGCCATTACCATCATTAATGATTGAAGCGCTAACGCCCATATTGGCGTTATTGATGGCGTCGCGAATACCACTTAAAGTACGGTTCGATTCGTCGATCACTAGCGTTTTACTTGGCGTCGAGGTATTAGCTGTTTGGCTAACGAAATCACCATTGGTGTCGTAGGTGATATCACCAAAACTAAAGGTTAACGACCCAGTACCCACCACCTCATCAAAGCTAGTGTAAGTGCCCGTCGCCAACGAATGCGACTTCGCCGTATTTAATACGTCAATATTGTATGAACCCGGGTCAGCCAAGCTGGATGTCGTGACCGTTAATAAATCTTCATTAGATGAGGTGGCCTTTGTCGCGCCAGCTTCACTTGGGCTCGCCAAGGTATTAACCGAAGCCTGCATAGTCGACATCAACGACTTAATTTCGCCATAAGCAGTGATTTTCGCTTCCACTAACTCCTGACGATTATTCAGCCGTAACTCTCCGCCCTCTTTCTCAGCGGTGATGATTTTATCAACCAGATCCGTGGTCAGTACCCCTGAACCCAGTCCGAGTGACTCAATCGATGCCATGTCTCACCTCAACGCCTTATCAGGCTGTTAAAACACTGTCTGCTAAAAGTAGCAGGCAAAAAAAAACCTACATTGTCCTTATCGGCCAATGCAGGTTTTTCTGTAGAGCTGTTTACTCTACCGTTACACTTGCGCACTGAATAACAAAGATGGTTCCTCATCATTCAATTTCTGCGCCAGCTCTAGTGCTAGTTCGCCGGGGATCTGCCGAATCAACTCAGAAGATGCCCTGTCGTACACACTAATCACTGTTCTACCGCTAGCTTCATCCAATTTAAAGTCCAAAGTACGCTCGGTTTGCTGAACATATTCATTAATCCGAGAGACTGCTTCCTTCACTTGATCGTTGCTTACAACACTTAGCTCTGAAGTCGCTTGTGGCAATTCTTTGCCGCCTTCTTTACCGCTGTAGGCGGTAATCGCTTCTTCTTGGCTTCGTTTACCATTAATAGATGGTGTAGTTGCTTTATTAGCACTATCCATCGAATTCATTCTCAGCTCATTCATAACTCACCTCACTGGTATCAGAGTCAGCTCGGGTAAGCCCTAAGGCCTACCCTATTCCGTCTATTAACCCAGTAGAGACAGAACTTGCTGGCCAGCTGCGTTAGCCTGAGCTAGAACCGAAATACCGGCCTGCTGAAGCACCTGAGTACGAGATAGCTCTGCGGTTTCTGCCGCGAAGTCAGCATCTTGGATTCGAGAGTTCGCTGAGTTCAAGTTCTCAGAGGTAACTTGAAGGTTGCTTACTGTTGATTCCAAGCGGTTCTGAATCGCACCGAGATCCGCACGTTGGCTAGCGACCTGGCCAATGGCGTTGTCGATTGCAGTGATTGCAGACGTTGCACCTTCGAAGGTAGAGATGTCGATATCAGATAGGAACTGACCATCTTCACCACCACCGTAAGTACCAGTCTTCAAGCCCAGAGCATCCAACTCGCCGTTACCGTTAGCGCCACCTTCTAGCGTGAATTCACTCGCAGAAGACAGTTTCACAGTACCGTAAGTGGTTTCATAAGCCGCACCTTCTGCGCTGACTACACCGCCCGCAGAAGCCGCACCGAAGGTCGCTTCGCCAATACCTTCCTTAGCCGCATCCAAGCCCATAATCGCACCGATTGAGGCATCAGAGCCTGACTTATCATCGATTGCGATCGATACGTTACGACCATCCGCTGCAGTCAAGGTTAACGACACACCGTTGTCTGTCGCGGTAACACCTGTCTTACCTGCGTTCTGGTTGATCAAGTTCAACGCATCGGCACGAGCACGGTCACTATCTAACGTGCCAGAGCCATCGTTCTGTAAGGTTACAGTACCCACTTCAACACCGTTGATGTAGATGCCCGCTTGATCACCTTCTTCGAACTGAGTGAGATCAACGTTTGTGCCGTCACCACCAACCACTTCGGTTGCATTCACTTCTGCAGTCACACCGGTTTCAGCAGAAACCTTGTTGATTGCTGATGCAATCGCGATGGCTGATTGACCTTTCTCCGAAGACAAAATCTTAGAGCCATCAGACGATACAGTGGCAGACGCTTTATCTGCACCCACATCCGCGGCACCAATTGTTACACCGTTGATTAACAAGTCACCGTCTTGCAGACCGTTAACACCGCTATAAGTCTCAGAATCGTTAGTGCTAGTGAACAATTCACCACCAGTCTCTGGATCAGAAAGAGTCACTGTGACATCTTGACCATCAGCAGAGAAGAATTTCAACTCGCCAGACAATGCTTGCTGTTGTTCACCGATGAAAGTACCACCACCTTGTGACACCACAACACCAGCACCATCAGCATTTTCAGACTCGATAGTCACGGTATTTGCGCTGAAGTTACGCACTGACACCGAGATTGAACCTGCACCGCTGTTACCGGCTGGATCATACACTGCAGATACATCCATATTTGCAGAAGAGAAATCCGTGCCGTTGATATCATCGGCCAGAGATTGCAGGGTAAAGTTACCTGCACTGTCCGGAGTCAAAGTCACATCAATATCTGTAGTACCGTCAGAGAAACGTAATTGCTCACCTGAAGTCAGCGTCGAAGCTGTAATGTCCAACGAGATTTCTTCGTAGGCATTAACACCTTCAACCCCGTTCACAGCACTTGCCAACTGAGCAACCGTAGAACCAGCCGCCAAAGGTGCCGATGGAGATACATCCGTACCACCAACAGTTACCGAAATGTTGGTATCACTTGTTGAGGTCAATACAGACCCTGACACCGACTCACCAGCAAGAGAACCCGCACCAGCAAGCAGAGAAGTACCCGTATCAGTCGCCACTACATTCACCGGTCCACTGGAGATAGAAGTCGCGCTAAACGCCAACTCACCACTCAAGTAACTCGCGGTACCAGCAGTACCGTTTAGCGCAGTACCACCGATCTCCACTAGAGAACCTGTGTTCAAGTTCTGAGCAGTTACAGACGTCGATGTATCGTTGCGAACGGTAATGCTGACAGTATCACCTGCCGAGTTTAATTCAGCGTGAACGAAACCATTGGCACCGACTTCAGCCGCAAAACCAGCAGCATCGTTCGCTGCATTCAGTTGAGTTACAACACTTTCTGCACGAGCTTCTGCACTAGTACCTGCAACATTAACCGTAACACCACCCAATGAGAACGCCGCCCCATCAGTCAGTGCGCCAAGATCGAACGTCGCTTGCTCATAGAAATCAACATTCACACCAGCCGTGGTTGCAGCATCTTGAGCACGGAAGGCCGTTTCTGCAATGCCGATATCACCTGCCGTATACGAGAACACTAGGGCAGTTGTACCCTGACTGATCGTGAAGCTCACAGTACCTGCAGATAACACGGCAACCGTTGCCGACGTTCCAACGGTAGAAGTTACGCTACCACCGGTTTGAGAGATGAAAGTACCGCCAACGTCGGTACGCTCTAAAGTATTATTCAACGTACCGCCGTTAATAGCAGAAGCTTGCGTAGAATCAGCCACTTTAGATGATACCGATGCAGCCACTGCACGATCATAAGAACCTGCAGTTAAGCCCGCATTAGCTAAGTCGCCACGACCAGTACCGTTACCACCAGAAATATCGATAGACTTTTGATCACCATCAGCAATCAGCGTGTAACCGCCTTCGTAAGTGTTGCTGTAAACAGTACCTGAACCGCCGTTATCAGCACCACCAGACAAGCCTGTTGCTGAGGCAAAACTCGCAGCTTTAGCCGCATCAGTAGCACCGTAACCAGAACTCAAATCGGCAGTATCGAACGTCAGAGTGATGTTCCGGCCATCTTCTGCGACAAGATTTACACCGGTAGAAGCAGAATCCGTATCAACCGCTTTTACACCGGTCTGGTCAGATACAGCGTTGATCGCTTGAGAGATCGCGGCACGAGTCTGTGCAGCATCCGTTGTAGTCGAGAAAGAAATATCCACGCCGTTCAGGGTGAAAGTACCAGTGCCCGCAACGCCTGACATTTCACTACCGCCAGCCACGTTTTCACTAACCTGAGCGGATACACCCGTTTCATCACTGTAACGGTTGATCGCAGCTACTTTAGAAATTGCAGAAGCAGAGTTATTGGCAACAGACGAAGTATCGTCTTCTGCACGAGAGGCTGCGATGGCTACACCATTGATAACTAAATCGCCGTTTTCTAAGGCGTTATCAGTACCGCGAGCACTTAAACCAGACTGAGAAGAAGAACCCAGCTTATTAGAAGTCAACTCAGCGATGGAAACGTCTACGGTTTGACCCGCGTTAGCGCCAACTTGGAAAGTAGCAGAGAAAGAACCATCCAACAGTTTACGACCGTTGAAGTCAGTTTCTTCAGACGTACGAGTGATCTCAGCTACTAGCTGATCAACTTCCGCCTGTAGTGCGTCACGGTCGACGTCAGAGTTAGTCGCGTTAGCAGACTGAACCGCCAATTCACGAACACGCTGTAAGTTTTCGTTGATTGAACCCAACGCACCTTCAGCAGTTTGCGCTAGAGCGATACCGTCACCCGCGTTACGAACCGCAACGTTCAGACCTTTGATCTGAGAAGTAAAACGAGTAGAAATCGCCAAACCCGCCGCGTCATCTTTTGCGCTGTTAATACGCAGACCAGAAGAAAGACGTTGCAGAGCCTGTTGGTTAGAGGACTGTGATTTGTCCAAGTTACGTTGAGCGTTCAACGAGGCAATGTTGGTATTAATAATTTGTGGCATGGTAGTTCTCCTGTACCTGCTTAAGGAGCCGGCATCTATATCAGATGCTATTCGTGCTCCACCAGACTTTGTCATAGGGGTTAACGGCGCAATATTTAGGTTCTTTAGGAATTTTTTTAAAGAAAATACGAGAAAGCCTGACGGTCGTTTGACGCTAGCAAATCGCCATACACAACCTGTTGTTTTTTAAGGAAAAGTTTTTTTGACGCCACTGAATTTCTAGGAATAAAAAATTTGTTACAACGTGTGAACTAAACTTGGAGCTGCACATGTTGGGATCACAGTCGCCAAGGCAATCATATTGACTAATGCGTAGCGAAGACACGTGAACCCCATATTTATGAGTGAGGTACGTAGTGGCATGATCTCTGCTTATTCTTTACCAAACAAGGAGAGAAACGAATGGCTTATTCTCGGGCACAAAACGCAATAAATCTAAAAGACAGCAACTTGGCGTATTTTAAAGCTCGTCATCCCGCAATATATAAAAATATTAAAGATCATGATTTTGAGCGCCTAACACTGAACATTGATGGCGAAACAGACAAGGTCGATTTATGGCTTGGGACGACCAGCTTATATGGTGGTGACGCTGTTGCTTATGCAGAGCGCGAAGTCGCGGCATTCAAATCAGGATTTTCCGAAGGCAGCCTCATAAAAACCATCGCCCCCCCATACAAAGGAAACGTTGGATTTTGCCGTTTCTTTAGCAAACGTTTGCAAGCCGTCATTCAAACTGCGCCCCAATCGACAAATTTCAACGATCAGTACGTACTACCCGATTTCTATCCTCTTGTCTTATTTATGGGTTGTGGTCTAGGTCTACAGATTGAAAAGATGCTAGAAACATCTAACGTACTTAATGTGATCATTTTCGAACCCGATCCAGAGTACTTCTATGCCAGTCTATATGTCGTCGATTGGCATAAACTGTTTAAATCTCAGATAGACCAAGGGCGCAGAATCGACATCATATTTGCAGACCACCTAAACGAAAACCCAGCCGAATGTGCCAACGTTATATGGAATAGCCTAATTAACTACTGTCCTAGCTTCCCGCTCGGTTCATTATTTTACACTCATCTTAATGGCGAAAAGTACGACGAAACGATTGCCAAAATTCGTGATGATATGCACTTTTTTCTCAATCAATGGGGTTACTACGATGATGAAATCAATCAGCTTAACAATGCATACCATAATTTATCGGCAGGCATACCACCATTAAATGGCCGCGAGATATCATCCGATATTCCTACCGTCGTAGTCGGTGGTGGACCGTCACTAGATCATCGAATTGACGAAATAAAAGCGAATCGCGATAAAATACTCTTAATCTCTTGCGGTACCGCAGTGCACTCTTTGTTGGCGGAAGGAATTACCCCAGACATTCATGTTGAGATTGAATCTCACATGCTAACATTCGAATCACTGGCCAATGCAAAATCCAAAGATTTTTTCGAAAAAACGCTATTAATAGGCGCACTGCAATTACCACCTAATGTCTTTGAACTATTCAAAAACAAGGTATATTTCATTAAAGATTCTAGTGCTCTAGCTTCGCTATTTGCCCAACCCGAAGATATCATCCGAATGGCAACCCCTACCTGTACCAATACAGGATTGGCGATTGCTACGCACCTGAAATGCTCAGAAGTTTATCTATACGGAATGGACTTTGGTTTTTCTGAAGTAAAAAATCATCATTCAAAAACCAGTATTTACTATACCAGTGAGATGAGCCAAGCCATTCGCGATGAACTAAAACGTACCTTTGATCATGTTGTCGAAGTAGAATCAGTATTTGGCGAAACGATCTACTCCATACCGATGTACTGCACGTCGCGAAAAAGCGCTGAGAATTGCTCACTAGTTCGCGGAAAACTACTTGGACTAAAAACTCGAAATTGCTCTGAGGGAGCTAAAGTTAACGGCGCAGACTACATCGACAAAGAAGCACTACTGGAACAACTAAAAGATAGAGAAAAAGCCGACATTGAAAACCTGAAATCGCGTTTAATTGGAACACCGATTCCAAAAGATAAAATACGTGAAAAAATAGATTATCTTGGAAGTGTCATAAAAACGACATCACGGGAGCTCTCCATTCACCTAATGGAGAATTGCGAGCCTACCCTTCAGAACGTTTTTCAAATTGCTCACAAAATAAATCGCTACATGTTAGAACAGCAGTTCCCTAAATACGACACACTTTGCTATACGTTTAGGGGATCAATCTGGCACTTTCTAAATACCGGTGCTGGAATTGCTTGGTCCATTCCAAACTTAGATGAGCGCAAACTATTCATCACAACCTGGAAAGAAGCATTCAAATCGTATTTGAATGATGTTGGAGAGCACTACACAGGGATTACTTCAAAGGAATATCCCGATCCATCTGACCCTTGGATTAAAGAAGATATCGTGTCGAACGAACATTTATACGCAGAATAAAATAACCCTAATAATTTGGCCGCCACCTCGGTAGCGGCCGAATCATTAGCAATTATACAATCCCTTACCGATGGTTATATATTCACGATCTCTGTCCATTTCTAAAGACGTTAAATCACGTCCATCCGTCATCCAATCCAGCGACAATTCATCACCCACTGGCGTAATCTTAGCGTCAAAAGGTTTGTTTTGGGCGAAAAGATCGGTAACAAACTCAAATCCACGCTGGTTAACACCCAACCAATCAAAAAGTAAATCACCGTATTTAGGCGTTTGGACTTGATACCTTTCTACCAATGTAACTGCCTCATCTCGATTTAAGCGCCCATGCCGAATTTCTCGACACGCATGATCAAGGACTTTTCCATACCCACACTTCGATTGCTTGATCTGATCATGAAGATCCATGTAATTAAAACAATCAACATAATCAAATCGATCAAAAGTTCTAGCAAAGTTAGCCCCTTTATAATCGTGCATATCAATCATTTTATGGTGTTGCGCTAGAGGATCCCAACGCACATAGTTTCCTAAATAGATTCCACGCACACCAACATCATTAAGAGCTTGATCGTCTGGATAGCGATACTGCCACACATCAGTTTCCGTTAAGGTATTGAAGTGAGTGATCAAATCATCAGCCTCATACCCCATTAAGTCGTGTTCTTTACGATAACGCCGAGTCATCTCAACTTCATGCTCATGAGAAAACATGCCTACTTGTTCTAACCCCTGATGCGCGCCCCAAATAATGAGCGGTATTTTATAACGCACTGCCGTTTGAACAGGAAACACCGTTTGCCCAGCAATGCAGTGCCAATACAAGCTACCAAAAGATCGTAGCGTTTCTTTCACTACTTTTTTAACAGAGATAGGATTAACATTTTGAATAACGATATCGCAATTAAATCGGATACGAAGATTCGCTAAATTTCGGATACCCAATGGGGTATTCCAATATTTATTATAAGTTACCAACAGCGGATTAAGCCCTAACCGCTCTTTTACTAAATGCACAATATAATAAGAATCCTGGCCACCGGTTACTGGAACAATGCAGTCATACTGGCGCTTATCTGAAATTCGGTAAGGCTTAACCAATTGTTCGAGTTGCTGCCAACGCTCACTCCAATCGAGTAAATCCTTCTCTTCATGAACCCGACATCCGCTGCATATACCCTCTTCATCAATAACGAGACCCAGAGGATGATCGATCGTGTATAAGCAGCGCTTACAAGTATTATGAATCATAACCAGCCTCCCGTTCCTATACGATAAACCGACGGACGAAGCGGAAAATTCAATTTATCTTTTAACGTTTGTACGGCATGCTCTTTATAGTTCAGCGAATTACCCACCGCAACAGCGACGACTTCGGATCGACTCAACAAGTCAGCGCACTGCTTATCATGGGTAATGCCTCCAAAAACAATCAACGGTACTTCTAGCCTACTAGCAAGGCCAACTAATTCAGCATTGAATGCTTGTGTAGAGCCTTCATTGACCACATCCGTCAATAATATTTCAGAAATATCATCACCTTGGCACAACGCAATAAATTCTTGAGTCATAGGAAGGGATTTTCTACTCAGATAATCGTAGCGATACAGTTCATTGTCTTGCACCATCACAGGCATCGATACAATTAGGGCTTGAGCACCGACCTTACGAGAAATTGCGCGCAATTCTTCAGGTTTCGAATAAATGAGACCATCAACGCATATACGCTCAACCCCGGCCTGAATAACCGCAGCAGCATCAAATGCGTTACGTATTCCACCGGCGTAAGATAACGGGGTCGAAATATGCATGGTTGCAACAGCAGCCAATAACTCCATATCAGGACCAAGTCCATTCGTTGTTCGGTCAATGACTTGTATGAGTATTTCGTCAACACCCCAGCGATCTAAGTTTTCGATTAAATATTCTGCCTTACCCAATGGTAAATAACGCTGATAACCAATAGATTGAACCGCTAATCCAGCACGAACGGTAACAACACCGATCAATCGCTTCCTAAGCATGAATTAACTCCTTAACGGCAATATTCAATACATCCGCTCCAGCCGACTGACTCTTCTCTGGGTGAAATTGAAAGCCCATAACATTCTCTCGGCGCACCACCGCAGTAATATCCCGTTGGTGATAACTAGTAGCTAAAACATATTCGGGATCGGCATTAAAAGCATAAGAATGATTAAAATACACATCCATGCCGTTCAAAGAGTTAATGGATTCTGATGCATGCGCATGGGTACTTAAGCCATTCCAGCCGATATGCCACTGCGGCTCACCTAAAGCGACAACCTCACCAGAAATCAATCCAAGGCCTTCTGTTACACCGTGTTCATAAGAACGATCGGCCAGCATTTGCATTCCGAGACAGATCCCCAAAACAGGATTACCGAAACTCGCCCAGTCTTTGATCACATCCACCATATGACGCTGTGACAGTGCATTCATGGCTGAAGCAAATGCGCCAACTCCAGGAAGTACTAATAAATCAACATGATCCAAATCAGTTCTTGAATTCACTAATCGCGTGCGGTGCCCCAGCGTCGTAAAGCGACTCGCGACCGATGCGCAATTTCCAGCATCATAATTAATAATGCCAATTTGGCGTTTAGTCATAAGCCAACCCCCACTTGGAAGCGCGGTGTGATACGACCATCGTCCGAAATATCAAACAACTCTGTATTCACCGCCGACTTTACTTTGGCCCAAAACTCTTGCGTGGAAATACCAATATAATGACAGAACGATGCAATATAGTGATCACCACATGATGAATCGTATTTCGATACAAGGGTTATCGCTTCTTCCCTCGTCATTCGCCCCAAACGAATCTCTTCATTAGCGTAATCCGTCACTCTACCGAATCCGAATTTATAATATTTAATCATTTGATTCAGAGTCACCCAATCTTCGTCAAGTGAAGTGACACCGTATAGATCACCGGTATTTTCTACACCATCGGTGCGAGTATGCAAACCTTCTAAGCAAGAATACGCAGCATTACTCACCAAGGACCAATCGCCCAGAAACCAACCTAGGTACACGATAGAAATATTATTTTTATCAAACTCTTCAAGCGTAGGATAACGATACGGAATTAAATCCCCATGATCGCCGTGCAGTTCTTCTATCCACTCCAAAGCGCCACCAGACAGGGTATTCATATTACGTAGATTATTACCGTCATACCCTGTTCGTCCGAGTGTCTTTAGATCACCCAGCTGCAAACCTGGGTTCTCTCCCCAAAAAATAATCTCGATGCCGTAATGAATGGCCAACTGCGGAACAGAGCTGAACAAAGCCAATTCTGTGGAGCGAGCCCAATTGGTAAAACGATCAAAGCCATGAGTAATAAGCGACTTCCAAGTACCCGGCGCAGGGGCAGAAATAACACAATCGAAGCCTAAGTTGATTAACTCCGAAATATTATCAACGCCACGCTCAGTGACCTGCTCTGGAGGGTAAGTTAAGCAGGCCAGCAAGGGATTCATTCCCAATTTGTCGCGCACAAATAGCGCTTGGCGGGTACTGTCCTTACCACCACTGACGCCAATAATGCAATCAAATGGCTGCTTACCCTTGCCCCGATACTTATCCGCAATATCTTGGAGTATTTCGAAACGCTCATCCCAATCAACGTGCTTTAACTGAGCGAAGTAATGACATGCAGGACAAATACCTTCATCCGTAAATAAGGTGTTTGGACGAGTATCCGGCTGGAGGCATTGCGTGCAGTATTTCATCCGGTTATCTCCTTAATATGTATAATTCCCTTATGCGGTAATACACAAGATGGCGCATGGTTTGGCATTGCCGAAATCACCTTTTTACCGGCTTCTAATGCAACCACCATGGCATAGCTCTGCAACCCAACCACCCACGCAGCAGCCGCAATATCCTGATGCAGAGGGAGATCGTTATTCACGGTCACATTTATAACGTCATCGGAGCGCTCTAAGCGAGCATACTTACCAATAGGGTCTGATGGATGCGGACGGATACGAATATCAATACGCCCTGATATACCCAGTACCGATAAATTCTCTAAAAAATAATGAAAGGCAACAAACTCACCGGCGTCTTTTTCACCCGCCCACAAAGCGCGAATCGGCTCCATCAAGAACAGCACCTTATGGGGATCACAGATCTGCGAGGAGATATTTCGCACCTGATAATCAAGGTACCGATTATTCTTCAAACACACATCGGCATTAGGATAAAACGACCGAGCAAGTTCTATAGCGTACGTATCAGTTACCCATATTTCATCTACGGCAATAACTTCATCATCTAAAACCAAACGCTTGTCATAGTTAGTCCAATGATCAAACACGGCTGCCACGGGAATTGAAGCGAATATAGCAGTACGCATCGCTTTTTTTTCGATGTCGGTCGCCCACCCTGTTCCGGCTACCAAAAAATCAGCTCCAACCAACACTTGGTCAAGCGCCAAGTTATCAAACTGCAAACCTGCATTAGTCGCTGCAATTAATGCAGGTCCATGAAACGATATACGTACATAAGTAAGATCGATATCTCCCGCCAACAACCAATAAATAATGTGATTTGCCGCGCCAGCATCATGAGCAACCAACGCCATCATTGGAAGTTTATTCATGGATGAAATACGCAAAGTGATGGATATCGTACGGCACGCCAGCGACCACTTCTTGGCCATAACGAATGCCGTCTTCAATCATTCCCGCACGCCGAAAGATGGACATCATTGATAAATTACAAGAAAGAGTACCTCCAGTAATTTTGCGAAGTCCCTCTACCCCTTTCAAAGCCTCCATGATCATGCACCAAGCCGCTAACCCTATGCCCTGCCCCCATACCCTACGCTCACCAATCAATATACCAATATCAGCGGTGCCATGATGTTCGTTAAAATACACCGTCATAGTTCCGATCATCCCCAACTCCTCGTGATCAACTGCGAGAAAACAAGCCGATGTATGCTCAAAACTACGATAAAATGCTTCACAACTGCTCTTCGAATGAGAAATAAATCGCTGATTACTAAACCGCACCACCTCGGCATCGTTCAGCCAGCCAACATACGTATCGGTTAAATCTTTAGCAACAAATGGCCGAACCGTAATTGCATTATCATTAATGGGTAATTGCACTAATAAGCGATCTTTCAACGGCATAATCAATATCCTATAGTCGCCCTATTATTCACTTACTAAATGTGCCCAGACTTTACGGAAAGCCGCAACAATCAAATCGATATCATCATTGCTCAGATCGTATACGCACATACCAAAACCCATATAACTAGCGTCGTTCAATCCCTCAGCTACCGGACAAATTCCCTTAGCATAAGTAACCGTAGGACGAGAAAATTCAGCACTCCAAGGAAAGCCATGCTTGCCATAAGCGATTTTCTGCTGATACATAGGCAGTAAATGTAAGTTCTGATACTGGGTCCCGACATCAACCCCCTCTGCTTTCAACGCTTGAGCAATATCTGCCCGAGAACAGCCTAGCTGTGCAATATCGAGCACCATTGGAAAGATGTAATACACGTGCGTACATCCATCCGGTGTATAGGGTAAGCCTAAGCCTTTTAAACCGCTTAAGCCTGCGATCAAACGCTCGGCTAAGTGTTGCCGTGACTGCACCAAACGCGGTAATTTTTTCAGTTGCTCAATACCAATAGCACATTCAAGTTCACCTAAGCGAAAGTTATAACCAAGCATATTATTCAGCGGACGCTCGCCCATACCAGGAATAACCGCTTCTGCATGATTACGAATTAAGCGCAAACGCTCAGCTAAAGCATCATCGTTAGTTACAATGACCCCACCCTCCCCGGTATGGATATGCTTATGGTAATTTAAACTATAGCCGCCAATATCTGCCAAAGTACCTGCGAATTGATCGCCATACATAGCCCCCGGAGCCTGAGCCGTGTCCGATATCAACTTTAAGCCAAACTCGTTGGCTATAGCTCGTAAAGCAGTCATATCAGCGGATAAGCCGAAAATATCAATCGCCATAATGGCTTTGGTTTTTTCAGTAATATTTGCTCGCACTGAAGCAGGATCAAGATTAAATGTACGAGAATCTATATCCGCAAAAACAGGGATAGCATTCCAATGCAAAATAGCAGTAGCACTCGCGCACATAGTCCAGGGGCTAACAATAATCTCATCGCCAGGCTCAATATCCAGAGCTCCAACCGCAGCGATTAACCCAGACGTCCACGAGTTAACCGTAATAGCGTGCTTAACCTTAAAAAATTCGGCACATTGCTGCTCAAATTGCCGAACCTTTTTTCCGCCATAGAAGTCATCATGCCAACAGCCTAAAAATTGCGACAAGACACCGCTTTCCATGACTTCTTGAACAGCTACTTGTTCCTCCCGACCTAAGCTGTTGTAACGCTTAAACGGAGTTGGAATCGTTGGTTCGCCGCCATTCATCGCTAAAGGTGCTAAAGCTTCAGTTTGTTGATTATTCATGACTATACCTAATTAACGATTCACATAATTCTTGCACCGCAATCGCGTTATCAATACCGCCAGTACGAAAACAATGGCTATCGAGCTGTTCCACAATACTAGTAATAGCCGCTTCCATAACCGGTAAATAGCCACCATCACTGAAAACAGTGTTACCTAGTTTTTGATAACCTGCGAACTCTGGATGAGGTTCACAGCAGCGAATGCTCCAACGCAAACCGCCATCCAGCATGGTAATCTCAGCGATGGATGTGACTATTTTTAATTCAAAGAGAGAGTAATCCTTGGATTCGGTACTGATAATATGAACTAAAAGCCCAGAATCCGTGCGTAACATAGCATCGATATCTGGATCACTCTCGGGTTGCGAACTTCCTTGCCGTAAGCAGGCATGTTCTATCTGCATAGGCCCTACAATTCGCCATAACAGATCCAGCATATGCGAACCATTATTTAAAATGCCTTTATTATAAGTCGCAACAATACTGCGTATTACCCCGTCACTACCATCATTTAAATCGTCGACGAGTTTCATAATTTTATAGTCCCAACGACGACTATAATTTACGACTAAATGAATTCCGTTCTCGACACATAATGCCTTTAACTTACGGCTGTCATTGGCACTTGGAGTGATCGGTTTTTCAATAAAAATGACTTGGGGTCGAAATTGAACGCAGGCTAAAACTGCTTCAAAATGAGTGGAAGTTGGGCTACAAATACTGACGACATCAAATTGCTGATCCTCGGGAATTCCCCCTAGATCCGTGTAATAATCATTAATACCCCAATGGCGTGCAAACGTCTCAGCCTGTTTGCTAATAGGATCGACACAAGCAACGACGGTAATATTGGGATTCTTACGATAAGCACCCGCATGACTCTTAGCGTACTTACTTTCACTGCCGGACACATCAAATCCACCGGCAATATTGCCACAACCAACGATCAATGCTGTATACATAGATTAGCGCATCCCTGTCACTAGATCCCAGGACATCGGCGTTGCAGCCGTGATATCTTGAGTTGCAATGCAGCCAATCAAGCGATCAATCTCTTTTGGAGGTAAACCGAACCCCGGCCGAATGGTGCGAATATTTTCTTCAGTAAAACGCTCACCTTTGCGAATATCTCTTACCGCATATACTGAGCGTCGAAATTGTATCGAGTCTTGTTCCGCCTTTACGGGGCCATAATGAATACAGCCCATCGCGGCAAATGCGGACTCAGTATCCTTACATAAAGCACTTAACTCGGCTGGCTCCATCGAAAAAGTGCTATCAACACCACCATCGGTACGATCCAGCGTAAAGTGCTTTTCAATCAATACCGCACCTAATGCAACACTGGCAACTGAAACACCATTGCCCATCGTATGATCTGACAAGCCAACATGACAATTGAACAAATCGCGTAAATGAGGAATTGTTGAGATATTGGTATTCGCTGCTGTCGCGGGATAAGTGCTGGTACATTTTAATAAAATAAGTTCTTTACAGCCCGCTAATCGAGCCGTAGCTACAGCCTCTTCAATCTCTGAAGCCTTAGCCATACCGGTTGAAATGATTAAAGGCTTACCGGTAGAAGCAACATAGCGAATTAGCGCTAGATCAGTACATTCAAACGATGCTACTTTATACGCGGGGACATTAAGAGATTCTAGAAAATCAACTGCCGTTTTATCAAAAGGCGAACTGAACATGGCGATATTACGCTTCTTCGCGTGAGCAAATAGTTGCTCATGCCATTCCCACGGCGTATGCGCTTCCTCATACAAATCGTAAAGAGTACGGCCAGCCCATAGACTCTCTGGATTATCGACAAAAAAACCTGGCATCCGACAATTTAATGTCATGGTGTCTGCTGTATAGGTTTGCAGCTTAACGGCATCAGCACCAGAATCCGCTGCGGCATCGATCAACTGAATTGCACGCTCAATCGACTGATTATGATTACCCGATAACTCAGCAACAATGTAAGGTTTGTGGCTAGTACCAATGGCTCGGCCATTAATTATAATATCGTCACGCATCGTCATAAGATTCCAAGTCCTTAACTATCACATGCCATAGTCTGGTTCTAAATTGTGTCGGATATTAACTGACGTCTTCTAGTAGAGAGTAAATTCAATAGTACCTGAACACTAGGAACAACCTGATTCAACCTAATAAGCTCTTCCACTTCATCCGTCGTTAAAAAATTTATATCGTCATATTCCGCATTGCGCGACGGCCCGATCGTGAGCGTTGATTTCAACGTAACGAGTGCAGCAATGTCCATCACACCATTATTAACATCTAATATGAGACCCAGCGTGTGAACGCTCCCCACATCATCAGGCCCGACGTTTGATTCTTCATACAACTCTACAAGTATTTGATCGAGATGCGCAGACGAGCCAAATTTGTTGGCGGGTAACCCACCGGATGGAATAAATTCATAGCACGACCTATATTCGGTTACGCAATGACTTCGCTTGCCAATCAGCATATCGCCATTGGCATCAACGACGATTCCAGAGACGCCGAGAGGAACTCGATTTTTAGTACCAGAGGATAAAAGTGAATGAAGAACATGTTTGTACTCTATCGATTCAACATCAACCTCAATACATCCAGATGCAGACACCTGATGGGATTTATACATAGTTACGTCATCGTTAAACAACCGAGGGTTTTCGAGTAGTGCCCTCTGCCATGTATTCTCCACCTCCTCACTCAGAGCTAAAGGTATCTTTTCTTCATTAGAGTCAATGATAGTTAAGCGAGATGAACGCTGCACAATCATGGCTTGCTGATCAAGCACAGAGGGGATAACGAGCGCCATCGAACTAACCATATAAGACGCATAATTATTTTCGATAACTCGATCAGGACAATAATAAATCGGTACCATTCCTGCAAACCATGCAGACGCCAGCCCATTAATAGAATCCTCAATAACCAAGTAGACATCACTTTTACACTGATTTTTTACTAAGTTATATATTTCAGGATTCGGCTTAGCTTGCGCAACATCATCGCCCGACACAATGACGTCGAAATAGGCCGTAAGATTAAATTTAGATAAAACAAAATCTATATGCTTACGCTGAGCTGAACTCGCCAAACAAATAGACATTCCTCTTTCGCGTAGCTGAGCTAATAAATCCGTAACACCATCAACAAGATCGACATCTTCGTATAAACATTCAAAACGATTAGAGAAGTGATCTCTAAGAGCTTCTTCTTGCCCTGCTAACCCATGATTAAATACGAGCGTGCTGACAATTTCGCTCAGCCGTGCGCCATTCAGGCATTCAAACTCTTCACGATTACCGACAGCACCAAACGAAGTCAATATATCAAGGTAGGCTTTATATAGATGACCAACGGTATCAACAACCACGCCATCCATATCGAAGACTACGGTGAAAACTTGACTCATTCATCAGTCCTTTTTGAAAAAATAGAGTCTATTTTGACCGAAACTGCCAAAATCGCCCCTCATATTATCTGGCATCGCAAGCAACAAATCGGTAACCGACTGAATCATAGGATCCTCATAATTGATCTTGCCGCCATTCATCATCGGTTGTAAAACATAGAGCACGAGATCATGAAGTGCAGCAAAATCTTCTACCGCTATGAGGCTAAAAAGCGTCTTCGCATGACGTAAGAAACTTTCTTCTTCTATGAACAAATTGAAACTATCCGGCGTTCTCGGCTCTAAGCCAGAGCTTTTTCTTACTATATTTTGACGATCATACGTGGATTGAACATTCTCTATCAAAATCAAATAGCCTCCGGGGGCTACTTTTTCGTATAGCTGATCTAGAGCACTACGTTGCAATTCATGCGTATTTAGATTGATTAAACATCTATCCGTAAAAACAATATCGTATTGATCCGCAATATTTTCACACTCATCTAGTTTAAGAACATTCCCTTGAAAGAAGTTCATATCTGAGTAGTCCGTACTCGAATTGCGAATTTCAAGCGCACTGTTAACCATGTCCAAAATAAAATCAACACCAGTGAAAGAGAAGCGAGGCAAGACTTTGGCTAACATAAAACAGTTGTGACCATTGCCACAGCCCACTTCTAGCACTTTTGCGTCTCCGCGAGAGAAAAATTCCGTTTTCTTAATCGCTCGATAAAGTGCATCGACTTCCAGATACTTAATTGTCCTCGTTTTCGTCGTCGCTCGAATATCCTGCTGAAATTCTTTTGCCCATTTCGTCCAGTGCGCTTCGATCTGATCCAGATCCATAAAAAACCTCACTATTGCAATTCTTTTTAAGGTATTAAAACCCAATGCGATGCATAGAATCGTTAACGACTATGCCAATTGTTCCATTAAGGTTGGCGCAATTAATTCCGCCCGCTTCCAGTCATCCAGCGTATCAATGTCTTGCACGCGCCAACGAGGGATAGAAAAACCATAAGAACGCTCAGAAAAAATCACCGCCCCATTAATCCATGCCTCCGCTCGCCCCCAATAAAACTGTCCGGCATCATGAAATGCCTCGGGTAAATCCTGAGAACGAGTTTTGAAATGCTCAGGATAAAACATCTCAATAGCGCCGTTAACGTCGCGTTTAAATGATCGAAATATGGGTGCTGGAAAGTCCGTTACCGTGAAGCAATAATCCCAGTCCCCCGACGTAAATGCCTTATAAGACTCAATAATATCAGTCGGACGAACAAATGGAGCCGTAGCATAAATACAGCACACTGTATCAGCGTGTATGTCGATATCGGCTAGAGCCTGAATAGCATGTGCGATAACCTCCGTCGTACCGGCATAGTCATCCGACAACTCAGGTGGACGAATAAAGGGAACCTCAGCACCGTATTCCTGTGCAATGCGCGCGATCTCCTCATCATCGGTCGTTACAACAACTCGATCAAACATAGCCGATTTGATCGCAGCCTCAATGGACCAAGCGATCATTGGCTTACCATAAAATGGCTTAATATTCTTACGCGGAATACGTTTACTACCGCCACGTGCGGGAATAACAGCTATACGTGTCATATCAATATTCTCCGTAAACTAGTGGCTACTTGTAGCTGCTGCTCATCCGTCATCGCGTGAAATAATGGGATGCTAATTGCTTCTTGGTAATATTGCTCGGCATGCGGAAAATCGCCATCGGCAAAACCCATTTGGCGATAATAAGGTTGAAGATGAACCGGAATATAATGCAAGTTCACACCGATACCGGCGCTTCTCAGTTCATTAAACACATCGAGATGGGACTTACTCAGCTCGCTTAACTGCAAGCGGATAATATACAAATGCCACGACGAAGCTGTCGTTTCTAATTGGTATGGCAACATCAAAGGCAGATCGTTTAATAACTCTGCATATTGAGCTGCTAACTGCTGGCGACGCTCAATAAACTCATGTAAACGAGTCATTTGGCTACAGCCTAGCGCCGCCTGCATTTCCGTCATACGGTAATTAAAACCCAATTCTATTTGCTGGTAATACCAAGGCCCATGAGGAGTGTGCGTCATTAAATGGGGATCACGTGTAATACCATGACTGCGTAAGCGCTCCATTTTCCCCGCTAACACTGGATCGTTTGTTACCGCCATGCCACCTTCGGCAGTAGTAATAATTTTTACCGGATGGAAACTAAAAACTGTGATGTCACTGTAATGGCAGCTACCTACCTTTTCATCGCCGTAAGCGGCACCAATGGCATGAGATGCATCTTCAATAATTCTAAATCCAAAGCGATCACTTAACGCCTTAATCGCTTTCATATCGCACGACTGACCCGCTAAATGGACAGGCACAACAATCTTGGGAAGGGCTCCGGCTAGTTCTGCCGCAATTAACTTCTGCTCTAAAGCCTGAGGACACAAGTTGTACGTAGTAGGATCAATATCGACAAAATCGACCGAGGCATTGCAGTAAAGTGCACAATTAGCAGAAGCAACAAAAGTAATGGGCGATGTCCAAAGACGATCACCAGGGCCAAGATCAAGCGCCAGACATGCAATATGCAAAGCCGATGTCGCACTATTAACAGCAACAGAAAAACCAGCCCCAACGCTGGTTTTGACTAACTCTTCGAAACGAGGAACGACTGGGCCTTGCGTTAAAAAATCAGACCCCAACACCTCAATGACGGCATCAATATCACCTTGCGTAATATCCTGCTTTCCATACGGAATCATGATTAAATTTTTCCAATTTTATTCCGATTAGTCTCTATCCAAGCTTGCAACTCTTCATCAGTCATCCATTCAGAATTGTTGTCACTAGAATAAGTAAAACCTTCGGCTACTAACTTGCCATCTTTAATACGCTCAGGGCAATGATCCCAGCCATTAATTGCCGGCAGAATTTTAAAGTGCTCAGGATACTCATAGGTATGATAAGAATCCTCACTGCCAATCATTTGCTCATGGAGTTTTTCGCCGGGGCGAATACCAACAAACTCTATTTTTGCTTCTGGGGCTATAACACGGGCAAGATCCGTTACCTTCATTGAAGGAATTTTTTTGACGTAAATTTCACCACCAATCATATCTTCAAACGCATGCCACACCAGCTTAACAGCTTCATCCAAACTGATCATAAAACGCGTCATGCGCTCGTCTGTGATAGGCAATATGCCCTTCTCACGTATAGAGGTAAAAAACGGAATAACAGAACCGCGTGATCCCATCACATTGCCATAACGTACAACCGAAAAGCAGGTGCCGTGCTCACCAGAATACGAATTACCAGCCACAAATAATTTATCGGACGCCAGTTTCGTAGCTCCGTATAAATTCACAGGCGAACTGGCTTTATCCGTCGATAAGGCAACACAACCGCCGACGTTATGATCAATACACGCATCAATCACGTTCATAGCGCCATTTACGTTGGTTTTAACGCATTCAAAAGGATTGTATTCAGCGGTGGGAACAATTTTAGTAGCCGCAGCATGCACAACATAGTCAACGCCATCGAGTGCGCGGTACAAGCGATCTTTATCGCGTACGTCACCAATAAAAAAACGTACACGACTATCGTTTTCAAACAGCTTAGCCATCTCCCACTGCTTCATTTCATCACGGGAAAAAATGATGATACGGCGCGGATTGTACTTAGCTAATGTCATCGGAACGAAGGCATGCCCAAATGAGCCGGTTCCCCCCGTAACCAAAATGCTTTTACCATCAAACATAGTCAAACTCCTGACACCGAATTCTTATTTAAGGTGTAGAAGCAATCGCTATGCCATCGGCTGAAAGCCACGTGGCTATTGGGTTGTAGCGGCTTTTGATGAGTTTTGAAAGCGGCAACGCTGCAAGTTTTGCCGCTGATGACGGATGATTGGCGCCGGTGCTTGTTCGCGAAAAAGTTTCGCTCTTACGGTAGGACGGATTTTATCTGGCGTAGGAGCGATTCAACGAACAGTGTTTATGTAGGAGCGATTCAACGAACGTTTTTTGTTCGTAGTCGCGATTAATAATCGGCACTGCTCGCTTCGCTCCCTGAGTACCTCCTACAACCTCCTACAACCTCCTACAACCTCCTACAACCTCCTACAACCTCCTACAGCTACCTGAGTACTTCCTACCGGCAGAGCCTTTTCACTTGGTTCCACGGCAGGCGCGTGCAGAGGGTGTTGCGGAGGTTATTTTTCACAGCAAAATCGTATAAATACTTGCGAGTATTGTGATTAGAACTCGCAATGCGGTTAACAGCCCAGGTTTGCTGGTCTGGTGTGAGTTTGTGCCAAGATAGGATAACAATCTCTAAGGTATTACGATCAATGCCACGTTCGTTGGGCGCAAGGGTCATTAACGTATTAATACGCGCTTGAAGCACTTCAGCAGGCGAACCCAGCAAATATTCAACATCGAGTGCGCCCACGTGATAATAAGGCCACAACGGACGTTCAACTTGGGCAGTTTGCCAATGCACTAATGCTTGCTGCAAATCCTCTTGCCACTCGTCTTGCCCTTTTAATAACGCACGCGCACGCAAAAATCTTGCTAATGCGGCATCGACTTCGGGATTATTAAAATTCAGCGAATTAGCTAATTGCAGATAAGCATTATCGTCTAGCGTCACTTCTTGGTCGGAACCAATCGCCAATAGCGTTGATACCAAACCAAGATGCGCCGCCAATAAAGCAGGTACTAACAGCAACCACCACGACTGGCGAACCAGTCGTGAACCTAGGCTAGCTTTGTTCTGTGGTTGTGTAGCCATAACCGTCGTAATATCCCGAGTAATGGCCGCCGTAGCGAGCTTCTTTTTCAATATCCATTTGATTAAGCAACACACCCAAGATGCGAGCATTCGAGTCATGCAAACGTGCAATACCCGATTTAATCATCTTGTCTTTAGTCCCATCTGCTTTAACCACGTATACCACACCGTCAACTAGCGTCGACAAATAAGCAGCGTCACTTACTGCATGAATGGGAGCAGAGTCGATAATAATACGGTCGTAGCGGCCTTTCAGCGTTTCCAACAGTGCAGTGAAGTTTTTCGACGCCAATAACTCTAACGGATTCGGTGGAATCGGCCCGGCAGGAATTACATCAATGCCGAGATCAGCTACATGGTGAATACAATCATCCAACGTCTCTGGGTAAGCAACCGCATTGGATAAACCACGGCTATTTGATGGCATATTCAATTTGCGCGCTACCGTAGGACGGCGCATATCGGCATCGATTAACACCACTTTTTCCATCTGCCCAAAGGCTTCAGCCAAGTTGGTAGACGTCGTTGTTTTACCTTCACCCGGAACAGACGACGTAAACAACATTACCTGAGCTTTATTTTCTAAACTGGCCAAAGTCAAACTGGTACGCAAAGTACGAATCGATTCTTGAAAGCCATGATCCGCCCCCTCAACAAAAGCCCGCACTAAAGTGGCATCTAATTTATTAAGATCAATGTTCTTTTTGCGCTTAGCACTCGCAATTCTCGCAATTAACGGCACGATACCCAATAACGACACGCCCAATTTACGATCAACATCTTCAGCATTTTTTACCGTCGCATCTAACGCATCCAACAAGAACGCCAAGGCAATACCAAACATGGCACTCACCACCAAAGCCAAAGCCACAATCAGCTTTTTATTCGGTTTAATTGGCTCTTTTGGCAATACCGCAGGGTCAATCACACGCGCATTTGCCGTTTGCAAATCGCCGGTTACTGAGGTTTCCGAAATACGATTAAAGAAGGTCTCATATAAGCCACGATTCGCGCGCACTTCGCGCACATAATCATTTAATTCGAATTCAGTACGGTTCATGTCGCGGATACGTGCCTTCGTGCTATTTAATGCACTCTGCAATGAATTTTCTTTCGACTTAGCGACCAAGAAATCATTTTCAATACCGTTAGCAATACGCTTCATTTGCGTGAATACCGAATCACGAACCGCATCTAAATCCGATTGCGCCGCAATCATACGCGGATGCAAAGGCCCATAACGCTTAGAAAGTTCCGATACTTTTAATTCAGCATTGCTTTCGTTTTCACGCAGTTTAACCACCAAAGGATTATTTAAAATCGACGGCAAACTGCTTAACGATTCGTAGGTTTTCTCTTCCAACGACTGCAACTGACGATACGTACCTTCTAATTCTAAACGACGGCTACGTGCATCAATTAAACGCTCAGTAATTTGATCGGTTTCTTTCGCAACCAAGGTATTAACACCTTCAATATCCACCAGATCATTCTGTTCGCGATACGTCTGTAATTTACGCTCCGACTCAGATAATTTTTCTTTTAAACCGCCCAAACGATCCGATAACCACACAGCTGCTTGTTGAGTTAACCCCACGCGCGCTTCCATCTGGCTTTCGATATAACCTATCGCCACCGCATTCGCTGCCGCATAAGCTAACTCAGGAGATTGGCTCTCAACCGAAATATTAACCAACTGAGTTTTACGAACGGGCTCAATGGAAATTGCTTCCCAAAAATTCTCAATGGTTTTGGCGAGCACTTCGTCCGCGGTTGGCGGCTCTTCAGCTCCCAAAATAAATTCACGTAACGAAAACGACTTACCGTTCGCTTCGTGATACGGGTTAAATTCTGGGTTATCCACTAAACCTAATTGCAATACAACACGCTTAGCTAACTCGCGAGATTTTAGAATTTCGAATTGGGTCAAAAAATATTCTGAAGACTGACCCGACAAACCATAAACTTCTTCAATCGAAAGAATTTTAGCCTCTTCCGACTCAATCAATAAGGTCGCGGTTGCACGGTAAATCGGAGTCATCACTAAAGCAACTAACACCGCAATAATGGTGGCAATTACACTCAAGGCCATGATTTTGCGCGCCTGACGACGAATCACATGCCAATAATGGGTTAAATCAATTACTTCAACTGCGGCAGCATTATTCATTAAATTCGCTCTGCTCTTATCCATTTAGCTTAATTATCAGAAGAAGCTCTGCTCAACCGTGATCACATCACCGGGCTGAACGACATCAAACAATTTAATCGAGTCTTTCGCAGCAAGCCCATCAGAACCCTTATGATTAGGCTTGTTCGCCGAATCATCATGCATAACATAAATACGGTTTTTAGAAGCACGCTCGGTAAAACCACCGGCAATAGAAATTGCTTTATCGACGGTTAATCCCGGATGAAAAGCATAACTGCCCGGTTTCTCAACCTCTCCAGTGACATAAAAAGGACGGTACTCAAGAATGGATACGGTCACGCTAGGGTCAAGTAAATAAGGGCCTTTTAAACCGCTTACCAATTTCTGTTCTAACTCTTTAGGACTTAAACCAGCGACACGAACGTTTCCTAATAATGGATAAGAAATATCACCAGAAAGACCAATACGAACTTCCTGACTCAGGTCGGGTTCGTCGTAAACACTAATGGTAATTAAATCTCCAGCTCCAAGCCGGTAAGAACCATCCTCAGCAAATGAGGAAAAAGAAAACAACACAACAAACAGCAGGCTAACTAAGCGTAGCATGAACACTTCCCGTTGACTCAAACTTCAAAAACCAAAACGGCCTGACTTGGCAGGCCGTTCGGAAGATGCTTAGCAATTAGATTGCGACAGCAAAACCTAACATAATGATTTGACGATCATAGTCTAAACCAGCAATGCTTGAATCACGGCTTTCATCTTTCAATGACGCTTTGACATCCAAAATTTTGCTTGGAGAGAACACACCAGTCACACCATAGCTAACAACTTCATCTTCACGGCCAGCAGTATCATCAACATATTCATCGTTAGACAAAGACGCGTCTAATACAACAGACATAAATGGAGAGAACTCATGATCCCAGCTTACTAAGCTGTACTGAGACGCAATGTAAGTACCTGGATCATTGGTTTCGTTAGCCGTTTGCTGACTCAAGAAAGTAACGGTTGAGTAAGAACGTGGGTTCCAAATTAATTGAGCTTCCCAAGCAAAACGCGTGCTATCGTCAATGCCGGATTCGTCAAAAGAGCGCTTCAAAGCACCTAATTTCACTTCACCCGTGGTTTTACCCGTGATGTCCCAGCTAGCACCCGCCAACAAGTTCATTAAGTTACCTTCACGACCCTTAGCTTTCGCTGAATCTTCTTCGTAGCTGATATCTGCAGAGCGAACTTCAAGTAAAGCTTTCGTTGCAGAACTTACCTTAACAGACAGCAAAGCACCCAACTTAACTTGAGAGTAATTACGGTCAGCCGTGCCTAGATTTTTATTGTTGGTGTAATGCTTGTTGTAGTACTCAGCATACGGCTTAAGGTTTAGCATAGCTGAATCGCTACCATAGATGTACGCAGCACCAACAACCGTTTCGTCGTAAGTATCTGGCTCAGTTGCGATAGCCGCATTACCTTCAACTGTACCTGAACCACGATCATCATGAACGATGTTGTAGTTAAGGTTGAAGTCTACTTCGTCACGCGAAGAAACTTCAGTTTTAGACGACGCTGATAAACGAGTTTCAATGTAGTTGTCATCGCTATCATTAGTGTACATACCCTTTTCAGCAGCATAACCAGCCGTCAACTGAGTTGCGCCTAGGTCAGCTTGAATACCGAAAGATGGCTTCAAACGAGTAACCGTAGAATCAACTTTAGTTGCATCTGGTAGCTTGTAGATGTTGCTGTCATCACTAACAGTCAACTCAAACCCCGGTAAAAATGTAACACCACTTCCCAAATCAATACCGTTTGGCTCAACTGCATAAGCTGAGGAACTGACTGCTGCAATAGCAGCGCACAAAGGTAGCTTCCAGGCTTTCATAGACTTCCCCTAACATTTGTAAATAAAAATTTTTAGTCCTTGTGCACAGGCCGCGCACAAAAACCAATTATTTGTTTCACGACCAAGATCACAGTTTCTGTGACTGGCAGCCGCTATTATGCGGCAAACCGCGGCACATTCTATTAAGTATTACGCCGCTCCCCAAAGCGTGACGTCATTACTAATACAACGAGATAGATGACAATGCCACCTACCAATCCACACACCCCGTAGGCTAAATCAAGCCATTCAAAGCGTCTGGACGCTACGATATACTGGTGGGCCTCATCCAGCAAGAGTGCCAGCACAAGAAATCCAAACACCGCAATTATACGTCGACCGAGCGCAAATCCCATCACCCGTTCCGACACAAAACATGCCAAAAAGGAGAATGTCACGGCTAATTTAAAGTGCATCCACTTATCGCCACCCAACCAATGTTCTAAAGCATTAATCGTGGGTAAAAACCACTCCGCCGATTTACAAACACTCAGAGCCACCAAAAAGATGCTGTAGGCGAAAAATAAAGGCACCATTCTAATGAACGTGACTACCGACAAAGCCTTTAAAGATGGTTAAGAAAATAATCTTCACATCCATCCAGATTGACCATTTACGGATATATTCAAGATCATAATCAACACGACCAGACATTTTATCCAAAGTGTCCGTTTCACCACGATACCCATTAATCTGTGCCCAACCGGTAATGCCTGGCTTAACTTTGTGCCGCAACATGTAATAAGGGATCAACTTACGGTATTCCTCGTTATGCGCAACCGCATGAGGACGAGGTCCAACCACCGACATACGGCCCTGCAACACATTAATAAACTGCGGTAATTCATCTAACGACGTACGGCGAATAAAAGCCCCTACTTTCGTGATGCGAGCATCACCTTTCTTGGCCTGTACAACCTTATCGCCGTTATCCATCGTGGTCATACTGCGGAACTTCCAAACCAAAATCTTACGACCATCCAATCCATAACGTGCTTGTTTAAAAATCACTGGCCCGCGTGACGTGAACTTAACCGCAGCGGCAATCACCAGCATCGGCACCGCAATAACAGCCAACACCGCCAACGAAAAGCAAATGTCGAACATACGCTTTAGTACGTCATTGATGCCAAAAATGGGCGAATCATACACGCTAAGGGTCTGCATCGTGCCAATTTCACCCAAACGCGCATGCAGCAAGTTGTAGGTGAAGAAATCAGGAATCAAATGAACAGAAGCCGTGGTATCACCACAGCGCTCTAAAATATGAGCAATCCGTTTTTGTGCCTTCAACGGTAACGCAATAAAGATGACATCAAATTCGCCATTACGGGTACGATCAATTAACTCATCAATCGTTCCTTCTAAGTGTTCATCTCCGCACTCATCAGCAAGACGATCATGAGTACGGTCATCGAAGAAACCATCAAAATGAAAACCTAACTGGGGATGCTGCTCAACTTGAGTACGCATACGCATAGCGCTTTCATTTAAACCCACAATAGCAACGCGACGACTGTTAAAACCACGCACTCGCAAAGAGTAAAGCACCTGTCGCACCGCTAAACGCCAGCCACATAAGCCAAACAAAGAGGCCAACATCCAAGTACCAATGGTTAAACGAGAAAACGACTCACTGACTTTAGCGAAGAAACCAATCACCAAAATGGCAACGCAGACGATAGCCCAAGCCGATGCAGTAGTCGTCACCATACGCATCGCGGTAGAAGCGCGCCAAGAACGATACACCTCAAGCGACTCAGCCATTAATAAATAGCCAAGAGCAGCGACCATGGCCGCAGAAAAATACAATGGGGTAACAGAGATGCCGTAAACCGACGCGGATAACAGCAGTAACATTAAGATGGTGAACAGATCAAAAACGCGATACAGAGCACTAAAGCTGTTCTGATGTGAACTGATCATTCCTTGATTCGTCATACAAAACTCCCTCTACCGACTGCAAAATAGATGCGACAACTGGTCATATAGTGCCAAAACCACGGAGGGTGAATTATGTGCCCTAGGCCCCACAAAAGTCTATGAAGAAGTATCGGTATTAGCTGTCAAATAGAACACAGTGTGTTTCATTAGCAACAACATTCTTCGTTTCTGCAGGCGCAGTTTGCCCGACTCATATGACAGTTATACGACAATTACGCGCATAGACAACCGCCCAAATAGATTGCCATACCGATCACGCGTTAGGTATGACGATCCGAGCCGTTGGCACCACATCCAAGAACTTCCGCTTTAAAGTCGCTTTCGCCTCATCATCGCCATGCACAATACGGATATCATCCGGCTTGTAGCGCATGCGCTTAACGAAATTCACTAAGTCTTTTTGATCCGCATGAGCACTGTAACCGCCCAAGGTGTATACGCCTGCCTGAATCTCGATTTTTTGCCCATCCAAATACACAAAGCCACCTCGCGGACCATAGGTTTGAATATCGCGCCCAGGGGTACCTTTAGCTTGATAGCCGATAAACACCACATCCGTGCGTGGGTCTGGTAGCAAGGCCTTCAAGTAATTTTGCATGCGCCCACCAGCACACATACCACTAGCCGCGATCACAATCGCCGCACGCCCTGATTGCGCCAAATAATTAACCGTTTGCATGTGTTCTTGGTGCGAACTGATGGTGATTAATTGCTCAAACGACAATGGGTGCCGCCCCGCTTTAACCTTAGCTCGCGCTTCGGCATCCCAGAGGGTTTTTAACGCCCGATAATGCGCGGTAAACCCCGAAGCCAAGGGCGAATCAACAATAATATCTAAATGTTGCCACTGCTCTGCTTGCTTACTTTTTGAACGCTTAGTCACAGCGCGATGAATAATTTCCTCTAACTCGTACAGCAACTCTTGGGTACGCCCAATCGAAAACGCCGGAATTAGCACCGTGCCCTTGTTTTTTAAGCAACGTTCCACCGTTTGCTGCAAACGCTTGCGACGCATACGTCGCCCTTCATGCTGGCGATCACCATAAGTACTCTCAATGATAAGTTCATCGCAACGAAATGGGGATTTTGGCGCGGGCAATAAAGGTGAATATGGCGCACCCAAATCGCCCGAAAACACCACTCGCTTGCGGTCTTGGCTGCGCTTCGCTGAACCGATATCCAACTCGACATACGCCGATCCTAAAATATGCCCAGCCACCCGAAATCTGGCTTTAACCTCCACCAACTCCTCTGGCGCAAACCACACATCATAGGGTACGGGCACAAGCTGCTGATTGAGTAAGCGTAGGAAAGTATTGATTAGAGCTTCATCGCGGGTAACGCCGACTTTAAGCGCGTCTTCCAACACCAAAGGCAATAACTTCGCGGTGGCTTCTGTCGCATAAATCGGCCCGCGAAACCCCGCCGCAATTAAATAAGGAATGCGCCCCACATGGTCGATATGGCAATGAGTAACCAGCAGCGCCTTAACCGGCGCGATATCGAAATCAATTTGGGTAGTAACAAAGACCGAATCAGCTTCCCGATCCATTGATTCGGCACCTTGAAACAAGCCGCAATCAATCAGTAATGACGCGCCCGAATCGAGGGTCAGTTCGTGGCAAGAGCCGGTAACACCGTTAACCGCCCCATGGTGTGAGATTTTGTACATATCGTCCTCCTTGACGATGTTTTGTGTTTATCCGCGAAATCAATCGCTGCCGAACAAATCGCGGGTATATACCTTGCTCACCACATCGCGGATATCATCCGACAAACGGTTAGCAATAATCACGTCCGAGATTTCTTTAAACTCATTAAGGTCAGCAATTACGCGTGAATTAAAGAAGCTGTCTTCTTCAAACACAGGTTCGTAAATCACCACCTCGATACCTTTGGCTTTAATGCGTTTCATAATTCCCTGAATCGCAGAAGCACGGAAGTTATCCGAGCCAGACTTCATCACCAAGCGGTAAATACCCACTACTTTGGGATTGCGCTTGATCACAGAATCCGCAATAAAGTCTTTACGTGTACTGTTCGAGTCTACAATAGCGCGCACCATGTTATTCGGTACGTCTTGGAAGTTTGCCAACAACTGCTTGGTATCTTTCGGCAAGCAATAGCCACCATAGCCAAAGGAAGGGTTGTTGTAGTGATTGCCGATACGAGGATCTAATCCCACGCCTTCGATAATCTGCTTAGTATCCAAACCATGGCTTTCAGCGTAGGTATCCAGCTCGTTAAAGTAAGCAACGCGCATGGCCAAGTAAGTGTTTGAGAACAACTTAACCGCTTCGGCTTCGGTCGAATCGGTGAACAACACCGCGATATCGTCTTTAATTGCGCCTTGCTCTAACAAGCCAGCAAATTCTTGTGCGCGCTCAGAACGCTCGCCCACAATAATGCGCGACGGATACAAGTTATCGTACAGCGCCTTGCCTTCACGCAAGAACTCAGGCGAGAACATAATGTTCTCACAGCCCATTTCTTCTTTAATACGCTTGGTAAAGCCCACAGGAATGGTCGATTTAATCACCATCACCGCGTCTGGGTTAATGGCCATCACATCTTTAATCACGGCTTCTACCGTGCTGGTATTGAAGTAGTTGTTTTGCGTGTCGTAATCGGTAGGCGTGGCGATAATGACAAAACGCGCATCTTTGTATGCGTCGTTTTTATCCAATGTCGCACGAAAGTTGATTGGCTTATTAGCCAAGAAGTCTTCAATTTCCGTATCCACTATCGGTGATTGGCGTTCGTTTAACATGGTTACTTTTTCAGCAACCACATCCAAAGCTACCACTTCATTGTGCTGCGCCAGCAACATGGCATTCGACAAACCAACGTAACCCGTACCCGCAATCGCGATCTTCATACCGAAGAAAACTCCAATCCCAAAAATATTGGCCCGATTCTAACACCGTTTTCCATTAGGGGAACATGGCCAGTAACGAGAGTCGTATGCCTAATTGCCAATCAGAAGAAGCAACGCCCAAGGCATTAATCTTAGAACAATCTAATGCTGAAAACGCTGGGCGCTTCACTGTAGTGGGATATTCCGCTGTAGAAATAGCCTTGAGAGCCGGAGCCCGCTCTAACACACCAAGCTCCACAGCTTGGGCAAACACAACTTGGGCAAACCCAAACCAACTGACGGCGTGATCTCCAGCGAAATGGTATACACCAACCTCGGCATCGCCTGTTTGAGCAAGCACCGCCAGCGTTACCAGTGCCGCCGCAAGATCCCCTGCATACGTTGGGCACCCTACTTGATCGTTAACCACCCGCACTGGCAACGACTGCGACGCCAGACGCAGCATGGTTTTAACAAAATTATTGCCATACTCACTAAATAACCACGACGTGCGCACAATGATATGACGCGAACAAGACGCCGCCGCCAACTCCCCCGCTAATTTAGAACGGCCATACACAGACAAAGGCGCAAGCAATTCGCCCTCCGCATACGACTCAGCACGATCTCCGAATTCACTACCAAATACATAGTCGCTAGAAACCTGCACCAACCAAGCATCATTAGCTTCGCACCACGCCGCTATATACCCCGGCCCATCAGCATTCACGGCATACGCATGTGTGCGATCCGACTCTGCAGCATCGACCGCATTATAAGCCGCCGCATTAATCACAACATTCGGCGCGTGCTGAGTTAATACTGAATTCACCATTGCTGGCTGCGTAATATCTAAATCGGTTGAATTTAACGCAATAAAATCGGCATTTAATGCCGTCAAATGGGCCTGCAAACAACGGCCAAGCTGGCCATCCGCACCGGCAATTAAGTACCTCAAGCGCACGACTCGATGAGCTCAGCAAATGTAGGCGCATTGGCATCACGAGGAGACACCGTTAAATCAATATCGCCCAATTGATCAAGCGGCCAATCAATCGCAATAGCAGGGTCATTCCAGCGAATACAGCCCTCATCAGCAGCATCGTAGAAATCACTGCACTTATAACTAAAATCGGCGAAATCCGACAACACCAAAAAGCCATGGGCTAAACCCGGAGGAATCCACAACTGGTGCTTAGACTCCTCGTTTAACATCACACCATCCCAACGGCCAAAGGTTGGCGACTGCGGGCGAATATCCAAAATAACATCGAATACCTCACCGCGGGTTACCTGCGCCAACTTGCCCTGCGGACGGGATTTTTGGAAGTGTAAACCACGGACAACCCCCTTCTTCGAGCGCGAGATATTATCTTGCACAAAGTCCACATCAATACCGGCTAAGTCGCGGTAGCGTTGCTGTTGGAATGTCTCGACAAAAAAGCCGCGCTCATCACCATGCACCACAGGCTCGATGATCACAGCGCCCTCAATCGCGGTTTTAATCACGCGCATGGTGGTTCTCTTAAATAATTTGATGATACATCAACAATGTAAATCGGCACTGCTTCGATCGGGATCGGTACCGCTCAATCGGCACTGCTCGCTTCGCTCCCTGAGTACCTCCTACAGTTCAAATCCGAATATTTAGATTCAAAAAACGGTGTTTCTGTAAACGAACGGTGTTTCTGTAGGAGCGACTCAACGAACGCTTTTTGTTCGTAGTCGCGACAAGCGGTGAACCTACAACAACCCCTGCAAATACGCACCATACCCGGTATGTTTTAATGCTTCGGCTTGCTGCGCTAACTGCTCCTTGCTTATCCAACCCTGATGAAAGGCAATCTCTTCCAAACAGGCGATCTTCAATCCTTGGCGCTGTTCTATGGTTTGCACAAACATACCGGCATCCAACAATGAATCATGCGAACCGGTATCCAACCATGCAAACCCACGCCCTAACATATCAACCTGCAATTCGCCCAAGGCCAAATAGGCGTTATTTACATCGGTTATTTCTAGCTCACCGCGGGCGGAAGGTTTAATATTTCGGGCAATATTCACCACGCGATTGTCGTAAAAATATAGCCCAGTAACCGCGTAATTTGATTTTGGATGCTTCGGCTTTTCTTCGATATTTAATGCCTTACCATCGGCATCAAACTCAATTACGCCGTATTTTTCTGGCTCACCAACATGATAACCAAATACCGTTGCGCCCTGCTTTCGTAACACTGCACGGCGTAAAATATCGCTAAAATACTGGCCATAAAAAATATTATCGCCCAACACCAAAGCCACCGACGAATCGCCAATAAATTGCTGGCCAATTAAAAACGCCTGCGCCAACCCATCTGGCGATGGCTGTGCTGCATAACTTATTGCCACACCGAATTGACTACCATCACCCAACAAGCGCTGAAATGCAGGCATATCGTCCGGTGTGGTAATAATTAAAATATCGCGAATCCCCGCCAGCATTAATACCGACAGCGGGTAATAAATCATCGGTTTATCATAAATTGGCAATAGCTGTTTCGACACACCCAAGGTTATCGGATGCAAGCGCGTGCCAGCACCACCGGCTAAAATGATGCCTTTATAATTGCTCATCGTACTGGGTTCATCCCGATTCGCTCTAACTGATAATTGCCATTCAATACATCCTGCCACCACGGTTCATTCGCTAAATACCAACGTACGGTTTTAGCCAAACCTGAGGCAAACGTCTCTTTAGGCTGCCAGCCCAACTCGTGCTGAATTTTACTCGCGTCGATGGCATAACGCACATCATGGCCGGGACGATCATCGACAAAGGTAATTAAATCGTTAAATCGAGCAATACCCACCGGTTTATTGTCCACAAGGGTATTTAATAAATCGCAAATAGCATTCACAACATCTAGATTCGTTTGTTCGTTGTGGCCGCCAATATTATACGTCTCGCCCGCCTGGCCAGCGGTTAACACGCGATACAAAGCCGCCGCATGATCATCCACATACAACCAATCACGCACTTGCAGACCATCGCCGTATACAGGCAACAGCTTACCCTGCAAGGCATTTAAAATAATGTGAGGAATTAATTTCTCAGGAAACTGGCACGGGCCATAATTATTCGAACAATTCGATACCACAATTGGCAAACCATACGTTCGACCCCAAGCACGCACCAAATGATCGGCTGCGGCTTTGGAAGCGGCATACGGCGAACTCGGCGCATAGGGCGTGGCCTCGGTAAATTTATCGGCGCAAAGACCTAAATCGCCGAACACCTCATCGGTAGACACATGATGAAAACGAAACGCCGCCGCCCGTTCTGGCGGCATGGCGTGCACGTAATCACGAACCACCTCCAACAAGTTAAACGTACCAACGACATTGGTTTGAATAAAATCGGCGGGGCCATCAATCGAACGATCCACATGGCTCTCGGCGGCTAAATGCATAATGGCATCCGGTTGAAACCGCGTAACGACCGCCCTAAGCTCAAGTAAATTGCAGATATCCGCCTGTACAAACTGATAGCGTGGCGAATCCGCAACCGCCGACAACGACGCCAAATTACCCGCGTAAGTGAGGGCATCGAGGTTAAGTACTTCATCTTCCGTGTGCTCAATCACGTACCGGATCACAGCGCTACCGATAAACCCCGCACCGCCCGTAACCAATAACCGCATCAAAGCCACCCAAAAGACAAAAGCGTCAGGCGGATGGTATACACACAGTAGCGGCGATTCAACGAACGTTTTGTCTGTAGGAGCGCCTCAACGAACGGTGTTTCTGTAGGAGCGACTCAACGAACGTTTTTTGTTCGTAGTCGCGATGAACGGTGAGAATATCATCAATGCTAATCGGCACTGCTTCAATCGGCACTGCTCGCTTCGCTCCCTGAGTACCTCCTACAGTTAAAACCTGAGTACCTCCTACAGTTAAAACCTGAGTACCTCCTACAGTTCAAAACTGAGTACCTCCTACAGTTCAAAACTGAGTACCTCCTACAGTTCAAAACTGAGTACCTCCTACAGTTCA
>OJDK01000186.1_pt1 | contig 38160 bp, 59 predicted proteins | sample 1592791 | NCBI WGS metagenome assembly OJDK01 (sample SAMN05416878, study PRJEB24817) | seawater metagenome | isolation source: Sea water | place: Canada:Atlantic | collected 2013-11
CAGCGTCAGATGTGTATAAGAGACAGTGATAAAATTGTAAATAATATGATTATTTTCTTCATTTTTAAAGTTTAATAAGTGAAACATTATCTATTGAAAATACTCCATTAGTTAAAGACCTTATAGAAAGTAATCCTCTATCTCCACCACTATGAGTATGCGTAAAACTGTGTTCACCGTTAGCATAATTTGTAAAGTCAATCCAATCTATAAGCCCAGAACTTGCATTTCTTACTAATATTTCAAATCTAGCATCAGCAGGCGCATTGGAGATTTCAAAAGAGATTTGATAAGTTTCGCCATCGATTACATCTTCACTTAGGTAAAAACTTGCATAACCTAAATCTGTATTATCATAATTTAAAGTTCCTGTTCCAACGGAATATTCTTCATCAAGTGATAAATCATCCGCATTATCAAATTCTCCATTTATAATCAACCCACTAGTAAAAGGTGGTATCGGTACAGTATAATCACTTACAGCCCAATGTTCGCTAGTAGATATCCAAACATTATCTGCTTTACTTGTAAGGGAAGCATAATCTTTTGTTCCTGTTTTTAAGACAAATTGCTTTTGAGTAACGTTTCCACTATTTGGAATTACCTTTATTGCACTACCATTTTCTGTGAAAAAAGAAGGCACAAGCAACGAATTATCCCAAGTAATTTCCGGCATATAAACAGTCACTGTATCAACTGGTGTTGTGTCTGGTCTGTTTACGTTAAAGAAGTGAGGTTTACTGGCCAGTAAATCCGCCTCTAACAATGTGTAAGTGCTATCTGCTGTGACTTCTACAAATTCTAGTTGTGAAGATGGAACACTACTTATAGTAGCGTATTTATCATCAGCGTATAAGCGTGTTATTAACACTGAACTATTGGCAGAATTAATATCTGCTATTGTTACGTTTCTAGTTTCAATTGTTGAATCATCTGTATCAATTACTATATTCTTATCTCCTGACATTGTTAATCCTCCACCATTAGGAAATGTCATAAGGTTAAGACCTAAAAGTGAGGATATTTCCACATCTCCATTAAAGCTAATTTTCTTACCGTTACCTATTAAGATATTTTCATTGAACGTCCAATTTCCTGAAAGGGTATAATCTAAAGACGTATCAAATCCTATATTAAGATTTTCTATTAAATTCCAAATATCATCTCTGTTTGGAACTGTGGTGTCATTTTCCCAATTGGCATCATAAGCGTCTGAATCAACTGCAACACTAGGAGCTGTAACATCTGCATTTGCAGTTATTAGCGTACCGTTTAAAACAACTTGACCAGTGGAATTTATTGTAATTCTACCATTTATAAGCTCCAGATACTCATTACCTGTATTCGATACTATTCTCTGGTCATCGACATTTAAATCCTCTGTTAGTATATGATCAAAAGAGCCTCCAGAAATTGGCAAATCACCAACAGCTATCCATTCAAATTCCAATGTAGAGAGGTTCCATGCAATTAGCCGAGTGTTAATATCTACGGACTCCATTTCATTGACTGTTTCTGCCTTTATGTTAAAGGGATGTACATCTCGTTGCGCAAAGCCAATAGTACTTATGAGCACAAATAATAATAGTAGTTTTTTCATAACTTAATTTCTGTATGGATTAATTTTTGTGTTTTTGCAACCTTACCATCAAATGAAAGCACCAAGTGTCCACCAAAGAACTCAACACCTTTTTCATTTTTTGAGCGACCAAAAAGAATTGATCCTTCTTGTATTTTTTTAGAGGTTGCTCCTTCTTTCCAGTAATGGGTAAAGTTGCCAAACTTTACGTTTTGGCTTTCAATTCTCAGGCACTCCAAAATGAGCTGCCAAAAACTTTTTTTAATTTCAATCTGTAGTGTTTCCATCTATATAGTTGTTAATTTATCGGTGTACCTAATCCTTTTCCAACTAGCTATATCGTCTTTATCATCTGGATCTTCTTTTATAAATTGAGCCAAGGCCCAAAATTCAGTGGCGGACCACAAACCGTTTACGGCATAATCATTTTGCTGCAGGCTAGAAGCCATTTGAGGATCATTGTTATCTGGATGCTTTACAAGTGTGAAAATGGTGTCGTTGGCTATTACTGTAGGTCTAGTAAAACTCTCAATTAATGCTTTAACCTTAGTGCCAAGCTCACTTATGCTGTTATAACCGTTTTCGTTGTGATCTGTACGAGACTTTAACTCCTGCCAATTAGCATCAACTTGCTCAATTGTAAATCGTTCAGCTTGATCAGCTCTCTTTTTTATTTCTGTTTGTATCATACCCAATAATTTTCAGCAACATACACCTCTACTGCATAAGCAGCATCTATTGTTCCCAATCCGCCAGTTACTGGCTTTACCATATTCCGCTTATAAAACAGAACAACCTCATTATCCTTAAATTCTACATCTACGTTTACAACTTCACCTGGCTCTCTGTCATCTGTCAAACCAAAATCATTCAGCAGGCAAATATCAAAGGCAGCTTCAACGGTTCCGGTTTCCTGTAAACTGATATCTACAAGATTTTGATTGGATAATATTTTAACTTCTTTCTTTATGGCCATTTATATACTTACTTCAATTTTATCAAAACCTTTGGTTAGATCAATTTCAGGATTTTCATAACTATCAAATTTTAATTGCAGCTTGAGGTTTCTTAAAAATTCCTGTCTTTTGTTGGTTGTCTTTTTTAAGTAACGTGAAGCACCAAACCCTATCAATGGATTTTGTTTCCATTCGCCCTGGAACGATTTAAAAATATGGACCACGTGCTGTTGGTTACTATCACCAACTGCAAAGTCACCATTCTCAATCTTCAGGTCACCTTTATCATCCAATAAAAAATCTTTTCTGTCTAAAGCCATTTTAACTAATCAATATGTTATTTAAATCTGCTTTGTTTGTCGTAACTACAGACTGCTTTATAGTGTTTATCACTGTAACGTTTGGAGGCACTCCTTGAGTCACCTGAACAGCTGTCAAAGCATCACACAATTCGCCAAACTTATCCTGGAACGTGTTTAGCACTGTCTTTAAGTTTTTGCCATTGTTGGTAATTTTCACACCTTCCGGAACAATCTCAAAAACTAAATTATCAATGGTTACGGTTACCTTATCAATATCTCCATAAGACAATATCACAGCTTCAGCAACATCTCCCTCAATTATGCCACACAACACTTTACTGCCTTTTTTGGGAGTGATTTTAAACTGGTGTTCAACAGCTGTTAAAACACTATTAAAACGCACACCCAATAGATCAGGTTGATCTTCATCTCGTGAAACATCACAATCAAAATCCCTCACCGTTTTCACGGTACCAGAGACAATGATCATTTTCTCGTTTTTTTTCATTATTTGCTTTACAGCAGCTTCAAAACTCATATCACTCGTTTTATCCTCAATATTACCAGCAATACCACAGCACCTAAAAAAATACCTCCAACCCACATTAAAAATTTTGCAAATTTCGGGATGTATCTTTCCGGTATCCTAATTGTGTTTCGCTCCTCAGTTCGTATTTGCCTTAATATTTCAATTTCTTTATCCTGCAATGCTATCTCAAGCAATAATTCGTCATCATGACATTCAGCTTCAATTGTATTTCCAACACGTCTCAAGCTCAATCTTAACTTATTAGACTCACGTACAACAGCACGTTCTGTTAAAGCTTCTATTTGCTGACTGATCTTTAATGAGTCTGCAGGAACAACCACAAGCGTATCACGTGGAATAATGCGTGTTTTTATAGTTGTGGAATCTGTAACAGTTCTTAAAGTTTCTTTGTGAGGAAATGAAGCACTTTTACAACCCACTATACTGAAAAACAGAAATAAAATTAACAGTCGTTTCATTGCGCTAGTTTTATAAATTCCCTTAACACATTTGCATAGTCATCAATACGACCACAAAAAGCACAAGCATCTTGGCTATTGCTACCAAAAAAAGGCTCTACCAATAATGCCGAAGCTTCACATCCTAAAATAAATGTGCCACCGTTTTCCCTGGTTGATGTTACCGGAATAAGATCTCGTTTCACAATTCCAAACTCATCATGCACCATATCACAATAAAGACCGGCTAAACGCTTTGTATAACGATTGGTAATATTGTGCAATGCTGTAACACCATGAGCTCTAGGATCACTAAAGCTGTTAAAGTGAAGTTCTAAAACTAGATTGTAATAATCCTTATTGATTTTATTTACAACCTTTCTCAATCTAGACATTTCACTTACAAATAAGGTGTTTGGCCTGTAATAGATATCTGCTACATCCTTGAGCTTCTCAGCAACCTTACTGTTAAATTCAAATTCGCTCATACCTAACCAAGGAGAGTAAGCTCCTTGCGCTCCACTTCTGTGGCCAACTAATACCGCTACGTTATTGCTCATAATTTCAACCCTATTTTGTTTTCCCGGACAAAGCCATCGTTACTATTAAATTTCTTTACAACTCCTTCAATGAGATATTTACCGTCACGCTCACTGTTTTCGTAATTTGGATCAGTGACCTCAATTGCATCTCCTGCTTTGGTCAATGGCAAACCCCAAGTTGGTATTGTTCCCTGGTACCCATCAAAAGACAAGCTCTTAAAATTGTTCTCGGTCAATACCTCTAATTCCTTTAAGGACTTATTGGTAAAATGCAGCGTACGTGTTGCACCACCTTTATCTCCAAACTCAGTTCTAAACCTCGTACCGTCTTTATTTATAGATATAGCCTTTAACAGCAGTTTGTAATCTTCTTTACGTACAAACTTTAAATCAGTAGAGAGCGCTCTTACATTTCTGTTCATGTTTATCTGGTGCACAACACCAGGAACGATTGATACTGGAAAGCCTATAACTAAAACACCATCCTTAAACCGACTGTGTAAGCCGTAGTTTTTTCTCAGGTCCTCTAGGACTTCATAAGCTGAAGCGTTATTAATGACGAATTTGCCAAGACCAACATCATCTATAAGATCTGTTTTATAACCTGGTGCAATCCCAGTAACGAGTTGAGCGAGACCAATGGAACTGTAAGATTTTACAAAATTAGTTTTGCGAAGCTTGTACATTTCATCTTCACACTCTAACACCAAAGGCACATCAGCACCAATGCTTTTTATATAGCCTTCAAACTCCGTATTGAGATTATTGTCGTACCCAAGCTCTATCTTTACGGTATCACCAACTTTAATAAAGTCAGTAATATTTCGTCTGGCAATAGACTCGGTTCTACCTTCAACAATAGCCTCTTTAAATTCCCTGGGCAAAATCAATGTTGCTGTATCAGAGAGCTTCTTAATACTCTCGTTGACCGTAGCACTATTGACCCTATCAAAAACCACATTACCAGCTAAAGTGATTCTACAACTCATATTAAAATATAAGTGTATCATAGGTTTGGACTTAGTAAGGTGAAACCAACAGGCGCAATGCTACTAGCCTCTAATGTAAACTGAATAGTGTCCTCAAAACCTTGCACTCCGTTAACCTCAAAGTTTTTAAAGTAAATACTGTCTATATCTTTATCAAAGAACTGTGTACCAATAACATCAACTACGTTGTTGTATTTAAAGAGCTGGTACAAGGCTCTAATTTTATCTTCAGGATAATGGTGTTCGCTCATGTCAATCAATAAACCTCTTATCCTAATTGACCAGGGTTTCGTACCCCAACGTTCTACAACGATATTTTCACTACCGTTTATTTCTGTTTCTATATGCTTTTTAGATTGACTAAAATTGATTAGAGGCGGTGGAGCGATGATGTTTTGGTTAGTTGCTGATTGTCCCGTAACAAAAGGGATTGATCCAAATGTTACCTTATTATCTTCAAACTGAAATTCTACATCTTCAAAATCATCGTTTCCTTTACCGTAAAACTCTAAGTTGTAACCATTGGTTTGCTCATTTACAGTAACTGCATTTGGTTGGTTAGAACTTGCTAACGATCCAAATGCAGCTTTATATCTCTGAGCTAGTGAAAGTGTTACTAACGTCATTCTAATTGCTTTTTTAAGTTCGACCCTAACACACCTGTGTCAGCGAGATACTTTACTTGTGCCCACTTTAAAGACCATTCTTCATCGGGCAATGCTTCAGGAAAAGGGATATGTAAAACGTGCGATATCAAAGCATCAACTTTAAATATCTCATCCTTACCACCCTTAAAGTGAAGACCGGAACAGTCTAAGAGAACTTTTTTATTCTTCCCTCTCCAATAGGAATCAACTCAGCAACTAGCGCTACAGTTGTGTTAAACATAAAATCGTCATCTTCAATAACAGCCCTGTTGGTCATTATGCAACCACGGATCAAAATCTCTGAAGCTTTCTTAGGATTGGCATCGGACCATTTCATGTATTGCCCTATTACGGTTCTACTAGGTATAATGGCAACAACATCCAAGAATTTACTGTGTGATTCGTCTTTAGGTATCTCAAGCTGTCTCAGCTTGTCCTTACCGTGCTTGTTGATTAAAGCCTGTACTTCTTCAGAGTACTTTACTTTAGTTCCTTCGTCTTTTGTATTCATAGCTTTTAATTATTAATTATTTGAATTGTTATACTCAATACCCAGTACAAAGAATGTGTATTGTTTGTTCAGACCCATATCTCCAGTAACATCTCTTCCTTGATCCTGAAATTTTAAAAGCAAGGTGTCATTAATGATATCGTTAAATTCATTGACAAATGAAACGTTGACGTAAAAAGGTTTTACACTTAATAAATCACCGTCAGCAGCACGCTCTATAGGTGCAATATCATGCATCATAAATGTACCTGAAGCGGTTGGTGTCTTTTTACCCATACTCCAAGATGTAGCATCAGATTTTAACGTATGGTTCAATTGGTGCTCTTGCTCAGTATTATAGTTAAGCTCAACCATATCTGTTAAGACTCCTGCTATAGTAACTTCAACATCTGCACTATCGTAAGCTTTATTGTTTTTAATTACCGTCATTATAAACTTGTTTTTAGGTTAGATGTACCGTTAATTGCGTTGACATTACCATAAGGAATGATCTGGAACTTTACCTTCAGTAATTTCTCTACCAAGAGATCACTTTTAGGATCAACAATGGTTTTACCTTCAGTAATCTCCTTACGTCGCTCCATATCATCAAGTACAGCGTCACCAAGGTTCTCAAAATGCTTAACCACACCAATCGGCAATAATCCAGTTTTAGGATTAACAGGTTGCTTGGTTTTAACTTTTGGAAGCAAAGCGGTTCTTAACCTTCTACGTGCTTCATCGTGCGTTCTATTATAAGCTATGGTATGACCATTAATGTTTCCATCATCATCTACAATGATCTCAACACAGGTATGGTCATTGTTCCAACGTACTCCGTCCATACCCACATATTCAAAGCCAAAGATGTAACCCTTGTTTTCTAAAGTCTGTAAACTTTCTGCTACTTCAGTATTCTTTTTATGGGATGAGAGTCCTGGTATTAACCAAGCATCTTTTGTGGAATCAGTAAGGTTAAACGCTTCATTGTCTCCAATGTTCTGGTTAATTGCAGCTGCAGAAAGAGTACCTAAAGCAGTACCGACATCTCCAAACTTCTGGGCATTACCAACAAGGCTGTCAGCATATTTCCAATCCTGGCCATTAACGAGTGACACGTTTGGTGCTTTTACGTTTTCAATAGCTCTAAGATTAGCAGCTGCTGCAGAATCAGTACCAAAGTCATAACACTCAAGAATAATTTGCGCAGGCTTAAATCGTTCGTCGGCCCAATTATACAGACCTTGCGCTTTTGGTATCGACGCAAACACATCGTCTGGCATATTGTTTAACATAACGGTTGCATCAGTTGGATTAACAGCAATTGCCAATTGCCTAACCTCACCTTTGGCCGTATTAAGCAACAACTTAGCAAACTCAACATCTACATCATCTAAAATGTCTGCCATAGAAGTTGCTTGCGGTGCAAGTAACAGGTAGAGTTTCTCTCCTTCACCACGTATCCGATAAAACTCATCAATGTGCCTGTATAGATTAACATTGTTTTCCGTATCAAACGCAGCGTTAATACCTAATAAATTTGCATCAACACGATTGTAAATTTCCTCTACAACGCTATGCGCTAATTGAGCTGCCGCTGGTGCCGCAACAACTAGCCCAGAAACGCCAGTTCCTTCAGCGAGTGCATTGGCACCAACTTTACCTTCTTTTATATCTGCTCCGTCTAAACTTGCCATTATTTTGATTTTTTACCAAACAAAGCTCTTAAACCACCTTGCTTGTAAGTTATTTTTTCGAGCTTTCCGGCTTTAAATTCCAATGTTGAATCATTGTATTTAAAACTACCTTCAGCATCTTTACCATCAATAGTGGCAACGTCACCCTCTTTAGGCTCACGAACCTCTCCTTTTATCGCAGGAAATAAAATCTCTTTATCTCCAGCTTTAATAAACATGCCTTCACTCTCCACTTTAACTCCCTCTAAAGGGTTAGTGATCTCATCATTCTCATCAATCTCTTCCTCGCTCTCAATTACGCTAGAGCGTAAAATTCTAGCATACTTGGTTTTGTCATTCTTAACACTGAGACCCACTAGGTTCTCTGTAGTGAAAAACTCACCTTTATTGTTAAGAAATAGTTCATCTTGTTTAGGATTAGCCTCAAAAATTTTTGAGGCTTGGTCCTTTTGTTCCTTCTTGATTTTCATAATTCTGTGATTTATGCCGCAGCGTTAGATACAATTGCTCCCATTGCACGTGTCTTACGTGGCAATACGATATAATTGTGCTTCATATTATACTCCCATTGTTGTGTTCTAGGCTTTGGTTCTTCAGTGTAGTTTTTAGTGCTACCCATAGCTTTGAACATATCTGGTGCATAAAATGAGATTGACGCCTGAAAGTCGCCAGCAGCTGGTACAGCACCGTAAGATTTTTTTACACGTGTAGCTGCTGTGAAATATGGATTTTCAATAAACCAATACACTTTGAATCCAAATAGACGCGCATTCAGAAGACCTCCATTGTCGTCGCTAAATTGCTTGATATCTACTTTTTTATCCATAGCATCCGTTAATAGGTCATTGTAATGATCGCTACACAATACCAATACACGGCCACCTAAAGGAATCTTTTGGTCATCGTATTGCTTTTTGTGCGTGATAAGGTCCTTTAACGTAAGCATTTTACGACCTGTACCATCATCATCTCCAGTGGTTAATAATACTGGTGTGGTTGCTGTATTTCCAGCAGGAGCAAGTGCGTGAGCCGCCTTACCGTGCTTTTTGGCCATAATAGCTTTGGTGTGCTTTTCTTGCACCTTACGAATCTTATCGTAAGCGATATACTGTATCTCATCGTCCGTTACAGCTGTAACTTCGGTTTGATACTTATCTAAAGTAATCGCAATATCACCGTCCGTTTGGCTAGCCACCGGAATAGGATAGGTAGTGTTATTAATCAACACTTCAGGGTCCGCACCTATATCTACTAAGTGAATGACCTCGTTTTCGCCACGTGTGGCGCTTACAAAACGAGACTCATCCGGTATCTCGTTTAAAAATGTAGCTTCTTCAGTTGCTCTAAATTGCTCAACAGCTACGTCAGTCCAAATTTCTTGATTTAATCCTGCCATGATTTTTAACTATTCGTTTTTTGATTATTCGCCTGGTTCAGAACCAAACTTAGATTTATATAATACGTTGTAAGCTTCAGCATTTTCTTCTGCCAATACTTCTAGCGCTCTAGGATCTTCTTTTTGGTACTTATCCCAATTCCATCCATCTTTAACTTCAGCAACAGCACTATCAGCACCTTTGCCTGTTACAAAATCAGTGATAGACTTACGGCCTTTAACTCCCTCAAGAGCCACTTCTAAGGCTGCAATACCACTATTTTTGCCAATGTTTTCGTAAGCTTCAATCTTTTTAGCATCCATTTTACCTTTAAAAGGTTCTAACAATGCGGTGATCTTTGCCTCAGACTCTGTTCTCCTTTCGGTTTCCAACTGTTCTTTTTCGGTAGTGACCGTATCAAGCTTAGCTTGTACGCTACCAACTTTACTGCTTACATGAGCCTTTACAGCTTCAATTACAGCAGTATCTGAAGACTCAGCTGTAACGCTGCCAAGTCCCAATGCCTCAATGAGTTCTTTTTTCATTTTATCGTTATTTAGTTTTTGATTTTCGGTAAGATTGTCTTCGACCAACAAAGCAGAAAAACGACCATAAACATCCTGTTCGGCCAAGGCTTTAGTGTCGTCAATTTTTACATCAATTACAGGGTCTATGATAGCATTTACCAGACCTAATTTTAAAGCATTTGCTGCATTAAAGTAGTTGTCGCCAACAAACCACTTTTCAACTTCCTTTTTAGGTTTGCCAGTCATAGCAACAAAATCGTCCACAGCATTGGCTTGCATATCAGCTAAGAGTTGCGCCGATTTTTTATGATCGTCTGAAGTTCCGCGTACAGTTCCCTGTGGAGCGTGGATCATTACAAAACCATTTCTAACAATCTCAACATAGTTAGCAGCTGGTAACATATAAGCGCCCATACTAAATGCGGTACCGTCAATCTTTAAATTGATTTTTAAATCAGAAAGACGTAAACGTGAAATAATATAGTTACCGGCAAAAACATCACCGCCTTTTGTGTGGAGATGTAAGTCTATTTCACTGTACCTAGATTCTAATTGAGCGAAGTAATACTCAAAATAAGTATCATCGCCAGAGAACAGGCGTCCGTGTAAAAATATTTTATTGTCTTTAACCTTAATGTTCATTAATGGATAAGTGCTTTTTTGTAATGATTGAAGCCCAAAAATGGGTTATTAAAACCAACAAAAAAAGATTGTCCGCAACCCTTGCTTACTTGCTTGAAACCCTTGCACTACTTTGGTTTATGGGTACATTGGTTTGCTTACTTTCGTAAGCAAACTCTCTAACAAGAGATGCATATTTATATGAAGTTTAAAATGGTCTTTGTGATCCTGATCGGGATGGTCAGTTTCATGGGATTCGGTAAAAACACTACAGCCGACCCAGCCGAAAATTCAGAAAAAGTTATAATCAGTCCGGTGACTGACGTAACATTAAATGTAGTAGCTATTGAAAGCTTGCCTAAAGTACAAAAATTTGATGTAGAACCACAAAACTATCCCTATGGCTTGATATATGGCCAAGAGATTTATTTTGTACTTGTAGAGGCGCCAGCACCACCAGAACCCGATTATGGTTTTAGGATGTGGCCAAGCACAATGGTTAAAAAGACCAGCTTAAAGCATAGGAAACCAAAGATTGGTATCCACACCAACCGAGCTAGGGATAAAATTAATTATAACTCTTAAAAAGGGTTAATCAATAAATAAAATAAAGCCCATTAGAGACATAATGGGCTTTTTGTAAATGCAAGTGTGCGTTGTTGGTTACGCCCTGGTTACATAGCACCAGATTACGCAGGTTCGATTCCTGTCCTTGCTCCAAATTAATTTTATGGCAATAACGAATCAAAAGAAGAGAACGCTTGCGGAACGTATGTACATCGATGATGGCCATACGGGAAAATACATAGCTGAGTTTCTGGGGGTTTCCGAACAAACAGTTACGCGCTGGAAAAAGGGGCGAAAAGGAGAGGACGATTGGGATACCAGACGTGCTGAAGTTTTAGCTGCACCTCACAAAATTAAAGAGTTGCTATTAAAACAGCTCAAACTCGTTTCTGAAGGAGAGAAAGCCACTATTGATGCCGATGCCTTAGCCAAGATCAGTAAGGTTATGGAAGCCGTTAGCGCCAAAACTAGCGTTCAAGTGGTGCTCAGTGTCTTTAAAGAGTTTGACAACTTTATGGCAGAGCAAGATCCTGAGACGGCCATAACGTTTCTAAAATGGCACAAAAAATTTATTCTACATAAAGCATCAATGGAGTAATGGTAGATAAGAAGTGGGAGAAATATCTAAAGGATTACGAACTGCATTGTAGGCGCATTGAAAAAGCGACGACAATAAAGCTAGGAGAAAGTCCAAAGGATAAGAACGCCAGGATTAAAAAACTGGAATCGGATTATGTGGATTGGTTTGAGAATTACATGAACATGTATGCCAAATCCAAGTGCGCTCCGTTTCACAAAAGATTAGCTAACATTCTAATCAAAAATCCAACGGCAAGTGTCCTTGCAGAAATATACAGATCGGGTGCAAAGTCCGTCCATATTAATTTGGGGATTCCGCTGTATTTGTACTTAGTTAAGAGAGAGTTGTTTTTCATGCTCTTGGTCGGCCAGACCGATACCAAGGCTAAACGGTTACTGTCCGATATACAGGCGCAGCTCCAGTACAATCAGCGGTTAATCTCTGATTATGGCAATAGGTTTAAACGTGGCAATTGGGCTGATGGTGATTTTAGTACCATTGATGGAGTAAAGTTCACATCCCTTGGTTTTGGAATGTCACCTCGTGGGATCAGGGAACTATCCGAAAGACCAGATTATGTGGTTGTAGATGACATCGATACCAAACAGCGTGTTAAGAACGACTTATTGAGCCGTGAAGCTGTAGAATGGGTTTGGGAGGACTTACAAGGCACATTTGATGAAGGTTCAAAATTTAGGCGTTTTGTTGTTGCTAATAACAATTTTCATAAAAACACGGTGATCAATAAACTCAAGACAGAGTTTAAAAAAATCATTAAGGAAGACAAGGCGCTAGGCGAAAAGGTAGAACATTTTATTGTAACCATTACAGCCGTAAAAGACCTGGTCACTTTTGAACCAACATGGCGAGCAAAAACGAGTGCTGCATACTGGAAAAAGAAATACCGAAAGACACCTTACAGGTCTTTCATGCGCGAGTACATGCATACGCACATTGTAGATGGAACGCTATTTAAACACGAGCAAATTCGTTATACCAAAGCTTTAAAACTAAGTCAATATGATGCGCTTGTCGTTTATGGTGATTTATCTTATAAGGATGCAGGGGATTACAAAGCCATGATGTTAGTTGGTAAAACTAAACGAGACTATCACATTTTAGCGGTCCACAATAGACAGACCTCAAGGTCTAACGTAGCAATATGGCTGTACAATCTTTATGAGGATAAGAATTTACGTAAGTATAATATGCGGTTTTGGATCGAGGGCTTATTTGCCCAGGACGAATTTGTAAACGATTTTGATACCGAAGGAGACACCAGAGGTTATCATATTCCGGTAACGGCTGACAAACGGCCAAAAACCGATAAGCATGATCGTGTGGAATCCATGACAGGATACTACGAGCGCAATAACATCTTTATTGATGAAAAAATAAAGGACGATCCTGATGTTGTAGAGTATGTAGAACATTTACTGGCATTTGAAAAAGGCAGCAAGGTACCAGATGACGCTCCCGATTGCCAGCATGGAGCTATCTCTAAATTAAATGCAGCATACCATGTCAATAGATTTGAAACACGCCTAAAACCAAGAAAAGAAGTTATTGCTAATAAAAAGAACAGATACTAATGGCAAGATTTTTAAACAATACCGATTACAGCGTTTTGATTCGTAATGAAATCAAAGAGATATTGATTGAGGCTGGTGAAGATGCTAACGAAGATGAAGCCAAAATGTTACGAGCAGAGGATATGGCCATAGCGCAGGTTAGGAGTTACCTCAATTCAAGATATAACGTCTCCTTATCATTTATAAGTTATAATGATGAATACGAAAACGCTGAAGATACCAGAAATGCACATCTCGTAATGGTTGTACTTGACTGTACTTTATATCATTTGTACACATCCATTGCGCCAGAGTTGATACCAGAATTTAGAGCTAACCGTTATCAAGATGCACTGGAGTGGCTTAAAGAAGTAATGAAGGGAGATGTCAGCGCTGAATTACCAAAGCTAACTAACGATAATGGAGAAGAAAAAAGTTTAATAAAAATAAGCTCTGAACGTCCTAATGAGGATAACAGATGGTAAAATATATTAATAAACCGTTTAACACGTGTTTAACTCAAATTTTAAGCGAATAATGGCTAAAAAGAACTACAATATACTAGGTTTTGATTTTTCGTTCGGCAGAACGTCTAAAAATGATTTTACAAGTAAAGATAGAAATCAAGGTAGATTGATTCAACTCGATAAGGATATTATCGACAAAATCGCCAATGCTTACAAAGATCGTAGCCGTAAAGATATACAGAAATGGAGAAATGCTATAAAGCTTTATGAGCACCCTGAAAAACCACGCGCCAATTATTATCAAGATCTTATTGATGATTTAATGACGGATGGCCATTTGATCTCTCAATTGAATCTTCGCAAATATTCTATTCTCAATACTGAGTTTAGCATTATCGATAAAACATCGAACAAACAAAACGAGGAGGCTTCAGAGTTTTTTAACCAGAAATGGTTTTATGATTTTTTGGCTCACGCTATCGATGCTAGCTACAGAGGTCACACCTTACTGGAATTTAAAGCATTTTATCCTGGTAATATAGATATCGGTCTTGTGCCAAGGCGTAACGTAGTGCCACAGTTAAAACAGGTCATTCCAGACTTAACAAAACTAGAGGTCATTGATTATGATAGTCCGGATTTTGAAAATTGGTTATTAGAAATCGGTGAACCGGACGATATGGGATTGTTAAACAACTTGGTACCAAATTTAATTTGGAAACGTAACGTTGCTCAAAGTTGGGCGGAGTTCTGTGAAAAGTTTGGAATGCCAATTGTAACGGCCACAACCAACAGTTACAATGACAAGGACCTTGATAAAATTGAATACATGCTGCAGCAACTTGGCGAAGCTTCAACTGGAGTATTTCCAACAGGGACTACAGTTGACTTAAAAGAAGCTAGTCGAAGTGATGCGTTTCAAACTTATAGTAAGTTCATAGAGTTTAACCGTGAAGAGATCAGTGTTGCGATTGTTGGTGGTACCATGATTACAAACGACGGTTCTAGCCGTAGCCAAAGTGAAGTACATGAGCGCAACCTCGATGGTAAAATTGCAACATCCCAAAAAAGAGACTTAACCTTTTTGGTCAATGATCAACTCTTACCTTTACTTAAAGCGCAAGGCTACACTTTTATTAAAGACAACGATAAATTTACATTTAAGTTATCGCACAACCTTGACCTCGATAAATATTGGACCATCGTCAACGGAGTTATGCAAGGTCATGAAGTGGATCAAGATTGGCTCAGTGAAACCTTTCACATACCAATCACAGGAAAAAAAAAGTCCAATTCAGACCAACAGCTCTAGCCAATTATAATATCCCTATGTATCCAGAGGCACATTGTTGCGATGGTTTTACAGCACTAGGAAAAGGGTTTAACAATCGTTTAGCAGCTATTCAACAGCAATTAACTGAAGCTATATGGAACAATAAAGAGACCTTGTCCATTAGAGCAAAGCTGCTACTTGAGGAGGGAATGGAGTTTATAGACGGGTTATTTACCGGCTGGAGTAATCGCCGATTAGATGTCGCATACAACGCTCCAGATCATTTAGCCTTGAGTATGATGGAATTTAACCTCATTGAGTTTGCCGCTTCAAAAACTGAAGCACGGCTAGCAGCCATGAACGACCTTATCATTAACAAAGATAAATTAGAGATTAGATCGTTTGCGGATTTTAAGCGTGAAGCCGAAAAGGTAACACTCAACTTTAATAAGACCTGGTTAGAAACGGAGTACAATCTTGCCATTGCTGTTGGGCAATCTTCAGCTAACTATTTTAGGTTTATGGACCAAAAGGATTCAGTTACATCTTATGTACAGTACCAAACCATTGGAGACAGCAAAGTACGTGAAGAACATCAGTTATTGGATGGACGCGTGTTCAACCTTAACGATAAATCAGTACAGGCACTATTCCCTCCAAACGGTTATAATTGCCGTTGCGAAATGTTACAGTACGTGGATGATCCTGGTAACAATTTAATCAGCGGTAAACAAGGCTCTGATATTTTGGGCGATGGTTTTAAGGAATCAAACTTCAACACCAATTTTGCTGCTTCTAAAAAAGTGTTTAGCGGAAAGCAATTTTACACCAATGATGGCGAGATTCTCAACAACATAAATAAACTGGATTACGAAAGTTTTGGACAGGAGAAATATGCCGATTTTAAAACTGGATTGTCCAGGATAAATCTAGATACATCCATAACTCCGAAAAACGTATCAGAACTCTTTAAACCTGACGGTAAGATTGGCAAAAAGAATTTTATGGGCTTTGAAGATTACCTGAAGCGAAAAATAATACTGAAGGAGACTTTATTTAAAAAACATACTTCAGCCAAGTATGTAACAGAAACGGAAAAAAGACATCAACTCTTTGCCAAGGTAAAGGATGGTTTAATTAAACCAGATGAAGTATGGATGCATACCCATAACCAATCTAAACAGAGCTTTCAATTACGATACATTAAATATTATAATGATGAAGCTTTGATTGTTGAAGCGGATATTGCAGGAACTGGATTGGAAATAATGACATGGTACGGCTTAAAAACCGATGAAAAAACAATAAGAAAAGGCTTATTGATAAAAAAGCGAAAAGCTTAAAGTAATCTCTCTGAATGAATATTACAGCTGGTGTGTCGCTTACAGTGACCAAGCTCATTAAAAGATTACCAAAAGCCTAGAGTACAAATTTACGTAAAATGAGTGCAAAATCAAAATTACAGCTCATACTGGAGCTAAAAAACAAATTGTTCAACAACAAGTTAACAGCCACTAAACGCAAGTTTAAGGCTACAACTAAAGGTATGGAGAACAATGTGAGCCGACTTAAAATGAAAACGGTAAGAGGTTTTAAAGCAATGACCTCTGAAGTACCGCTTTTTGGTAGAGCGTTGTCACTTCTGGGCAATCCCTATACATTGATTGCAGCCGGACTCGTCGCCACCATAGGACTGTTTGGAACTGCAGCCCTAAGAACCAAGGAGTTTAACCATGAGTTTCTTCAGGTCAAACAGCTTAATCTCGACAAGAACATTAAACAACTCGACGCTTACAAGGGTTTAATTAGAGATAGCGCGTTTGAAACCGGTAAAAATCTCAACGAAAGCACTAAGGCCTATTATGATATTCAGTCGGCATTAGGGTTTTATGGCAAAAAAGCCGACACTGTATTTAAGCAGGTTGCAAAGTTCAGCACGGCAACAGGAGCAGAACTAAATGATTCAATAAACGCCACCAGTAAAGCTATTAAAGCTTTTGGGTTAGGTGCAAAAGATACTAAAATGTTACTTGAGAGTAATGCTAAAACCGTACAGGTAGGTATTACCACATTTAAGGAGTTGGCTAAGGTGCAAACCGATTATGCAGGTGCCGCAGCTGGAGCAGGACAAAAAGTAGATACGGCCAATAAACTCTTTGCCGCATTTACCTCCATAGCCAAGAGCGGAACCGAAGCAGCCACAATGACAAAAACCGCATTGATGGGATTAACACAAAGTTCTACCATAAAGGGCTTTAAATCCATTGGTGTGGAGATGTACGATATTAATGGCAAAATGCGCGATGTTGACGGTATTTTAAGAGAGGTTTCCGGCAAGTTTAAAACCATGTCACCAAAAGCTATTGACGAAATCATTAATAAAATTGGTGGTACTGAAGGTCTGCGTGCCTTGCTTACAAAAGTAAAGACTGGAGCTGATGACATGTTTAAGACCTTTGATGCCTTTGATGCCTCACAGTTTGATTTAGACAAGGCACTTAAAAATGCCATGGGAGATGTTACCGTTTTGGGTGGTATTGTAAAAAACAGGTTCAATACCGTTATGGCCAGATTAGGTGAAAAGATTCTACCTACCGTTGCCAGAGCTTTAGAAGGTATGAACAAATTTATTACTTGGGTCTATAACAACTTTGGATTGCTAGAAGATATTATTGAGTCCGTTGGTATTGGCTTATTGGCTGGCGTGGCATATTTAGGCTATTTTAAAATAGCCGCCATTGCCTCTACAATTTCATCCATTGGATTATCTGGTGCTATTGGTTTGGTAAACCTTGGATTGCATGCCATGAAAGCTGCTATACTTAGCATACCAATTGTGGGTTGGATTATTGCAGCGGTTACGGCATTAGTATTATTATATAAAAAATGGGACTTCTTTAGAGCTTCAGTTGACGCATTGGGTGCAGTATTCAAAAGTTTCTTTGTCAATCTATGGGATGGTTTTAAATCTGTTATAAGTGGAATAATTGATGGTTTCAAAGCTATATTTAAGATAGCAGGAGGGCTTAAAAATCTTGATTTTAGTCAAATGAAAGAAGGTGCGGCAGATTTTATGACCGCACAATCTAAAACTACAGCAGCTGTTATAAAAATGAGTGGTGTAAACCATATAAAACAAGCCACTGCTAAAGGTTTAAATGCTTACAGCAAGGTAATGCATAAATCTAAAGGTAAAGAAGAAGACAACAACCTTCTTGGTGAAGACGCTGGAGCAAACGGAAATGGCTTAGGAACAGGAGATGGGAGTGGACTTGGTAAGCAATTGACCACTGTAACCGGAAAGGCATCTCAACCGCGAAGCATTACCGTTAATATAGATGCGCTCAACAAAGGTGGTATTAATACCCAAAATACAACGTTGGCCAACATGAACGCCGAGGATATTGAAGCTTGGTTTAATGAAGCTATGTTACGTATCATAAGAAATGTAGAACTGAGTGGAAACTAATTTTATAAAAAAACTAGAACGTGCCGCACGCGCTATGGATAGAATTCCAAAGCGCGCTGCCGTGGTTGCCGTAAACTTTAGCAAGGAGCGTTTTGTCCGTAAAAATTGGGTGGACAAGACACGTAAACCATGGAAATCCCGGAAACGAAAAGACAGAGGCAGTTTAATGGTACATACAGGACGTTTAAAACGTTCTATCCGTGTGTTGCACGTTACCAATAATTACGTGGTAATTGGTACCAACGTTCCATACGCCAAAGCCCATAACGAAGGCGAGACCATTAAAAAGAAGGTGGTGGTAAAAGCACATAATAGACGTACGCGATCTGGTAGAAACAGCAAGGTAACAGCTCATCCACGACAAATGAACACCCAATTACCAGAACGTAGATTTATGGGCAATAGCGCGTTATTGGCCAGACGAATTGAACGCTTAATTGAACGCGACTTAAACAATGCTTTAAAATGATAGATTTCTATTTAAAATTACAGGAAAAACTCTTTAGTGCAGAAGCCAAGGCAAAATACATAGATTGCAATGTACTGCCACCAAAGTTTATTGATTTTTACAAACAACAATACCTGTCTCAAGAGGGTTTTGAGGTAATGGTTATGCCGTCTGTACTGATGGAATATGATATTGTCTATAACAATTTAGAAAAAGAACCAGGTACCATTAACTTAACCTTTCACCTCTGCTACGAAAATGCAAGGGCAACCGGAAGTTTAAACAAAGCCGTACAGGCTAAATCCTTGGCGTTTTTGAAATTTATAAATGTAACCTATGAGTTACTGAAGGACCTGGAGAGTGAAACCGTTGGCAAGCTAAAGATCACCAGCGAGAACCAAAACAAAACCGACAGCATTATCTATGTGCACCTGTTAACATTTGAAGGCTCATTTACAGGGCGCAATATTAGCGATAAGGATAAATACGATTATACAGAAGATGATGGTGACCTGGAATCTACAAGCGGACTTGTGAAGCATTATGATTTTGGGGATTAAAAAAAGCCCTCAATCAAGGGCTTTTATATTATTGATAACTTTCAAAAAGTTTTAGATCACTGCTACTAGGTTTATAATCTGGTAGCTTTTTTTTTGCTTCAGCAATAACTCTTAAAGCAGCTTTAGCAAATTCTGTGTCATTGGTTTGTCCTGGTTTTAATAATATTGTTGTGTAAGCCCAAAGCTGTGCTTCATAAACTTTAGCTGTATAAGTGTCCGTAAGTTTTTGATATTGCTGTAAATCATCTATAGCCATTTGAAGCTGACCTATAGAGTGATGATCTTTTAATAATAACTTTGCGCGCTGGTAACGTACACTGGCATCTGTTGAGTCCTTACGGATCTCTATAGTTAATTGCTCTACGGATTGACCGAAACCAATCATTGTAAATAGCAATAAAACGGTGTTTAAATAGTGTTTTTTCATGTCTAGTTATCTTTATTTTTCAAACTGTTAATTTGATCCCTAAGTTCTGCAGCTCTCTCAAAATTTTCAGCACGTAGAGCAAACATTAAATCTACTTCTAAATTAGAAACCTCAATAACCTCATGATAATTCATTGGCTTAACAGCTTTTATTTCCTTACCTAAAATTGTAATAGATATTTCGGGAAAATATTTATTCCATTGTTCTGGTATTAAGCTTGTATATCGCTCTATGTCATCACCATTATAATCTTCTTTAAAGTCATCCACTGAAGACCAGAATTGAGTGCCTCCAAAAGTTTCAAATGTATTAGTTACGGTACAGAAAAATGCAAATGTTGGCTTTTCACTATAAGGATATATTTGGTCCCCTAAATCAATGAATCTTTTCATGATATTCCAAATTTATATTCTGTTTCTTCCAAATCGTAGCTTTTTTTCACATCTAAACCGCACAATTTATTCATGCCATTATGATTAGCTTGCTGATTTCGCAACCAATACACAAATTCTGGGTGTACAAAAATAGTATCAAACTCTATTCCTTTTTTTTTGTAATGAGAAATCATAGCTTGAATTATATTCATCATAAAATCACCAGTTCTAACACCTCTGGTGCCTTCTACATGTACTAAGGAAAATTTATCAAATACATTCATAATCTCAAATTTAAGGTTTTTTATTGATACAGCATTTTTTGTACTTGGCACCAGAGCCACAAGGGCAAATGGCATTGCGTGGCACTTTGGCTGTTTTATTTATTGGTGGAAACTTTGCCCTTTGCAAAGCACTAAAAGCAGCTTTACGTGGGTCTTTTGCGTTTGTTGCCTTGGCTTTTTGGTACTGCGACACAAAGAAGTCAAAAGCGTTTTGGTCCTGTACGTTAAAGCCACGGTTTCTAAAGTTTTGCGCTGCTTTGGTGATGGTACTAATAATTTCAGTAACATCTTTTGGCGCAATCCCTAATTCAGTTAATTGTTTGGAGTTCATTTATTCCTTTTTTGTGGCATATTTTCATTTATGCCGTTATTTTAAAATTTGCAACTACCCACAACAGTTGCTATAAACAATTGCTCGTGCCTCACAACTGATTCATAGCTTGGTGTTAGGCAACATTTAAGAAACGCAGTTGTTTATCTCGATGCTTAGTGCTACATATCCATCAGTTAAGCCTTCAAATCCGTGAAGAACATATTTTACAGTACATTCAATGAACCTGTTAGTATATCCGTTTTTTTCAGTCCATTCTTCAAGTCTTAACTTATCACCCGTTTGAAATCCTCTGTCATTTTTTCTAATTTCAAACTGCTTTTCAAGTTCCCAAACTCTATTAAAGTAAGTTGGTAATGTTTTTAAATTGTGAGTCATAATAAAACGTTGCCTAACACCGCATAAAAATAATAGCGGGTTCAGGGCTTTATTTAAGGTTAATAATATTTATTTAATTCTGTTCTCATTCGATTGGTTTATGCGTTTAATCCGCTACTATTCTTATGCAAAACGTTGTGGGTAATTGAGATTAATCTATTTGCTTTTGTGCATCCTTCATTATTTGAACAAACATCGGTCTTGTTATCAATAATTCTACTTCAATAAGTTCTTCAGGTGAACAGGCGTTTAAAAAACGCTCTGGTGTGACATCCAACTCAAATTGTTTTGTAATTTTTGGCATAACTTTTAATTTATAAGTTCATCGATTGCATATAGGACACCAAAAAACAAGAGTATAAAAAATGTTTTGGTGTTAATCTTTACAAACAAAATCTGTAAAATGATCATTGATATATTCAGCGTTAAATAGATGGTCAGTAAAATGGTTATTAGTGTATTCATAGCTTCATTACTTTTTTGAGTTTTTTAATCAATTCTACATCTACATTTCTATTTCCTTCTTCTATAATTTCATAATTACAGAATTGCTCAGTAACATCTCCATCCCTATACTCATTTATGATTTCTATAAAGGACGTTGTTGTCTTTATTTCTGCAACACGATAACTAAATCCATCACTGCACTCATCAGTTACCATTGGCTTTAATGTAAAACCAAGAGACTCAATTTCTTTATCTGAAAGCTGCTTCATAAATTTTGGTGTTCAGGGTTAGACTTCTGTACAAATTTTGCCAGTGCTTCAATATCCTCTAAAAAAGGACTGCTAAACAAGGTTACCCAATAAGGGATAAACAGAAATTGGCGACGTTCTTGCAATAGCCATAAACAGGCAATGTGACTGACTCTAAGATTCTTTTTTTTCATTTTTATAGTTTAAATGGTATTCTTTTGATATTTGCTTTTACATATAATGGATGCTTTGGGCTTCCGTTCTTATTTATCTGAAGAGCTGTTGTATTATGCATCATATCACAAACTTTTTCAGCCCTATCAATAGTTTCTTTAAAAGCTCCCCATGCGCATAAAATTTCAGCTGATTTATTACCATAGAATTTCAACCAAAACTGGTTTTCTGAAAAATCATCATCCATATTAAGTTCTTTGGGATATGGTGTTACAAAAGAGTAAAGGTTGCACATGTACACACCTCCAAAACCCCAATCTTTAGCAAAATTGATTACACGTCTAATAGTAGGGTCATTTTGATTCTCATTAGCAGTTGATGGGTTAAGACCTATAAACATTATACATGGTTTATGTTTATCCCAAATACGCCATAAAGCATATCGATGTCTTCTATCTTTACTAAATTTTGCTCCAGTTTCCATAAACAAATCACCCATAATTATCTACAATATTTTAAATACTTAATAAGTTCTTGAGGCATACGATACAACGTTATTAAATGACAATCTGTAAAGAAGTACACGTTTTCGCCATATATGCGAATGTTGTTGGCGGTTCTGTACTGTAAATACAAGTTACTGATGTACTTGTTAAGCTTACCTTTGGTGTCCTTGTGCTTTAAACCACCATAAAAGGCTTTTTTAGCCATTCTGTTTAACGTTTTCCTACGCCAAGAAAGGCGTTCTTTAGCACGCTCGTAAGCGTGTTCTGTAATCGTAAATTTTTTAGTTGTTTTGGTCATATTTTTTAGGCTACACTACCGTAATCGTCCTCCCAATACCTTTGATTGAGATACGTATCCGGATTTGCTTTTTGAATGCCTGTTTTTCGGGTTAAATAGTTATTGTATATGCGTATGCCAGAGATGGCACAGCGACGGTCTGTGTTAGAGAGTTTGTCCCACAGCTTTTGCGACCTTATTTTCTTTACTTTTAAGCCGTACATACTCCAAAAGGTCTCAAAACCAAGGTCTAGTTCAGACTCTACCAGTGTAAAGTTTAGAATACCCTTAAACTGCTTTATCTGGTTCTCCTTGTATGGAAAATTTGGACCAAACAACCATTTAGATTGTTGCTCGCTCAAGGGTTCGTTATCCGAAATATCAAAGGCTGCCAAAAAACCGTTTAAATGGTATTTAAAGACTATTTCACCTTTCCATCCACGGTTGATCATTAAGGTATATGTTTTATAGACACTCATTAGGCTAGTTTTTGGTTTAAAAAATCTGCTATGTTCTGTATTACTTGTTTTTCGTAACCGTAAGGAAATACCTCTAAACACCGGCGAATAAGCAACTCTAAAAAATAACCTTCAAAGTACTCTAATGAGATACTGTACTGCTTTGAAGCCTTATCTACCTTAAAACGTATGGTAGCATACTTTTTACTGAACTTTACGGCCAGCTTTTTAGCCATACTTACAATGGCTTTTCCTTCAGCTGTTGTGTCATCAATAAAATCGACATAATTCCATATTTTATTTATGGCCACAAGCTGCGTTTTTGTGATTTTTAGTTTTATGTTGTTTTCCATAGCATCCACGGTATCTCTAAATTGGTGTCTAGACTATCACTTTCATAATCCATAACCGTTAGGTGTTTTATTTCAATATTTTGTTCTACTAAGCGACTGATCTCTCTGGTGAGTTTCAGCTCATCGGTTTCATTCTCTATAAAAGGGAGGTATGCCTGGTACCGACTGATCCATTTTCTGTTGTTCTTATATGTTTCCTCCCATGTCATCTAACATTCCGTCTCTTCAATAATCACTTTGCCGCATAACTGACAAACCACTTTACCTGTTTCCCATTCTGCAAAGGCATTTACCACCACTAGACTCACGTGCGTGTGCGTACATTTAGTCATTGTCTTTTTCATTGAACATGTCTATTTGGTTATCATTAAAAAGATTCGTTTGCTCTTCTATTTTTTTTAACTCACGTTTTGCAGGTGTGGCCAGGTACTCATAAAATGTCCTTAGCGAAATATGGTACTTTGGGTAAATGTGAAGTTTGTGAATATTTACATTGGTAAGCCCTTCAGCTTGTTTACGCAATGTGATGTCCTGAATTTCTACAATCCTTAAATATCTATTTCGCTTATTATATGCCATTAATTGAGTATTATTGGTGGTAACTTAAATTTGTGCTGATTGGCTTTGGTGCCTATTTTTTTAGCCGATTTATTGTAATTGGCTTCAATACCTCTAAATTGCTGCACCAGCTTATCTAGCTCATTGATATCGTACTTATTGAGTTGTCTCTTTAAAATGCTACGCGATATCATGAAGTTGTTAAACACATTCCAATCGTTAGGATTATGAAGTCCAACACGTGTGGCGATGGTTAACACTATACTGCGTTTCTTTTTACATTCAATCTCCGCTGATCTATCAACATTAAAAGCCATTTTAGAATTACCATTTTGTAGCTTTCCTATAAGTGTCTTTACTTCTTGAGGTGATAAATCCCTAGTAGATTTTGTACGGCCATCAGTGTATAAATACACTAGGTTATGACGGCTTTTTTCATCAAAGCCCTTTTTACCTAAAATGGTCATTAACTGTCTGTGAATACTCATAGCTTTTGGTATTATGGTTAAACAATCTCTAGCTGTACGCTGTAATTAAATTGGTCTCTTAATTCTATGACGTTGTTGTCATCTACATCTTTGTTAAACGGCCAATAAACCGTGTTTAAAAACGGATTGTACTGAATCCCTTTTTTTTTGATTTTACTATGTAAATAGTAACGCCTTTGATACGCCATAGCTTTAAGATTTAATTAGTTCCTGTGCAGAGTGTCGAACTCCGTAAACCAACCACTTGGCACAGGTATTTTGGGCGGATATAGCTCCGCCCAGGCTGCTATTAATCAGCTGACGACTCTTCGCCCTCTGTTTCGGTGGTATCGATAGACGAGAAATTGAGTTTTAACGTCTGGAACTTACCAGAAGCGTCTTTAGACTGTATCTCGTAACCATACCCTTTAAGATGTATTTGGTAACTCTCTTTAAGTAGAGCTAAGCCTTCTACCCAACGTGGATCATCATAGTTATGTTCATTCTGAAGCAAAAGCATGACCTTAGCATACTCTAAATCTCCATCCTGGTTCTTTTCCAGGAATGACATTAAGAGCGTGTATTCCTTTTCGGCTCGTTTCTTAACCACATCACCAAGGAAATCCTTTAACAGGTCCACGGCTTTAATGGAGCGCTCGTCCCAAACCGGTTGGGTGTCTCGTCTGCGTCTTATCCTTATATTGCCGTTATTGGTAGTGATTGAAAACCCGCCTTTGCTATTGCCACGGATGGCTCCGTATTCTGCAAGCTTTAAGGATTGGTGATTCATCTTGGTATGACATAAGTTTTTTAGCTTCAATAGTAAATTGTGCGCTTCTAAACCTAGATCAAACATCTCAATGATGGATGCATCCCTATCTAGTTCGTATTGCTTCTTTTTAGCCTCACGCTGTTTGCGTTCCTTTTTTTCTGTTTTTGCAAGCATCTGCTTTAGTTGCTCAACACTGTACTCTGTTTTTTCTGCTGTTTCTGCCATTTTTGTTGTCTTTAAAGTTGTTCAGTTATTAACTTGATATCTTCTGTTACATTTTCTACTAGAGTTTGATCAAACTCTCTATCATCAAATAGAATTTTTACATTTCTATTTTCAACATTCATTGTAAATTCAATTACACCTATTTCGGCTAGTAGTTGTGCTATTTCATTACCTAGCTCTTCCCTTTTTTTTTGTTGTTCTTCCATAACATTAATTATTACTTAATTGATTTAATTCTAGTTCTTGTTTTGCTCCATTCATTCGGTCAAAGACACTTTTAGCGATATCTCCTTTAAATGATAATAGTGGTTTACCTTTTTTACTAAGTATGACCAACTGTTTTTTAACAGGGTCGTAGTTGTGTTTTGGTATCATACTGTAGCTTTTAAAAGTTCTCGTTTTATTGAGCGCTTAACACGTCTCATATCTTCTACCACAGTAACCTGTGATTTATTGACCACCTTGCTTATTGGGTTGCACTCTTTAAAAATGTCGTTCTGGATGGTTCTGTCCTTAATGCCATTTATGTCACAGATTTTTTGTACATCGGTTTTTGTGGCTCCGATCAGTGTGATGTAATTGCGACCTAAACGACTATCAATCTCATCATAGCCCTTACGGTTAAGCCTTACGCCGTTTTTAATCTCTTTTTTAAGGTTTTCGGTACCTAATAACACTAAGCCAACCTTATCTTCTAAAGCGTTTGAAAACGGTATTAAAAAACGTAGTGCAGGTGCTTTGAGCTTATCTGCCTCATTGATAATAAGCAGCGGATTTAAGTGTGAGCGCTCTTCAAAAAAATCAATGACTTTTTGCCCGAGCTCGTCAATGGTTATTGCACCTTTAGGACGATCTATACCTACCAATTTCATAAGGTTGTAGATAAACTCACGTTTAGCCCACTCGCGCGCATGTATATGGTACACGGCATCATCACTGTACAAGTCAGCAAATGTATTGGCAACGGCACTTTTGCCGCTACCAGCTTTGTTGCTTACCGGAATAAAAAGTTTTTCGGTCTTTGCATCGTTAAACACCTGAAACAGCATTTTAAAATTAGAGGTCTGGGCAATTTGCCATCCTGAAAAATTGACATGCAATTTGCCAGCGACCTTTTGCCACATTCCGGTGCTTATTTTTTCCCAGTTGTGTTTTACCATTTGGCTAATCATTGCTCCAGATACATCACAATGGTTTGCTACCTTGTTGTTACTGCCAAGTCTTTTAGATTCTTTGTGAATCGCTTTGACTATCTCATTTTTTTGTACATTTGTCATAGTTATCAATATTGGTTTCTTGAATTATTAAGTAAATCGATATCAGAGTCGCTAGAGGTGTCAACATCACTTCCAGCGGCTCTTTTTAGTTCTATATCTTTAGTATTGTTTGCTTCGTTGTGTAATCGGTGGGATTCTGCTGTCTCAGCTTCATCTTTATTGGTATAGCGACCCATAAGCATGGCTACTTCATCAAAACCTTGTGTTTTTTCTTCTAATTCTGCTGCTTTTTGGATTTCAATAGCCTTAATACGTGCCTTTTCTTCAGCAATGCGGTTAAATTCTGCCTGAGGACCATACGGTTGAATGGTTTCATATTCATTGGCAATACCCAAATAGACAAGTAAATGTTCTCGTTTTTTGAATAAATAGACCTGTGAGAGGTCATTTAAGTCGTAACTGAGGATTACACGTTCGGTTTTGCTGAAAATCTCGTAATCATCAATTTTATACCAGTACTCAGCACTTTGTATCTCGGTTTTTATAAGACCGTTATTCTTAACTTTTATAGCCTTTTTAAGTCCGAAAATCATTGAAATTTGATGTTCTTCTAAGAACCTTACATGCGGTTTCTCGGATTTTGAATGAATGAGCTTTGGAGACTCGTTTATTTGCTTGAATTTGCGCGAGTAATAACTGAATGGTGTCTCTCTATAAGCTTCGATGACCAATTGGCTCTCCTTCCAAGAATCGTACATATCAAAGCCTTCTTTGTGGGCTTTTTTACGGACTTCTTTTAAATACTCTGGCGATCTGTGCGCGTGAAGTCTCGAACTCTTGATACCTTCACCATAATAGTATTCGCTCTGGTCCATGAATACACTTTGTAGCGTACCAAACCAACGTTCTAATCCTGCCTTTCCGGTTGCCTTATGTGTGAAGGTTACTTTTACTCCCATTTGCTCAAGCTGAGCAAACAGACGTTTTGCCTCTTCGGTATTGTGACCAGGAAACCTATCGAATACAATCTCATAAGGTAGATAGGATGTTTCAGTCACTGCCATCTTAACGGCATTGATAACACTCCAGCGATCTTCTTTATAATCGAAGTTATAACCAAGCACATCTCCACTATGTACATCACGAACTGCAATCACGAATAGGAAATCTTTGTCTCCGTTTTCTTTTTTGTGCGCAATAAGGTTTACACGCGTGGCATCTACCTGCCAACAATCTCCTGCAAACAAAGCGTTTTTCATAGGGATGTAACCCTCATAAATTGCTGCTTTGGTTGTACCTTTTCCGAAACGCTTGGATGCGGTAAGGAACTTGGTATAATGTTTCTCAAATATATTTTGACCAAACCATCTACGGCTAGGCATTGTTTTGCCTGTACGCAGACATAATTGGCGCACTTGGCGTATAATGGAATCGTTACTGTAATTCTTGCCCATTGAGCGCAGTTGAATGGCCCAGCTTTGCACTTCTGTATCTACATGCACCAAAGCGTTGTTGTTTCCGCTTCTTGGCAACTGTATTAATTCGGCAATAGCAATATCACCTTCAACGATTTCTAAATATTTCTCTTTAAATTTTCTGTAATTGTGAGGTAGGTACCTTACATCGTATTTATCTAATAGATTAGAGTAAGATTTAAAAATTTTATTTTTTGAGGTATCTAGTTCGTTATCATTGATCCACTTGATACAGCTCTCTAAAATTGCACAAGCTTTTGCAAGGGCAACCTGTTGGGTTTTGGTACAATCTAAATAACAAGGAATAAAGTCTTTGTAAACAGTATTTAAATACTGTTTGAAGTGGGTTTCTAAGCTTGTTTTTGAATTATTGTTTATGAATTGACTGTAATTGTTGAGTAGTTGGGATTTATCACCGAACATATCTCTATAATAAGTAGGTTGCCGATTAGGCAATGATTGTAAGTCAAAATATATCTGTCCGTTAATTTTACCATACCTCCAACTTTTGGAGGTGTCCGGCATTATATTGTGATGTCTATGACAAGGTTGTACAGATTTTTTATAAGCTGATCTAACACGTCTCAAATATCCATCACTTACACCTGTGACATCAATTATTAGATCAACGCTTAGCCAGAGTGTTTCACATTCTGCATTATTACGGGTTACTATGTCTCCTTTCTTGAAATTCATAGATTAACCTTCAATCACTTTTAAAAATGCTGATGCTTTTTGAGTTATGGCTTGATAAGTTTTTGTGTTACGTTTAGAACCAGTACCTTCTTTTAGTGCTTTTTCTACAGCTGTACGTGATACTTTTAATGATTTTGATATAGAAACCATAGGACTGGTTTGTAATTTTTCTATCTCGAGAGGGGAAAGCGTAACAGATGAAGTTGAATTTTTCATATATTTGGTTGCTTTATTTATTTTTAATTGCTTTGAGAGCAACAAATATATACAGAAATTCTTTATAATACAGAATTTCTTTAATTTTTTTACAATTATTCTGTATAAATGAGTATTCAAGAGGAAATATCGATACGTTTTACCCAGCTATTTAACGCTTTAAAAGAATCTGGTGAGTTTAATAGTAATTCAGATTTAGCCTCTAAATTAGGATATACACCGCAAAAATTAAATGAAATACTGAAAGGGAGAACAAAATTTAATCTAGATTTTTTACAGAAATTCTGTAATTTATTTGATATAAGTCTTGACTATATAGTGTTCGGAATAGAAAAACCAAATAGACAAAATATGTTACACGATGAAAGTGTAACAAAAAGTGTAACAAAAAGTGTAACAAACCAAAAAGACAAAAAAAGTTACACAAATAACGAAGTAAACGAACCTTCATTGGATATACAGAAATTTCCGTTGAGAACTGATATTATTGACGAATCACAGTATATTCCTCTTTACGACATAGAGGCTGTGGCAGGTATTGTACCTTTGTTTACTGACACAGCTAACCAAAAGCCAATTGACTATATTCATATTCCAAACCTACCAAGATGCGATGGTTCGGTATATGTTACTGGTGATAGCATGTATCCTTTATTAAAATCAGGTGATATTGTAGCGTTCAAGACAATAGAAGATTTTGACAATGATATTTATTTCGGTCAGATGTACATATTATCAATAGATATGGCAGGAGATGAGATAACCACAATAAAATACATTCAGAAGTCAGATAAAGAAGGTTATATACGTTTAGTTAGCCAAAATCAACATCACCAAGAAAAGGATGTAAAGCTATCTAAAATTAGAGCTTTAGGACTTGTCAGAGCTAGTATTAGGGTTAATTAAGGCTAAAAATCCAACCAAAATTAAACCAAAATTAAACCAAATTATTATTTGTTTTCTTTTAAGCCCTTGTTTTTATTGTCTTTTTGGTATTACCCCCCATAGGAAACTATTATAGGTTCATTTGAAAATTCAAAATAATTTTTAATAACATGCGAGAGACGTGAGAGATATGCATAGGATTTAGGAAATTTGTTGTCCTTCTCCAATACATCAATATTACCTTTTGTTGTAGAAATTATGATACCAACATTTTCATTCAATTTGAGGTGAGATTTTCTAATTACATCTGATAAGGAAAGTAACATCAGCTTTTCTAGCTTGGTGTAATCTTCAATATTAGTTAAATGAGAAGCCTCTGCGTTTAGGGTCTTTTCATTTATTACTGATCCATAAAATGATTTGTGAAACCATTTAATGTCATTAATTAAATCAATTCCAGAGACTTCTTGCTTTACCTTTTTCACTACAGATTCACTACCAAAACCTAAGGCAGATATAATTGAATTATGGGAAATATAAGCTTTAGGCATTTATGAGTTTATGTTTTAGTTTCCAGTTTTTAAAAAACTCTGGTAATGTAAATGACATTTCTCCGGTTTTTAAGTTTGTGAAAACCTGAGTTGTTTCACCAGTACAAACTACAGATCCGTTTTCATTTTTAATAGAATATTTAAAGACTAGTTTTGCAGCTCTATGATTTACAAAAGTTGTCTCAACAAAAGCGATATCTCCAAATTGTAAAGGTAATTTATGGTTTGTTTCAGTACTTACAATTGGTGTAGCGTAGCCTTGTTTTTTAATATCTAAATAAGAGATATTAAATTCTCGTCCAAATGCTTCTCTGCCATCTTCAAAATATTTTATGTAATTGCCATGCCAAACAATGCCTAAGGCATCAGTTTCGTTAAAGCGGACTCTTATTGTATGAGTCGTTTTAAGAGGTATACCCATTTGCATAGAATTAACTTTTTAGTATTGTATTCATTTCAGCAGTAGCCATTATTTTGCTATTAACTTTTGAAACAAATTTTACCATCGTCATGCCAGCAGCTTCGTAAGCAATAGTCGCTTCGGTAATTATTGCATCATTAACATTAGGTAATGTAAAGATTTTGGATGATTTAATTGAAGCAATAAAGCCTTCCTTTACCGGAGCCTTGTTTGCGTAAAATTTATAACCAATGTGAAGTGCTGCAGTTTGTGCCATGTGTTCCATCACTCCGGTTTCAGAAAGATTGCCGTTCTCAACAAATATGTTTTCATCAGAAATTATTAAGTTGGATACACCTTTTTTACTGTTATAAAAAAGTAAAGCATCTACCATAATCATAGGCTCACGGTGTGGGAGTAACTTTTTTATAAAGTTAAGATCAGTGATAGGTGCTTTTAGTTGATTAGTGTTCTCCATTGGTATTTTTATCATTCCAAAAGTCGTAAAAATTAAACCATTGTAAAGGATATTTTTTAATAACGCGTTCTATATTCTGAGTGTATTTTTTTAATAAATCTTTTGCATCTTTTGGTATTACTTCAACACGGCGAGCATACAAATGATAATGATAACTGGGTTCTCGCATAACATACACAAAAAGTACAGGTACATCTAAGCGACTTCCTAAATAAAAAGGTCCTAAAGGAAATTTTGTTTTTTTACCCAACAATTCCGCTTCCATACATTTAGTGTCAGCCAAATAACGATCTCCGGCAATACAAATAATTCTGTTTTCTGCCAGTGCTGCATTTATTTCAAATATATGAGAAAAATCATCCTTTACTATGATGAACTGCATCTGATCGCGTTTTAGATATTGGTTTAAATAGTCCTTAATATCTTCGTGATCCTGATCTGTAATAACAATGCTAACTGCAGCGTCTGTTAAACGTTCTCTAAAGAAATATTGAGCCAGTTCAAAGTTACCAACATGGGCACTAATTAAAATGCCACCTTTATTAAGGCTTAAGGTTTCTTTCAGAATTTTTTCACCATCAAATTCAAACGTATAATTTTTTCTCAATCCTGCTGATATAGCAATTTTATCTATTAAAGTTTGTCCAAATACATAATAGGTTTTGTAGATGCTAATTGTGCTTTTAAGCCATGAATAATTAAGACGCTTTCTAAAATAGTAACTGAGACCGCGTACATTTTTACGAGAAAATAAATAGAAATAAGGAATTGGTAAATGCATTAATGCATATGCTGCTTTAATTCCAAATTTTTTAATAAAAAACACAAAGACTTTAAATCCAAAAACGGTACCTCTAGATTTGCCGTCCCATTCTGCTGCCATTATTGTTTAAACAATTTAGTTGAGTTGAAAATAAAAGAATCAAATTTACAAGAATTTTGTGTTCTTTAGATGAAATTCTCTAATAGATTCCACCATTGATATTTACCACTTCACCAGTTATATAAGAAGCTTTTTTCGAAACTAAGAAAGATACCAAATGAGCAACTTCCTCGGGTTTTCCAAAGCGATTGGTTGGTATCATTTTTTTAAGTTCCTTTTCGTCTAAATCTTTGGTCATATCAGTTTTAATAAACCCAGGGGCAACAGCATTTACAGTTACATTTTTCTTGGCAATTTCTAGGGCAAGTGATTTAGTGGCAGCTATAACAGCTCCTTTTGCGGCTGCATAATTGGTTTGGCCAACAGCTCCTTTTAAGGCTGAAACGGAAACCATATTTACTATTCTTCCAAACTTATTCAAAAGCATGTTTTTAAGTAAATGATTGGTAACATTGTAAAAACCATTAATAGAAGTGTCCAAAACATCATTCCAATCATTTGGTTTCATCCATAAAAATAAGCCGTCTTTTGTAATTCCGGCATTGTTGACCAAAACTTCAATTATAGCATCTTTATTAGTTTGTTGCCAAGCATTGATTTGTTCTGTAACTTCTTGTTTATTGGCAACGTTAAATTGAATTATTTCTCCAAAACCACCAATTTCTTCAATGACTTTTAGGGTTTCTAAAGCTGCATTTTTATTGTTGTTATAATTGATGAGAATTGTATATTCTGTATCCTTTGCTAATTGCAAGCAAATGGCTCTGCCAATTCCTCTTGAACCGCCTGTAACTAAAGCATATTTCTTTTGCGTTTTCAATTTGTAATATCGTTAGTAATAATAAACTCTTTAACCTGTTTTACAAATGGAAACATAACCATATCCTCCTTAAAAACAGGAACTATTTCTCTAATATCCTTATACATTTTACTTGTACGGGTTGATACCTCGTTTTGTACGCCCAGATACTCAATGGCCTGAACAATGGTTATAAGTTCAATTGCCATAACTTCAAAGGTGTTTTCAATTACTTTTTTAGTAATTAAAGCTGCATTGGTGCCCATACTTACAATATCTTGGTTGTCATTGTTGTTAGGGATGCTATGTACGTACATTGGGTTAGAAAGCATTTGGTTTTCTGCCGTCGTTGAAGTCGCTGTAAACTGTACTCCTTGCATACCAAAATTTAGACCTAGCGTACCAAGATTTACAAACGGAGGGAGGATATCGTTAAGTTTTGGATTTAATAAGTAGTTTAATTGTCGCTCAGCTAACATACTCATTTTTGTAACCACTAATTTTAGTTTATCCATTTCTAATGATACATAGTCACCATGAAAATTTCCGCCGTGATAAACATGTTTATTTTCTACATCTACAATAGGGTTATCGTTGGCAGAATTAATTTCTTCAAAAAGAATTCTCTCCGTATGGTTTAGCGTATCAAGTACTGGTCCTAATATTTGCGGAACACAGCGTAGTGAATAGTATTCTTGTACTTTATCCTCAAAAACAGTAACATTTTTGTTTTCTGTATATAAATGATGCTCACGTTTTTTCACAAGTGAACTATCCTTTAAATGCTGGCGCATTTGTTTAGCAATATCTTGCTGACCTTTATGTTTTTTAGAAGCATTGAGTTCTACTGATAAATGATCGTCATAAGCCTTTACAATTTCGTTTATTGATGCCGAAGCTGCTATCATCCAATTTAATAAACGCCTTGTGTAAATTGTGTTTACAATACCAATACCTGTCATTACAGAAGTGCCGTTCATTAACGCAAGACCTTCACGTAATTCAACTGAAATAGGCTTTAATTTTTCTTTTTTAAATACATTTTGCGTTAAGTGGCGCTCACCATTATAAAATACTTCACCTTCGCCAATTAATACTAAAGCTAAATGTGCTAATTGCACCAAATCTCCACTCGCACCAACTCCTCCATGTTCATAGATTATTGGAGTTATGTTTCTGTTTATAAGCTCTGCCATTAATTCAATGGCACTTTTGTGTACACCAGAGTTACCTAATGATAAAGTGTTTAAACGAGCCAACATGGCAGCTTTTACGTATTTTGGAGGAATGGCATTTCCGGAGCCTGAAGCGTGACTGCGAATTAGATTATACTGAAGTTTAATTCGTTCTGAATCCTCAATTTTATATTGTGCCATTGGACCAAAACCTGTGTTAACTCCATAAATCACTTTTTTTTCGGAAAATGATTTTAAGAATTCAAAACTTTTTTCAACAGTTTCAATTACAGAAGAATCTATTTCCAAAGTGCTTCCTTCAAAAATAATTTGATAAAACGATTTTAATTCAAGCTTGCCTTTGAGTGTTAACATATATGGCTGATTCGATGGATTTTTCAGGATTTTTATTCAATAACCAAACGTAAAGTGGTTATTTTTGGTTCACAAATTTAAAATAATAAATTACTTATTGCTTCACATTCTATGACTGATATAAATGTAGACGTACTTATAATAGGTGCAGGTCCTTCAGGATGTGTCGCTGCAGCTTATCTTCATAAAAAAGGGATTAATGTTAAAGTGGTTGAAAAAAATGAATTTCCTCGTTTTGTAATAGGCGAAAGTTTACTGCCAAGATGTATGGATCATTTTGAAGAAGTTGATTTATTGGATTGTCTTATTTCAAAAGGTTTTGAAGTAAAGAAAGGAGCGAGATTTATTAGGAAAGATACCGTATGCGAATTTGATTTTAGCAAAAAACATACAGATGGTTATAACTGGACATGGCAGGCACCACGTGCGGATTTTGATAAAACATTAACGGATGAATTAGAACAAAGAGGTATAGATATTTCATTTAAACACGAAGTTTTGGATGTTCAATTCATTAAAGATGGGACTTCTATATCAACTGTGAAATTGAGCAATGATTATCATTATAAAATAAAAGCTAAGTTTATAATTGATGCCAGTGGTTTTGGAAGGGTTTTACCAAGATTATTAAACCTAGATAAGCCTTCTAAAATACCACAACATTCATCTATTTTCAGTCACGTTAAAGATGTTAACCGCCCAAAAGGTAGAGAAGGTACGTTGATTACTTTTGATGTTATTGATAAAGATTGTTGGTTGTGGGTTATTCCATTTTCTAATGGAAACACAAGTATTGGATATGTCTGTACAACTGACTTTTTAAATCGTTTTAAAGGTAGTGCTACAGAAATATTACAAGAGATGCTCAAGCTTTCTGATTATTACTACGAACGCTTCAAAGAAATGGACTTTTTATTTAAGCCGGTCATTATAAGAAACCATTCTAAGTCTGTAAAGCAACTTTACGGAAACGGTTATGTGCTAACTGGAAACAGTGCAGAATTCCTAGATCCTGTTTTCTCTTCAGGAGTAACATTTGCAACTGAGTCAGGTCTTTTAGCAGCCAAGTTAATTGCCAAAGCTTTGAATGGTGAGGTGGTTGATTGGGATACTTCATATTCCAATTACATCAAAGAAGGAGTTACAGTTTTTGGGACTTATGTTAAAGAATGGTACACTGGTAATTTACAGACCATATTTTTTGAAGGAGAAACAAATCCAGAAATTAAAAAACAAATATGTGCTGTTTTAGCAGGTTATGTCTGGGATAAATCAAATCCTTTTGTTAAAAATCATAACCGACTGCTACCCACTTTGGCTCACGTAATTAGGATGGGAGTTTAATGTGTGATTAACTTTTGAAATTTTCCGATTAGAAAATAAAACTATGCACGCATAGTAATTTTTATATCTTTACGAAAATTTTATTGAAATGAATCCAACTAAAATAACTCAACTTCTCAAAATTAAATATCCTATAATACAAGCACCAATGTTTTTGGTCTCTAATGTTGCTATGGTTACTGAAGCAATGAAAGCTGGTATAGCAGGTTGCATACCTGCATTAAATTACAGAACACTTGAGGAATTAAGAGCTGCGGCAAAAGAGTTAAAAGCAAATAAAGTTGAAGGTGGTTCATTTGGTTTTAACTTAATCGTTAATAAATCTAACATAAAATACAGAGGTCAACTTGAGGTTCTGTGTGAAGAAGGTTGTGATTTTATTATAACTTCTTTAGGAAGTCCTGAGGAAACTATAAAGCAAGCTCATGCTGCTGGCATTAAAGTGTTTTGCGATGTGACAGACTTGAGATTTGCCAAGAAAGTAGAACAATTGGGTGCTGATGCAGCAATTGCTGTAAATAGTGAAGCTGGTGGTCACCGTGGAAATCTATCACCGCAAGAATTAACTTCATTATTGAACAAGGAATTAAATATTCCGGTGATTTCAGCAGGTGGAGTAGGTTGTAAAGCAGATATAGATAAAATGTTGAGTTATGGAGCAGAAGGAGTTTCCGTAGGAAGCCCATTTATAGCTTCGGTTGAAGCAAGTGTAACTGATGAGTACAAACAAGCTTGTGTAGATTATGGAGCAGATGATATCATTATGACCGAACGTATTTCTGGTACTCCTTGCACAGTAATTAATACACCATATGTTAAAAAAATAGGCACTAAAGCTACGTGGATAGAAAATCTTTTGAATAAAAACCGAACCCTAAAGAAATGGGTGAAAATGATTCGGTTTTCAATTGGTATGAAAGCTACTGAAAAAGCAGCAAAAAAAGCGACATATAAAACTGTTTGGGTTGCTGGCCCAAGTATAGAACATACTAACGCTATTTTACCTGTTAAGGATATTGTAGCCAACTTAACTGTATAAATAAGGTCGCTTTAATTTTATTACCTTAGTTTAATATAAATTACTTTTTATGAAAAATGCACTTATCCTCTTCTTTGTGTTGCCATATTTATTTTTCACTACAAACATTCAAAAAACAGATTTTGTAGGGAAATGGACTGGTGAGGATAATGGGGAAATAGGCTTTATTATTTTTGACGATGAAGGCTATGCGGCTTTTGAGGTTAATGGACAGTTATTAGGTGGAAAAGATTTTGAAATGAATGGCGAAAAAGGGGAGATGACCTACAAAATTGACGATTCTAAAGACCCTATAGAAATAGATCTTACCATGCGAAAATTTACTTCAAAAGAAGAAAGAACGTTGTTGTGCATCGCAAAATTTACTGATAAAAATAACTTAATGTTCGCTATGGGTTATGGAGATACAAGACCTGTAGATTTTAATGGAGATGAAACCATTGAACTACAACGTGTAGAATAATTTTATTCAAAAGGAATTCAGAAAAGATATTGATATCCCTAGACTTTATTCTTTGCTTAATCGATAAAATTATGTCGTTTAAAGCCTAATTCTCTTTACATATAAGACCAACTTAGTTACTTTTATATAAACTTAAAAAATAAGTCATAAAAAGAGTGAAATCAATGTCTAAACGCATTTTATTTATTAGCTGTCTCTTATACACATCTCCGAGCCCACGAGACCGAGGCTGATCTC
>OJDK01000207.1_pt1 | contig 35353 bp, 25 predicted proteins | sample 1592791 | NCBI WGS metagenome assembly OJDK01 (sample SAMN05416878, study PRJEB24817) | seawater metagenome | isolation source: Sea water | place: Canada:Atlantic | collected 2013-11
TCACTTGCTTTACTGCTGCGATCTTGAATTCTTCGTTATATCGTTCACCAGCCATCTCGGCCTCCTCTTTAAATACATTGTAACTTTAAAGAGTGTCTAGGAAACTAGGAGCGATTCATACCATTCATGAGTTGGTAATTGCTATCAGCCTGCATGATATGGGCATTGCAGCTTTGGCATGCATCTTGATATACGAACATAAATGCAAATTTTTACAATCAATGAAGATTAATAGGAAGTGTTATGGAAAATAAGCGTAAGCAAGAACTCGTCAGCTACCTCAATGATATGTCATCTGAGTATCAGAAGGCTGTCGATACCGCTCCAGAGTTATTGAATGGTGTTTCAGAAGGGTGGTTTTTGTCTTTAGATAAAACGTCTTCTAAAGTTGCAAAAGGACATGTATTTGTTCCAGTTGTGGGTGGTTTCAGTGCAGGTAAGTCGACGGCTCTGAATGGTCTGTTAGAACGAAAGATTTTGCCTGAAGCTGTTTCAGCTGAAACGGCGATTCCAGCGGAGCTTCACTTCAGTACAGATGAACATTTGCTGGCGCTTGGCGTTAATGGGGAGTGGGAACAACATCCATTAGAATCTTTGTCTGAGTTGACGAATCGCGCAGCTGAATTTCAGGTGGTGCGGCTGTTTGTGAATTGTCAGGCATTGAAACAAATTGAACCTCTGGTATTAGTGGATATGCCCGGATTTGATTCGGGTTTAGATCAGCATAATCAGGCGATTTTACGCTACCTAACGTCTGGGGTTTTGTACTTATACTTAGTTAATTCGAAAGACGGTACGGTAAATCGACAAGATTTTCGTCGCCTCGAAGAAATTGTAGATCTTGGTCGCTCTGTCCGTGTTTTCTTGAGCCGCTGTGATTTAATTGCTCCGAGTGATTTGCAAGATATTCGAGAGTTAGTTGTCGATCAGTTAGCTTTAATACTTGATGGCTCCAGTGTTGAGTGTATCGATCAAGATACGATTCAGCCTATTATTTCTGCGTTAGATAACGCTGATCTGAGTAAGTTATTTGACGGCATGTATCTTAACGAGGTTAAAAGTCTTTATTTTGATGCAAATGCCAATCTGTGTACTGCTATATCTGCATTGTCGAAAAATTCGAAAGAAATAGAGAAGCAATTAGATGATGCGAAAATATCTGTTGCTCGTGTAGAAGCAGAAAAAGACCAGATGTTGAATGAAGTGAAAAATGCTGCGGTCGATGAAAAAGCAAATTTAATCGTCAGCCGTGTTGAGAAAACACTGCAATATTCACTATCTGAGCTGGCGGTTACTGCATCCGCCGGTCAGGAAGCATTAAGTCGAAGTGTTGGTGATCTCGTACGCAGTACGCTTACGGTTGAAATTCAGAAATTTGTGCGTAGCTACTCTTCTGAAGTGGTGTTTAAGTTTTCCGACACCTTTAAAGTGAATACGGATTTTTTGAATACAATGAAACAAGACTGGTTGCGGGATTTGGCTGCTACCTTAGAGATTGAAGCAATGAATGCGCTTTCTGGAATTTCTGAAGCGCACACTCCTCGATCAGATAATTTGGGAAATGTTTTAGCTAGTATGTTAAGTGGGGTCGCAATGCGTATCCCTAATCCGGTTCTTAAAGTTGTACTTGCAGTTTTGCCACAATTTATAAGTTCATTGTTTGGAAATTTTCAAGAGAAAAGGAAAGAGGATCAATTTAGTCAGGTTATAGCGGATCAACTTATCCCCGGTGTTACTGCTCAAATTCGTCCACAGGTCTTGGATTCACTCAATAGTATTCAGTTGGAAATGATAAAAGCAGTAGCTGAACAGTTTTCTCAGAAAATAGAGTGTGAGAAGAAAATTCTTGATGATTTAGTAAACTCTTCTGATTCGGTTCGTGAGTCGTTACGAGAAGGTTTAAATACTTTGAAAAGCATTCGAACCAGTATAAATCAACTCACCGACCAAATTTTAAATAAGGGTTGATACCGATGAATAATGAAAAACTTCAAAATGCATTGTCAGCGTTGGAGTCCATTGTTGAGCGTAATGAAGATATCTGTAACTCCGAAATAAAAAGCCTACTAGCGCAAGACAGTTTTTACAGTGCTCGCCAAGTGTCCGAGCACTTGACCCATTTAAGAGATGCCGAGCGTGTTCTTAAAATAGGTGTTATCGGTCGGGTAAAAGCGGGTAAATCTTCACTCATTAACTCTCTTCTTTTTGAAGGAAAAGAAGTATTGCCTAAAGCGGCCACGCCGATGACGGCGGCACTGACATCCATTGGTTATTCGGATAAATTTACAGCTAAGGTTCGATTTTTTAACAACGAAGATATTAGTCAAATTAAAGCTCAAGCTCATCTATTTGATGCTGAAGTCGAGCGAAGTGTCAGCAAGCTAAAGGAGGAGCACAAAGCCCGTCAGTCAGAACGTCCAGGAGCGCCTCAGCAAAATCTAGATGAAACTCGCTTACGAGAAAAAGCCATTCGTGAGGTAAGCAAAAATGCGACCTTATCTGCTGCCGCTGATTTATGGCAGCGTATATCAAGTTCTTCTGATGTAGATTCATCCACCTTGGGTGACGAGAAAATTCTGCATGGAAATTCTCCAGAAGAACTCAACGATCAACTAATGGATTATGTTGGCTCTTCTGGGCGGTATATGCCGTATACCCGAGAACTTGTTTTGGGTATGCCCCTTGAATCTCTAAAGGGAATAGAGGTGCTAGATACTCCTGGGCTAAATGATCCCGTCAAGTCGCGTGAGCAACGCACGTACGAGCGACTAAAAGAGTGTAGCGCCGCTTTTATTGTTAGCCCATCGGGTCAGTTTATGAGTGAACAGGATTTCGATTTAGCGGATCGCTTGAGTGCTCGGGAAGGAACCCAAGAAATTTATATTGTGGCCAGTCAAGCCGACCTTCAACTTCACAGTAGTGTAAGAGCAGATGCGAAAGGTCAATTCCCCGAAGCGATTAAACAACTTCGTGGCTCTATGGCTAGCCAAGCTACAAAAGCTTTAGCGAAGTGCGAAAACGAAGTACTCAGAAGAATTGCGAACGAACAAGACAGTCGATTGTTTTTAACCTCAGGCATTTGCCAGACGTTGCTACTAAATCCTGTAGCGACTAACGATCAAACTGCTCAGCATGCGATTGGTTTACTTAAAAAAAGCTATCCCGACTATTTCTCGGATGACGAGATTACAAACAAAAGCCTGACACTTTTATCCGGTCGAGATGCACTGCTTAGTGCGATCAAGTCTGTTCAAGCCAAGAAAGAAGATATATTAGCCGCACAAGAAGCGAGCTTTATTAGTGCTCAATGGAAGACGTTTATAGAAATTCGAGATGCTGTAATACAACAACTCAATCAACGTAAGAACGATGTTGAAACGCTGGATAAGGCCGAAGTGGAAGAAAAGCTACAAGCAATTAAAAAAGCCGCTTCGAAAGGAATCTCGGTTGCCAATAACGAATTTCAAGATCAAGTGGCAACCATGTCAATTAATTTAACAGCGCAATTAGAGCGGGTAATGCAGCAAGCCATTCAGTATGTTGATGAGCAGGGAGAGCAAGCCGAGGGTGTTGAGCACAAAACAGTGAAAGTCGAAAAAGATGGAGCTTGGTCTTGGGTTGGAAGAAAGATCGGACTGGGAGGCTATGAAGATCAACAGGTTTCCGAGACGACATTAAAACCACTTCCTATTCGACGTGCTTTAGACGGTATGGCGCGTCTTATTCGTAATGGGCTTAACGATTGCGCCACAACCAATATGTTGCAGTGGCAACGTAATTTAATCAGTAGTTTATCTCGCCGTATGCGCGAAGAAATGGGTGATGAGTTAGTAGATATCGATCAACTTCAGTCGGTGTGTCGTAACACGGTCATGATGTTAATGGAGCATCCCAAGCTGGACGTGCCAGAATTGCCAGGCGAGTTAGCTCGTTCTCGCATGATCAAGGGGAGTAAGGTTGATGAGTATATCGAAGCGGCCAATGATTATTTGAGGGTGTTGGAAAAAAGTGGAAATAATTTTTCTGATGAAGTTCGTAGTAAATTTAAAACGATAGCGGATAAGGATATTGGGCGCAGTCTTTTAGAAGACTTAGTTGCAGAAATGGAGCAGCTTAACCAAATGCTAGAGTATAAAGCGACGACGATTGAGAAAATTTCGCGCATGGCGAAAGATCTTAAGGAGATTTGATATGACTTCTAAAGATATATCCGTTGTATTGGATCGTTCGTTTTCTGAAAAATTTGCGGGATCGCTATTTCCGGCAGTTTCAAAATTACGGAAAAATTATGATGTATCCGTGACTACTAATAATCAGCTAGTCGTGACTATTGCCGAGAACATGACTGAGTTATCCAGCTTGAAGTCCGATCTTGATGCTAAGGTTTTGGAAGTTGATGAGTTACGTAAAAGCTTCTCACAATTAAAGTCTAAAGCAGTAAGTTTGAAGGATATAACTCAGGCCCAGCAAGCTATGATTAGCAAATATAAGTCGACGCTGTTCACTGCAGAAGCCAGTCTTGATGATTTGCAAAGCCGGTATCAGTTAATTTGTTCGGCAGTTTCGCCTAAAGTTATTTCATCCGATCGATATAGAAATTTTACGGACATTATTGAAAATAAACTCTTACCTTTTATGAATCGAGTGGGCGTCGTTGAAAACGAAGCAGAACAAGTCACTAAAATCAAAGCAATTGATGATCAGTTTCGCTTATTGGAATCATTAAGAGTTTTCGCTGAGCGCACTGTAGTTGCGGTTGCTGGCGGTTTTAGTAGCGGTAAATCATCCTTTATTAGCAGCTTATTTGCGACCAACGAATTAGCTCTTCCAATTGGTATTGAACCCGTTACAGCGATACCTACGTATGTATTTCACTCCGATAATCTAAGAGTTACAGGATATACACCTGCAGGAGGTCAGTTTGATATCGCTCCAGAGATGTATAAGCGTCTGTCTCATAAATATCTTGAAGAATTTGGATTCAACCTGAAGAATCTCTTACCTTTCGTTGCGCTGGAAACACCGTTGCGCTCGTATGAACATTTATCATTCATTGATTTACCAGGATACAATCCTGGTAATCGTGATGGCGCCACTAGTGGAGACAGTTTCACTTCGTCTGAGTTTTTAACACAAGCTCAAAAAATAGTTTGGGTTATTGGTTTTGATGCCAATGGCACAATATCCTCTGAAGATATTGAAATTTTAACCGAACTTACAGAAAACGAAGTGCCCTTGTATGTTGTTCTTAATAAAGCAGATCTGCGTCCTTTCTCTACCTTGCAAGATGTGATTGACGAAATAGAGGATGAACTCTCGATAGCCTGTATTCCATACGAAGGGATTTGCGCCTATAGCAGCGAAAATGGGGGAGAATTGTTATATGGTCAGCGAAGCCTAGATGAAGTTCTTAGTGTATGGAATACACCGCAGGACTCTTCGGCAGCGTTACTCGAAAAATTAAACTCTGTATTAGATACCTACGAAAAGGCTCTCCATAAAGATACCTCAAATCGTGAAAGTAAGGTTGTGGTCATCAAAGCCCTAGAGCTAAATTTGCTGGAATTGGGTGCGTTTGATACCGAAATTAGATCTGATTTTAACCTGGAATCTTACTTTGAACCAGGAGTTGAAGATAACGCTAGCGATGACGAAGTTGACGAAAATGAAAGTGTTAATTCATATAGCAATTTAATGGCAGCTATTATGGGCGTTACGAGTTCTAAAAGGACAAATAGCAAGGAGAAAGCTCACGCTAAATCTAAGGATGAAGTTTTTGAGAAAGTAGATGATAAGAATACTAAGAAAAATAAATTAGTTGAACCCGAATTTACTCGATCAGATCTAATTAATACGATAAGGGATCAAATTCAAGGTTTGAAAAATGATTATCAAACAGAGTCGAATCGTAAGCTGATCAAAGAGCTGAAAGGTATTAGGGCGCAAGTAGAGTCTTTGTTTTAGTTTTTTATATAGATTGGGTTTCAGGAATTGGGTCAGTACTTTTTTCACGATTAAATGCTAGTTCTGAATAATGAGACCAAGTCGAGTAGAGGTCAATTTCCGCGAGATTCCAATGCCACGAAAAACGCATGGTCTCATTTTGGTCTCATTTTGGTCTCATTTTGGTCTCATTTTGGTCTCAACTAAGATTGTGTAAGTAATCACTTACTTGGGAGGTCTTGAAATGATGGCCCGCCCGGCAGAATTCGAATCTGCGACCTCTGCCTCCGGAGGGCACCCCTGACTATTAATCTTATTACCGTTTAATGCACATTAAATTATATCCCATTGATATGTAATCAGTTTTTTCTTCGCCGTTTTGGAGCGATTTAGCGACACTTAAGATCGGTTGGTCACAAAACCCATTTTCAGATTGGTTGCCAGACAACCACAATTTGATAGCTACCTCGTTTACGATTGATTTATTGCGTCGATCCAACCCCCTTTTGAAGCCATCGCCCATTCTCAATACGGCGTTCTGCGAGCCTGAAGTTGGCCGTGTGCTCGAGTACGAGATGTGTTCAATATCTGTGAGCTTTCAATGCTTTTGAGCGATCCATATGCCTGAGATAGTTGAACCCTGTTTATGACACATACATATTCAATCCTCTACAGAGGATTAAATTGATTTTATCCCTACAGAAGGATAAACGTATGAAAGTTACTTCAGCTGAACTCCTCGCTAAAGCGATGAGGCAAGCCAGAAAAGATCAACTGCTCTCGCAGGCAGCAACAGCCGATAGAATAGGCATTAAGCAAGCAACCGTATCAGCATTTGAGAATCATCCAGACGGAAGTCGTTTAGATGCCGTATTCGAATTGCTGTCTGCGTTGGAGCTTGATTTGCAGATAAGGAGACGCAATGCCCCAATAGACACACCCAGTGGGATCAGGAGTGGTAATCAATGCCTGAGAATATGTTGCTCTTATTGGAATCTCCGTTAGAATTCTCTATAAAAAATGCCCAAGCAGCTAGGAAGTTTGATCTTTTGCTTTTGTGATAGAGATGCGGCCAGTTTTTAACTTCATGATCTAGGAAGGATATTGAGTCGCGTGCACTCATTGCCACAAATTGCCGTTGTTGTTGCAACTCATAATCGATGCCGGCTGCTTTCGAAACGAGCACTCCCCTCAATTGCAGCTCAGTCATTTCTTCCTAGCTACCTAGTAGTTGTTGATGACTCTGGTCCCGAAGTTCGTACTTTAAACCAAATTGCAGTATCACTACTCGATATCGATGCTTGCAGTACGCACTATCTAGAAAACCAACGAACAGCTGGAGCTAGTGGTAGCTGGAATACCGCATTGGAGTTTTTGAGTTCTAGCGTTACAGATCCCGATCAGTTACTTGTAGCCTTTCTAGATGACGATGATGCTTGGCATTCAGACTACCTCAAGTTGTCCTTCGAGGCCGTGTGTGAATCTCAGCTTGATATGATTGCCGCTGATTTAGTTCGACTAGAAGGGGGGCAAAAAGAGCCGGTCATTTGCGCAGCGCCAGAAAGATTATTGGCAGATGACTTCCTTATTGCTAACCCTGGAGTTCAAGGCTCAAATTTGTTTCTGCGTCTGAGCCTTTTACTTAAAGCTGGATGTTTTGACGAGGAGCTGCAAAGTACAACAGACCGTGATCTATGCATCCGTTTAGCTGATCTAGGGAATGTACGATTTGCTCGCTTGCCATTTGCGTTGGTTGACCATTTTGCCGATTTTGACAGGCAAAGACTTAGTACCACTGGTTCCCCCGCTAAGTTAAACGGTCTATCAGCTTTCTGGCGGAAGTATTCAGGACGAATGAGTTCGGAACAGAAGGGATTGTTTTGTGATCGGGCATCTAAACTCTTCGGTTGGTCTTCTTCAGAAACTTCTACCCTATCGGCTTTAGATGAATCAAAAACGGATTCATCTTTAAATGTAGCGATAGACTGCCAGGGTCGAGGTGATTGCTTCACAGTTAAGAGTATAGAAAATAAAAAGTATGAATTGCACCACCAAAAGCCATTTTCTCTTTATGTTGGTGTGATTACTTCTGAGCCTTCCATGCTCCTGCCACTTCTACGTGGTTTGGCATTACTAAAGCAGGATGCCTTCCTATCCAATTTTGCTGTGATCATCCTTGATAATTGTTCATCGCCATTAGAGCTAGCTGAAGTTGTTAGTAGCACTCAATTGGTTGGATTAAAAATTTCCGTCATCACCGTCGAGCGCCAGTGCAGAGATGCAGCTGCAGGAGTATTTGGCAAACCTTTTATTAAGCGTCCAGTCGAGCAGGTTGGAATTGCTCAAGGAAGAACCATGCTGCAGCGATATCTAGGCAGCTTGATGGAGAGTGATCAAGATTCTTTCGGTTGGATTCTTGATGACGACATGCGGGTAGATGGTCGTGCTAAAGATTATTTGTCTTGGTTACCTGTATTTCGAGACTACGGAATCGATGTTCTGATCGGTACTTACGAAGGATCATCTCCGAACCCTCCGTTAAACGGACTACGGGTTAATTTGGTCGATTTATTTCATAATCTTGTCTGGTTGAAAGGCTTGCCAGATCAAGCCATATTGCCAGATCGATCTATTGAAAATTGGTATCAGCGTGATAAATATGCAGACTATTATTATGACTTGTCACGTAAGCATTCGGGCCATCTTGAAACGCCTCATTGGATTGAGCCGAAGCATCAATATGAGACAGTTGTCGAAGCTAGGTCGAGATTGCTAGCCAGCGCATTGGGTATTCTAAATGGAGAGCCACTTACCCGTCCTATTCTAGCCCGGTTACCATCCGACCCTCTTGAATCCGCCAAAGACTCAGTTAATCGAGGAGGCAATACATTCATATTAAACCCCGCTGTTTTGCAGAAGACTCCCAATCTAATCATGCGAGTTTCAGGTCGAGAGGCGAGACGTTCAGATATGATGTGGGCTATAGTCAACCGCCATTACCGTGGAATGAGTATCAAAGCGGTTAGTTTTCCAGTCCATCACGTTGGGAGAATTAACTGCAGACCAGCCATTAACTTCAAAAAAGTGCAGGATGAAATCATCGGCTCAGCGCTATATGCGGGGCTCACTGAATTTTTAAAAGACCATCCTAAGCACGATTTGAAATTTTCTAGACGGGAAATTGAGAGAATAACAAGCCTCACTGAGCAGCATGCTGAAGCACGTCTTTTGCTACTACAAAATAGCTTCTATCGTATCATCGGTTTGCGTGAATCAATCAAATCCATTGTTCCTAAAGACGTTTTGGTCGAGCTGTTGGGTTATATCGACAGCTACTTAACGCTGGGTGACTTTAATAAAATCCGTAACGCGATACGCGCAGTAATCCGAGCTCCAGAAATCTATGATTTTGTGAACTATATGCAGAAAGTCGCTGATGAATTTTCTGAAAAAAGTGTGGATATAAATTTCATTTTGAACCAGCTTCAGCTGGATACGAATACAGATACAAGGAGTTAAGCGATGTTTCTGTCGCTAGAAAATTGGTGCAGTCTTCCTACCCCAATGGGAAATTTTCGCATGTATGATTCGGGTGATGATTCCGTTAGGATAATCAGTTTCGGGGCTATAGAAGAACTTGGTTCAGAGCCATTGATTAGAGTCCATTCGTCCTGCATTGCTTCGGAAGTGTTCGGCGCGTTGGATTGTGACTGTGCCGATCAATTGAGAGAAGCGATGAAGTTAATTGCCTCTGAGGGAAGGGGATTGATTCTGCACCTGCGTCAGGAAGGGCGAGGGCATGGCCTTGCTCTAAAGATCCGTGCTGTAAGCACAATGGAACGTCGTAATCTTGATACGGCTGAAGCGTTCGAGATATTGGGATTGGATCAGGATATTCGTAGTTATCCTCAGGCTGTAAATGTATTAAAACATATAGGCGTGAATACAGTTCGGCTCATTTCAAATAATCCTCGTAAGAAAGCGTATCTAGAAGAACGAGGAGTTTCTGTAAAAACCGTTAATACACATCCTTCAATTCGGCCAGAAAATGCCGAGTATTTGCGAACTAAAAATAGCAAGCTTGGCCATTGCTTACCGCTCGCGACGGAGACTGACACTCATAGTGATATCCAATTCTACCATTCAGATCAACCTTGGGGACAGCTCTCTAACTTTTCTAAGCACTCGGTATTTATTGATGGTCGAATTTGGCCAACCGTTGAACATTTCTATCAAGCTCAGAAGTTTTCTGGAGCATCAATAGAAGAGATTCGTCAATGCGCTACTCCTACGCTCGCTAAAAATCGGGCTTATGAATTCCCTATAACTTCGGTCAGAACTGACTGGTTGATCATTAGAAATGGAATTATGTTGCAAGGGTTGAGGGCTAAATTTAACCAGCACCCTGAATTACGAGAGTTATTATTGAGCTCTGGTAATCGACGTATTGTCGAGCACACGAAGCAGGATGCATATTGGGGGGATGGTGGAGATGGCTCCGGCCGAAACCTTTTGGGACAGCTTCTTATGCAGGTTCGAACAGAGCTGTGCCACGAAATTGAGACCCAGAGCCTAGTTGGCTGAGGTTACATTTATGTGTGGGATCGTAGTGCTTCATGGCTCTAATGCCATGCTTCGACTGCCTAGCTGTCTGGGAAGACTTCGTCACCGAGGTCCTGATGATCAATATATTTGGTCTCAGGATCAGATCGCTTTAGGCTTTACTAGACTCGCGATAAATGGAGTTGGAATAGAAGGTCGCCAACCGCTTCAGTTAGGAAATTACATTGGTGCTTTCAATGGAGAGATATACAACTACCAGGAATTAATTCATGAGCATGGATTGAGCCTCAATAGTTGTGACACGCATGTTATTTTACCGATATTTGAAAAGTTTGGATTAAGAACTCTTGATTTACTGGATGGGTTTTACTCGGGTGTTATACACCAGTTGGGAAGCTCAGAAGTTTATTGCCTTCGCGATCATATGGGCAAAAAACCTTTGTTTGTAGGAAGGTCTGGGAGTGAAACATTCATTACAAGCGAGCTCAAATCAATCAATAACATAGATTGGTTTGAGTCACTTCCTTTAGGAGTGTCACAAGTTGACCTTCATACCGGAAGGGTAACTGCTATTTTTGGCCATTCAAAATATCAAACTCAAAGAAAATTACTGGAGTTATTTAATCTTGCTGTTGCTAAGCGGATGCCTCCAAAGGATCAGCCTGTTGGTATATTTCTTAGTGGTGGTCTAGATAGCTCACTTATCGCTAGTGCAGTCTCTCGTTTGCGTGATGATGTCACCTATTTTACGCTGGGTAATGACGAGGGACCGGATAGGAAGTCGGTTGAATTACTTGTTAGTGCGTTAGGATTGCAGGATGTTCGGTTTCTTCCTCTTCCCGAATTTGACCGGATTCCTGATCTTATTAAATCTGTTGTGTACTCGACGGAAAGCTACAATCCGTCCATCGTAAGTAACGGTATCGCTACCTATTTATTAGCACAGGCTGCGCATGATGCTGGAATCAAAGTCGTTCTTACGGGTGAGGGCGCTGACGAATTATTTGGTGGCTATCATTTATTCAAAGAAAATGATCCTTGGAGGGAGACGAGAGCACAACTCATCAGCGATATGCAATTCACAGAGCTACGTCGTTTAGATCTGAGTTGTATGGCGCACAGTGTGGAGCCTCGATGCCCATTTTTAGATCGTCACATCCATGCTTTTAGCGACCAACTTAGCTTTAATGACTTATATTCTGATGGCGAAAATAAGGTCATGCTGCGCCATTGTCTCAGTAGCTTGCTTCCATCCGAAATACTGCATCGTAAGAAAATGTCGTTTGATGTTGGTAGCGGCATTCGAGGTCAAGTTGTTCGTTATCTTCGTCAAAACGGTCGAAGCGAGCGCGAAGAACTCCGGATCATATGGAATCAACATTTTGATCATCAAGAATCTAATTCGTACTTCCATAGCTATCCTACGTTTGATGCCCTCATTGACCGGCGTGGAGAGTCTCATCGATGATTCTATATACTTCCGAATATGAAGAGATAAAAGCGATAGAAGCCCTTATGCTGGAAAAATTCAGGTCTGAACCTTTTCATAATCTAAAGCTTTTGTATGGAAGTAAAATTAAGGTTGATCTTCCTGGTGGAACTTGTTCAGATAAAACATTAAGTTTTTTGAGTGCTGCAAAAAAATCTGGATTTGATGCTTCTCTGCATTCCGGCTCTATTGGAGGAAAGGAAATTCATCGACTAGCAAAAATTGATCTTTCCAACCGAAGATTTTTCGCCGATGTAGGAAATGGTTGGCCATCATTGAGGTTGTATCCGGCGTATGAAGCAATAAGTTTTGAATGTTTTGGTATGAGGTTTAGAACAGAAATTTCGGGATCAGTGTTATCTGTCTATCACTTAAAACAAGGTAAAGAAGCACTTCAGTTGGAAATTGATGTAAGAGATCAACCAGAAGATAAAATCAAAGCCGATATAGAGGCAAGATTCAACTCAGGAATTATTTACCCTTTCTCAAGTAGTATTCGGTTATCACAGATAATTGAAGATGATTTTCTCTTTCTTCGTGGCGAACGATTGGAAATATATAGTAATGATGAACGAAAAATAATTGAAGGCATCAATGACTTAAACTTTCATCAAATAGTCAAAAAGCACTTTGGCTATGATGTTTTTTCAAGATTCTAGAAGTTTAAATCCTCATTGTATTGAAATGTAGTATGTCCATAATGAATTTTAGATTTCTATAATTAATTAATATAAATCTAAAATTGATATAAAAATTTAGATTCAGAGTGGCGTTGCCAGAATAATATTCGATAACTCGTATATGTAAACCTATACCACTCTGCTATTGGACCAACGATGCAGGCGCTCTAAACTATCATCGTCATTGTTTACTATTAAGAATTGCCTTATGCTCATCCCGTTTAGTGGTTCTAATGCGTATGGATGATTAAAGAAGTGATTGAAAGCACCATCTGGAGAAGATAGCATCACAGCTCTATGAATTGAGGCGAACATACTAATCTTCATTATAAATTTCAGATCAGCATTAGCATCTCCCATCTCATCGAGATTACCTAATAAGTCCTCATACTCCTCGATAGTCATTTCTAACACTTGAGCTGACTCTTCGTGAGTTAGTTGCCATAACTTAGCAAGAACGCCAAATGCTTCTACAACCTGAGCTACTGAAAACTGAATGTCTGAATTTTTCATAATCGATCCTTATATTTGTATTGTCATGGAAAAATAGTCCCTATGTTACAGATGCTAAATTTCTTTAAAAGTGTTTTTTTAGAGAATGAATGATTTTAGAAATTATAGAAATATAACGTTATCGATTTTTCCCTTGTACGAAAATTTTTTATAGATTATTAAATTATTACCAGAATTTAGTAATTAACTTTTTAACGTCTTGCGCATAGATTAGGTTCTTCATCGTTTCTAGTAGTCGAGGCTATAATGATTTATTTCAAAATATTTACAAAAAGTTATCCTTATAAATTCGAGTCATTTACCCCACTGATACCTTATAACTCATCGCCTCTCTAAGTTGTTTTTTTACTATATAATTCCAGCTATAAGCCATTTACACCTGAGCTACCTTATAACTTTTGATCGAGCATACAGGCCGGAGCTGGTAATTAAGAAAGTAAACGGGTCAAGAACCCAATAAGTCATTGTTGTAATTAGTAAATTATAAAAATTTCCATGAGCCTATCTTATCCGTGCGGTATAATCAGCCCTCTCAGGATCGGTTGGTGGCAGGGCATTAAGAAAGTAAACCGGTCAAGAATATGATTTATTTACGACTGGGAAAGCTGGATTTACGCCTCGACCACTAGAAACGGTGAAGAGCCCTTGTAACATCCGACACCGGCCTACCCGGAGCACTGGTCGGAAATAACAAAGTAAACGGGTAAATAAGAAAGTAAACACATCAGCAACCCAATAATCCATTGTTTTTACTAGATAATTTCCATTTAACTCACTCAACCACAAGCGCCTTATAACTTCTGACACCGGCCTACTCCGATCGCTGCAGCCCAGAAATAAGAAAGTATGGTATTGAAACCATAACTTGGCCGTTTTGGCCACTTTATGCTTACTTAGGTAAGCAGAATTGGCCGCAAAATCGTTTGCCAATATTGCATAGATCCCCCCTACCGACGCCTGACACACTATTCTCTGGACGCAACAAAACCTCGAACATAATTCGTGCAGTTGAACACTTAACGCACGGAAATAATGGAGACACATCCTAGGCTCCCACATCGAAGACACATCTTCACTAAAGACCGAAATCAAGCAATTGCTTTCAGTTTTTTTGTTTCTAAATCATGACATTAAGCCCTCCCTAGAACTTTTTCTAAGCTGTAGGATATTTGACATAACGTCCAACCCATAACTAACGCTAATAACCAGTATTCATAGGATAAATTTTCTATCGAGGTCGAGGTGTTTATATTTAATGTAACAAGATGTTACAGCGCTGAGGGAATTGCCATGAATATGAGTACACCGATAATATCATTGATGTCATTCATGCTCGTAGCATGCGGAGGAAACAGCAATAATGATGAGGAAAAACCCGTAAGCATTGTGGTGGATGACTCACCACTAGTTAGGGGGGGAAGTGGAATGAGTTGCCTGCCCGGTGGTGAATCTTCTTTTAAAACTGGTAACGCGGATAAATTAGCCAGAGTCGATAAGCTTTGTGTCTTAGCGAAAATGGCCTATATGGAGGCTGACTCACTTGATGAAAGTCCAACGGTGTATTTTACCACTGACTTTAAAGATACAGGGACGGATTATTTAGAAGGTTATCCAAAGCCCAACGGTACCTTATATGATGGTACACAAATACATACTGGCATAGACATGCAAGGGGCTGGTGAACTAAAAGGCTCTAAAATCGCCTCAATAACGAACGGTGTCGTGGAATATGTAAACCAAGCTAAAGGATATGTCGTTATTAGATTTCAGGTATCTAACGGGGATTACAGAGCGCTTGGCTACATGCACATGACTGACATCCAAGTTTATGAAGGAGATGAAGTGAGTGTTGGTAAGTATATAGGTACTTCGAGCAATGTTGGAACAAAATCCATTCATCTTCACTTAGATGCAATTAATTGCAATTTTGCCTATGCAGTTCCAAATTTCGAGCCGAGTAGTGTCTACACTTGGGGAAATGGCACAAAAGAAGGTCTTGTGATTGAACCAACCTCTCTCATAGATGAGATCGTATCTGGCAACACGAAAATTCCTACAGAGTCAGAACGAAAAGTAACAGTATGTGTTCCTGAACTGATTGAAAGTGATATTGCTAATAGGCTGAGTGGCTCAGTCAAAGCTGGCACGAACATCAAATTCTCCATCTTAGATCAAGATCAAAATATTATTTTGGAAGAAAGCTACAAACCTCAGAAAGTGGAAAATGGACGAGAGGATGTATATGGCTATGGCTATAACTTTGGGCAAGAAAGCGCGTTAGGGTCGACGGCGTCTGGTAATTACATCATGCAGGTCAGCGCATCCGTCGATGGAAGTATTTATACCACCTCCCATCCATTCTACTTCAATCAAAATACTCCGGCAGACACCATAGACTTAAACTTCTCCAATTCAGAGTATACCTACCTCAACGGAGGGCAATACATTGAGGGCTGTATCATTTCTGAGAAAGACCTAAAGGAAGTTGAAGTGCAAATCAAAGACCCTGAGCTTGTCTTGTATAAGCAAACGTGGACGGCAGAATATATAAGAGATTCACTAAATGGCCACGATTACTGTAATGGCGCAGATGGAATCAACATAGATGAGTTAGGATTTAGAGGTAAAAACAGTAATGACGAAAGGCTCGACTTTGATTATGAAGGTGCGTATGAAGGTACGATTATTGTTAGGTTTGAAGATGACTCCGAAATCACTATGGAGAAAGATGAATTTTTAGTAAAGAATCAGATTGATTATGTAGAGACTACTTATACTGGCGGGTCTAGCTTGTATGTTTATGTTCATTATGTCCGAGATGAATCCGAGATCACGGTTCCTTACATGGGATGCACTCGGTTTGAAATTCCGGGATATGAAGCTGGCGGCGGTGGTGCGACACAACCAGACCAGTCCGACGACTTCAATCAACTTTATGACGGTCATTACATAAATAGATCATTCTATGATGAGGAAAATAGCCGCTATATTACGAGCGGCAGCTATTATTACGAGATTCGTACTTGCGAGGACGATTACAGAGTATTGAACTCTGGAACGGTAGGGATCATACAAGATTGAATTTTTACTTATCGGCATCAGAAACTGGTGCCTTTAAGCAAATGTAATGGACACTACGCCACATAGTAATCAGAACGGTATGTTCTGATCTGTATCAGTTCAGACCGAATCTGACACATCATATAGCGAACACTTTACTTCATCATCTGGAAAAATTTCACGAAATCTATTAAGGGCATTTTCAACTAGAGTGTTAACATTACTATAATCAGTGCTGAACCTTCCCGATTTGCCATTAATCGTAACCACCCCATCTATAATATGTATTTCACCTGCAACCCTAGCAGATTCGAACCCCGTTAAACAAGGATGCCCCATATCATTCACCTCTTTTCCAATAAGAAGTGCCCCATCTAACGCAATTGCCCAAATATTATTTTCAGCATTAAGATACTGTTCAATACGCAAACCTTTACGAGTACCGTAAAATCTTTCTAAAGGAATTTCGCCCAGATTGTTAGCATTCACTTCATGAGACTTAATTTTCTTTGGCGCCCGCGGCTCACCATATTGAGCGTCTAGATAGTTTCTATAATCTTCTTTTTTTTCTCGAAGAAACTGAATAAAACTTTGAAAGAAATTGTCCATACCCTCCATTGGAAGGTTCAGACTATCGTATTTATCGAATGCAAATCCCAGTGATTTGTAAAAAGGCTCATTAGTATAAGCTATGTGCAAAATGGACTTTCCATGTGGGATATCTGTTGCATCAAAAGCGATTGACATAACAAGATCATTATCCGATGAATCATAAAAATTGGCCACCCATAAAAATCGAGCAGAGTTCTTTGTGACAATATCATATCGATTAATAAATGCCTTATTACGCAAGACCTCTGCCCGGTATTCAGATAGCGTATTTAATTTAATATCGAAAGAAAAAGACCCTAGCGTCTCTTCAGAAGGCCAATTAACCTTATACTCTTCAGCAATCAAAAAACATGTATTACGAATGCATGTAGAAGGAATTCTAACCTTTGGATGTGTAGGAATGAACAAATCAAAAGGTACAAGGTACTGCTCCGAATCTAGCCATTCACCGTCAATTTTTTCCTGCAAAAAGATAGCGCATGACAGTTCCTTATCATCAGGGCAAGTGGTTATTTGTGATAACTTAGCTTTCGCATAAGGGCCAAATTGGTCATCATGGATATATAATGAGAACTCGGTACCATCCTCTTCATATCCTAGTATTGTTACCGCATGGCTTCCAATAAATGCATCTGCATCTCCTCCTTTACCTTTAGCGAAAACCTCAGCGCCTAACAGTAACGGAATGTCGCTATTTATATGATACTTAATCAAATCTTTTAATAGCGATATTATCTTAGAACCTTCAAAATTAATCTTGTGATGTCTAAGTTTATAGATATCAAAAGCTCTTGCGATCTGCTTATTTGACAAACCAGCATTAGGAAAGCTATTTGTAGAGTTTTTTATATGATTAATAGCTGAAAGAGTAATTTCACTACTTGAAGGTACAGAATCCAAATGTCGCATTCTCTGTGCATGCAATAAAGTCCAAATAGCAGTTGTCGCACAAGCAGAAACGACTTTGTCCTGTTCTTGAAATGCAATAGAATCTACAGAAAGGGAAATGCCAAACAAATTCACTGTGTACTTCTTGTGTATCACTTTCTTAGTTGGCTTACTAATTAAGCTTGGATACACCTTTAAGCATGTTTTCCCTATAAACGTCTTTGGAAGCGGCTTTAATACAACAAACCCGAGATAACTTTTTTGAAGATCTCGTTGAAATTCAGAAGGATTTTCTTCTAGACCATTCCGTATTTTGCTATGATCAACATCACTACTAAAGAAATGCAGCCTTGCACACCTCTCTCCGTATCGACTAAAGCACTTAAGATAATACCGAGAGTAATCCTCTAGATAATCCTTATCGATATACTCTGTTTCAAGAAGGATGGATTTAGCTTCTAGATCTGTTAAATAATGAAATAGATAGTTAATTTGCTTCTTTTTGATGATGTCAGGGAAATTATCGCCGAATCGAACTCTAACTAGGTTGCTTAAAGTCTCTTTGGCAAAATCACAAATTAAAAAGGAAGAATACATTAACTACGAAGTCCATTTCATAAAAAAGTGTCTATAAATACGAATTAGTCACTTCCTAGGATTACTCTAATTTTATAGATTATAACTACGAGAATAGGACTTCTCGTTAGTTGCTGTTCTCCTTGCTTCTTCAGCAAAACGCTTTTCGTGCTCTCTCAAGCGCTTCTCCATGTTTCGAGCCGCTTCACTTCTAACATCGGCTTTTTCTGCTGATATCATTAGCTTTTCGTAGTCTCTCATGGTGATCCCTTATTTTTTTGCAAAAAAATTGCCTGAAGATTTCAGGCTAATAATATTGACCCCCTTATAATACAAAAAAAAGAGGTTAGCAACAACCTACCCAACTTTTAACATCGAAAAGCTGAGTTACATTATCACTAAAAATTATAGCCTAAGTTTAAAAGATGGGTTTTATTGAAACTAAAACGAATAAAAACCAAACCCTATATATCAAAATAAGTCTATAGTTTCGCGCAGAATGCGTACAACAAACAAGGTTATAGCCAGCCAGGCCAAAAAAAAAACGCCTGATTCACCGGTCAGACCTGCCAATCAGTTGTTAGCGCTCCATTTCAATTAAAACGACCATCACCGGTACTGACTAACCTGTCAGTAATAAGCTGAAAGCATTACCTACAAAGGCAATACCTTAACTGCCTGCATATCCCTAATCTAATTCCATTAGCTCTATAGGTCACATGAAGTAAAAACTTTTTTGACTAATCAGCCGAATAGTATCGCCAACCTTAATAGTGTTTGCCTTGCGTCTAGCCCCTCCAGATTCGGTTATAACTTCGAGTTCAGGGTTATCTATGATGGCTTGATGAATATCTTCACTATGAGCAGGAGTTTCGTTGTACGCATTCTCATAAAATTGCTCAACTAAGAGAGCATCACCAGCTTGAGACACGAGTCGGGGAATATCATCCATTAATGCTTCTCTGGAGACAGTCCTAGAATCCTCATCAAATAAATAAAGGCCTGCTTTTTGATATCCTGGATCGTATGAAAGCATATTGAGACCAGCTCGACCATAATGTGCCTGAGCCTCACCAAATTTATGCAATATATCATTGTATACTTGTCTAGCCCGATGAGAGGTAGCAAAGTGCATAAACCAGTATTTCCACCCATCCGGGTTGTTAATCGAAAATGGACTTACATACTTTGCACAGCTTTTCAGATAGTTGAAGGTAATTTTTTCGGCTTCTCCAAGCCATTCTTTTTTATTTAAAACAGCATTATTCAGGATTGAATTGATTTTTTCTTGAACCTCTGGTTCTAGAGTTGCGCCGTTGGCATCACTATTTGGAGATAGATATGTCAGAAAGCTCTTAATCATAAAGGTCAATAGTACCTCTGCGCTTCTCCAAGTACTGGTAATATCTCGAATTACTTGAGCTGTGACTTGAGAGTAACCACACTGATCAAGATTAAAAAATACATTATTGCACTTTGTTTTTAATATCCGATCTTTGATCTTTCCATAAGCATCCTCAAATTTTTCACTCAAAAATTCGTGATGTACAATCAAATTTTTTTCCGTCTCTTGAAGTCCTGCCAAAATTGGTGCGGAATTTTCTTTTAGTTTCTGAATAACGTCAGGGGCGCAATCATTAAAAATAATAAGGCATTCTATGCTTACAAGCTTATGCCCCTGAGAGGCTCTGTATATATTTATCTCTTTCGTCACACGGGCAAGGGTGTCAATAAATATCATTGGCGAACCATATTCACCATGTTTATACAAACCTGCACCAGAAAATCCATCAACAATTGCTAGTCTAAACTTTTCCTGCTGAGGAAGTTTGCACCTTATTCGTAAGTATTCACTAAAATACTCTGAAAGAATCGTATGTTTCTTCTTAGTATGATCTTCAAGAATGGCTCCACCACTCCAGTCGTAGCTCTTTTTCACCACGATAAACCTCCTTGTATTGTTTAAATTGATACGCAATCAATATGCGGCATATCATCCCATGTTCTGCCCTTGTATTCGCGCCCATTGGCTTTTTTTGAACGTTTTTGGTTATCTTTCCCCCAAGATCCCCACTGCTTAAAAAAGAAGGCTGTTTTGTAAATCTCACATTGTTCATGAATTTGATCAATCCATTCTTCTTTTATTGGCCTTGCTTTGCTGCCACTTTCCCCACCAACGATCGCCCAATGAATATCTTTGAGGTTAACCTTTCCAACTGAATCGATTAACGGTTCAAAAGATATAAACCTTATTGCCGCAGGCGTTTTTCGAAGGTAGTTAATTCTTTTATTTACGTCCTTAGATTCCACTGTCGTGCCCAACCAGACATTGGGTAGAACTGTTTTAACCTGCTTTGTAACAAATTGCTTCATCCGCTCAGGTCGTTTGGTCAGAATCTGATAATTATGGTGCGGGGTTTCTCCCATAACCTTCCAGACTTCAAGAATAAATTCATCTGGTACATCTTCGTGAAATAGATCGCTCATTGAATTCACAAAGATTTTCTTTGGTTTCTTCCAGCGGTAGGGGATTTCTAGAGAATTGTAATCTAGTCGGATAATACCATTCCAGGTTACATTTTCATTTCGCTTATTCGTAAGTCCTTTGTACTTATCTACACCCATTGCCTCAAGCCGCCTTGCCATTTTCATCGCATAGCAATTTTTGCATCCAGAGCTAGCTAAAGAACACCCAGCTACAGGATTCCATGTAGCATCAGTCCATTCAATCTGTGTCTCAGCCATATCATCAACTCTAAGGTAGTATCCTAGTTTTGCATTATATTCTACCACAAAGGTGTTTTTGATCCACGATCACTTAGCAACGTAGCATTACGTTTCTACAGCCCCCTTGCTAATAATCTCAACACCAACGCATCAATCATATAACGAGCAGCCATTCGTTGAAGCACACCATATTCCTTCGTCGCAGGTTGTTGAAATACGATTCAACCTGGCTGTTTTTAACACCTTTAAGAGTGAATACTCCTTGGAATGTTCTGCGACCGGCTGTCTAAACTCAGCCGCATAGCTTGTATAGGCTAGACTCTCATCAGCCCAAATTACAGCGCTTGATTCAATGTAGTTTCTGCATTCACTGTTCCATTCTAGCATTAGCAAACAACCTCTCTTACCCGAACTAGAGAAGTTGTTGATATTCATAGCTCTTCTTGTTGCTTAACTCGGCATACCAATACAAACGTTGTGAATAGTATAATTAGCGGGCTACAGCGCTACCTTCAGTACGTCTAATATTTTATATCGTACTTCTTCTCATCAATGATGAGGCTTAAATTTTGTATAACCATTATCCGAAGGTGATTATAAAATCTCTGCTTCCAAATATTTTCAAACACTCCACGAATAAAAGGGATTCGTGATATCAAACTATATTCAAGCTGATATTCATATGATGGCTGTGAGCAATCCTTGATACTGAACCCCACGATGCGACAGAGCTCCCGATTTGATCTAATCGGTATAAAGCTTCGCCATCCCTAGAAGATCAGCAAGACATTTTTGGAATAAGGTGTACATAACTTCCAGTCAACAGTTTCGCAAACCCCTTTTCAGACCATATACAGTTCTGCGCCATCCCCCAAGACCCCGTTCCATGCTTTGCTAGTCTCTATTGAGTAGCAATTCAATTCCGCGTCATAGCCATAATCGCCCGTAAACGTCGGATGATAGTGACCGAATTCAATGATAGACTTTAGGGATCTCAAGCTACAAACATCAGAATTCTATCGACTTAAGTAATTTCCGCACGTCGATATCGTCGCAATACGATATGACTAAAAGCCGCCAACTAGATCTTCAAGAAAAAGAAGGCCTTCTAATCCTAACGACTCAACCAGCACCTTGAAATCATCGCCGCAGTAGATCGCTCCACAACGATCGAATTTTGATTTGAACACTAAATTTTGGGCGATATCCTCGGACTCAAATCCTATCGATTTAATACCCATCCACAGATCATTTACAATATCGGCTTTAGATTGTGTTTTGTCCGCGTAAACCACATTCATACAATTGAATATGTAATTAATCTCACCATCAATGGTGATCGGGAGAAACTCACCGTATGAGCTCAATCGCTCATGAAGGAGATCGTATGCTTTGGGGGATAATACAAGATTGGCACCATTCCAAGTCGTGATATCGGGGCGCTTATCAGCTTTCAATCCCTCCACATTCACGAATGAGCCTCCTTGATCAACCCAAGCATCCTTGAGAGACAAGTTATCCCACCCATAACTCATGAACGCTTTAGAGCCACCAATCCCCTTACCGACAGCCAACATAAGCTTTTTCTTATTGATGTCTAAATTTAGATATTCGAGGTAGTTGAAACTAAGCTTATAAACGTTCATTTGCCTGTCCATGCTTTATCCGGCTTTTGGGTTACTTGCGGTGGTTGAGTACCATTCTTAAGATGTGCCCTGAGAATCTGCAGTTTACCTCGAATCTCTTGTTCACTTTGCAAATGCTCAATTTGGCCATGAATCCAGCGTTCATAATTGTGAGTATGGATACGACTATGGGGAACCGCTTTGGGCATTGCCCAATGACCTCGATCCTCATCGGTTTGAGGCATCCAGACGCCATTGTCTGGATCATTGATCCGAATATCGTTAAGAAACAGAGTGAGCCTTACATCTGCGGTGATAGGAAGTTTGCCTTTGCCTTCAACAAGATGATGGGCGGTAAATCTTTCACTCGGCTGAGCTCGACCAACAAGTCTCAGGTTGTTCTCCAGAACTTCAGTTGGATGGTGTTTCTCACCTTCGTAAAGAGCAAGTCTCTTCTCCTCATCCTGTTCGTTTCGGAACGCATTTCGATAGGCATCAAGCTGGGCCTCTACGGACGTCATGGCGATGATCCGTCTTTTCTCTAAGTCCAGATACGCTTTAGCTTCTTTCAGTTCACTAAGCCTTAGCTCTCGTTGCTTTTCGGTTTCACCGAAAGGAGGTTTCTTCTTGTAGTAATAATTTTTACAACGCTGTTCGTACTGATAAATAGAAAGATCGAGGGGAGAGAGTTCCCATACTTGTGGGGATATGCGCTTTCCATGACTAACTTCCATTGTTACTAACATCCTTATAAGTAAACACTTAGGCCGTAGCTTGTCCTAACCCAGTGACAAGTTTGTTCTGAGCCAACTCAGTGAGCTTCTGATTACCCGGAGAGTAAGTTGTCTTCTCGTTATAGTCTCTGAGCTACGTTGCCAAAATAATACTTGATGACTAGGGGTGTCAACCTACACCACCATGCTATTGGCCCAACGCTCTAGGCGATCCAAACTGTCATTGTCATTGTTCGTTATTATGAATTGCCTGATGCTAATCCCGTTTAGCGGTTCCGGTGCGTAAGGGTAGTTAAAGAAATGATTGAAAGCACCATTTGCCGAAAAGAGCATCACGGCTCTATGAATTGAGGCCAACAGACTAATCTTCATGATGAATTGCTGATCCGCATTAGAATGACCCGTCTCATCGAGGTTAGCTAATAACCCCTCATATTCCTCAGTGGTCATCCCCAACACTTGGGCTGACTCCTCGTGAGTTAGCTGCCATAGCTTAGCCAGAACACCAAATGCCTCGACAACCTGATTCACAGAAAACTGCATGTCTGACTCTTTCATAATCGATCCTCATATTGGGATTATAGTGGACGAGTGTTATACGATAAGTTTCATGATTAATGTTATGACGATGCAGCCTTTTCATCATGAGATGGACTCATTGATTGAATCAATAAGAAGGTGAATCCTTTGAACATCAAAAAATGGCTAGCGCTGACGATTCTCGCCCCGATATGCGCGATACACGCAGACGTTCATTGCGGTATGCACCTTATGTACGGAAACCCTGGAGGAGTTGACCAAGTTTTATGTCGTACCGGTTACGCATCAGGGTATAGCTACAAATATAAAGCACCTTTATGGGCTTCTTTTTCTATCACTAGCGCTAGTTCATACAACGACCATAAGGCCGCAAGGCAAAACGATTTCAGACCTGATTCCGACATCCCTACTGGCTATCAGTCTACAACCAAAGATTACGATGAGCCAATATATGACCAAGGGCACATGGCCGACTCTGCTGTTATCGATTTCTCTAAAGTAGCGAATTCCGAAACATTCCTAATGAGCAATGTGACACCACAAATACCCGAGATGAATCGAGCTGCATTCGGAAAGAAAGGGGCATGGGGAACGTTAGAAAACAACATCAGATCTTGGGTCAAGATGAGAGGACATCTATTGATCACCTCAGGAGCTATTTACGATTCAGAACCAGAAACAATCGGCAGTGGAGTTGCGGTACCATCCTATCTTTATAAGATTGTGATGGACGTGAAAACGAATAATTCCATAGCGTTTCTCTTTCCTGCCAAAGATCAAAACACTGGCGATCGCTTGAAATGCTATCTGGTAAGCATAGATGACATCGAAGCCATAACAGGTTTAGATTTTTTCAAAGACATCGAAGACAAACATGAGGCAGAGATTGAATCTTATAAGGAGGAGGCTCTTTGGCCTACGAGAGCTGGTACCACAACGAAAGATAGCCCACAATGTTAATGGGGCATTATTTAGCGCAAACCGCTTTCGCTACGCATTAATTCGAGGTGCTTTATGGTACAGAAGGTTATGAGTGGTTACGTCACATCGATAAGCAAATTCAAAAACGATCCTGAGGCCATACTGGCCAAGGCTAACGGCGAAAGTGTAGGTATCTTTTACCGTAATGAAATTGCGTTCTACGCTGTCCCCGCTCAGCTCTATGAAGAGATGATGGATTTCGTTGAATTCCAACAGCGCGAAGAGAGTGCGTTGAAAACAGATCCTGCTCAGTCAAGGCCGACACAATAGATGATCGTAAGCATTCATTGAACACGAAGACAATATTACTATGATTGCTGGAAAACCATTTACTAGAGATCAGAGTCACTCCTGAAATTCGCCGGTTAAGGCTCGGAAATCTCCCGCAGCATGTCGGCCGATCGTAGCCACGCATCTAAAGTATCTATCTGCACGAACCGTGTTGGTACCTCGTAGGGCGGGAAACGCAACCAAAAGTGCATGTCTTTGGACACGTAGAGCTCCAGCAGAGAAACGTGTTTTTCCTTAGAAGCTGGCCAGTCGAGTAATGATCGAAGAGTATCCACGTTCTCAGCAAGGAATTCACGCCTCTGCTCTATTTTACACAGCTGTCCACGTTCGCTACCTCCCCCGAAAATTCGGTCCCTTAGTCGACGAGTGTCCTTTAGGCTAAAGGCTGGCTGGTTGTACTTGCACTCGACAGTCAACCACAGGTTTTTCTCAGGTTGGTAAGCCAGCACATCAAAGTCTCCCACATTAGGAAATCGTTCCTTCGGGAACCGCCTTTTGAAGTCGATACCCTTGATAGCATAAGGCATAGCTCGGGCACAGACTTCGTGTGCACGATCTTCAAGGGTATCTTCCAACTCTTTCTTTAGTTGACCGACCGCATCCCTGACCGTTGGCCAAGGATAATCGGCAGGCAGGTACCCTGCTGAAATAGATCCAGCCCAAATGCGATTTGCTCGTTCTACTGAAGCAGCTCCCCATATCACCTGACCATTCGACAGCTCAATCAATGGGCGTATAGTGTGACGGCTGCCACGTTTAGAATGCTCCCAAACAGGAACATCATCAGCTGCTACCTCAAAACCGAAGAGGCTCCAAGCTTCGCCGGGTTTAAGGAGAAGGAACTCAACTACTGCTAAAGCATTGTCCAATGGCATCCCAGGGTACGCAGACACGGCTAATTCAGCTATGGTTTGCCGATCACTAATATAGCTGCAAGCCAGTTTATGCCCGCCACCTGCCGACACCCAACGAATAAGCGTGGAAAATACTTGGGTCATATGAGAATAGGTAAATGTAAGGTCTTTCTCAAAAGCCGCATCCAAAAACTCTATGTATGCCTGAATCGGCAAAGCAGTGGTGATCTTATCTTCTTCGATAACATTAATACCTAATCGCAGGGCCGCCATCTCCCGGCCAAATACCGCTTCCTGAGCAATACGCTTCTCCGAGTAGAAGACTTCAGGGACATACTGAGAGTCCACCCGCAAACCACCTACATCGATATCGTTATGCAGCACATCGCTAGCGGTATACAGAACTAGCAACCAATCAATCATAGCCTGAACGGAAAGGATATCCTCGGCACGCGCCGGAGTTGCTTGTGGTGAAGAAAGAACCACTGCACATTCAAGTAAATATCGGTAATTTTTACTCTCGCGGACAAATTTCTCTTGGGCTTCAGCCATAGAATGTTCGCGATCAAAATCGACTTCATGACGAAGACTTTGTTTAATACGAGATTCTTCGCGGTCGAAAGAAGCAATCATTGCGTCGTACTGGCTAACACAATATCGAAGTAGACTTTCGCTATCGAAAGCTCGAATGCGCTGGTGTACTTCGTCTCGATAAGCAGTCCTAGCCTGATTGATCCGCTTTTTAGCTACCTCTAACATATATTTTCCGGGGACAATGCCTTGCGCCTTCAAGATTATGGCCAAGTCGCGTCTAGCTACTTTATAGTCTTCCTGTCTAGGCTCTTGAGCCTGCGTAAAGTCCGGAACATCCGCCACACGTTCCTTGTGGTTCATAGTGAAGCGTGGCTTACGTATATGGGTTCCTAATAAGGCTTCTCGCAAGTCGAAAGGCATCGAACTATCGAGTACCTCAAACAGGTGCTCGACAATCTCTACTGCACAATCGGCCTCGAAACGTGCATCCTCAACATCCTCCAAGCTGTGTGCCAGCTTTGCCAAATTGACAATAATCTTTGCCTGGTAGCTATGCGTGTCCAAGCACGGCATTTCCTCCCAATCTGTGATTAGGGGAATGAGTGCTGCCTGCTGTATTTGTTCATCTTCGATAGATGCCAGCAAATGCGGTGCACTATAGCAATGCAAACTAACTCGAAGCATGGGTAGCTGAATATACGGCTCTATAATTGCCACCCGTTCGACAATGCTGTCGGCAGCTATATGTGAAAAAAGTTCGAGCAAACTTCCATCCTGAGGCCCCAGACCAACTGCTTCGGCATCAAGGATAAAGTGAATAGTGGTTGTGCCTATCACCGACGACCATGCAAGCCTGGGAGTATTTTTGGCCATCACAAATGTCAATGAGCTAATACCCTCACGCTCATGAGTTTGCCAAGCACTCTTCTCATCAGGAAAAACGAGGGGAGCTTGCCTCCAAAACGTCTTAAGCTGTTCGTAACGCCATGACGCACCCCAATGAGGGTCCAAAACAAGGAAATTAGGCACGACAGCGCCGTCTATGATCTGGGCATGTGAGTCACGAAACGATCCGAACATATCACTCAAGTCACTTAACCGACTGCCACCGAATTCACTAAAACTATCTATATACCTCCAGAAACGCGCAAATTCATCAACCGATTCAATCGAATCAAATATCGTACACGCATCTACCAGACTCATCATGCGTACATCCGTATCTGGGCGCTTCGTCATCGAAGACGCGGTAGACACCGACGTACTCACTAAGACAATTTGGACGACTTTGGGCCCCAGAATCTCACCTTCGGTATCCCGAATCTGGATGCCATCAGAGGTACCATTAACCTGAAAAGCCCAATCAGCATCCTGCATGATGCGACGCATTTTAGTTACAACTTTTCCGGCTTGGGCCATTTGATTAGGTGGGACGGGGACCACCACAAAGTAATAAGGACCATCCGTAAGAACAGCTGCAATAGCTAGTGATGCCTTTTCGTGGTGTGATCGCATAAGCAAAGGGCCGGTCAGACATGAACCGCTTTTGATCCGTTTTGCCAAGTAATTCCCCAACTGCTCCGCAACATATGCTTGAGAAGTTTGAGGAGCCTTTGCCCAAGCTTCGATTACGACCGTTGTAGTATTTCGTAATGACAGAGCATGAAGCCTCCCGTCGATCCTAACTGCCAGCCAAGGAAGAGCCGTGCCGGTCATTATCCCGTTACTAAAGTCGCGAATGTTCTTCCATGTTGTGGGTTGTCCCAACTCTGCGATGTATTGGCTTTGAAGTTGGTCGATCACGGGAAGCTGAACCAATGCAAGGACACCTACTTCCCAAAAATATGTAGGAGGAACCTCGATGTGTCCTGAAGTTATATCCTCCGATTGATCGTCACCATTGTTAGGTATCTGCTGCAGGAGTTCGCTCTGCAACAGGATTGCGATTTCAAGGTCGGTCTGAGCTTGTGAGCTATTTGCGTGGCAGATGCGAAATGCTTCCATGTAGTCGATAATGTGTTGCACAGTGCCACCATACAGGATTGACGCTGGTTTCTGGCCGAGAAGAATCTTCACATCTCCCCAATCTGCCTCCGGCACATAGTCCTCCAGCATAGGGAAGTCGGGCAAGACCTCAATCAGCGCATTGCAGAACTGCGAAAAGTTTTCGTAGGTGCTCATGCGAGTCGTGGCAAAACTGTCTGCAGGCATAGACAGCAGTAAGCCGAAGGTCAACAGGTTCTTGACTTGGCTTGAGCGATTCGGTTGCCAAAGACCCAGAATGTTGACAGCAGTTACCACATCACTCGGATTGAATCTTGAGAGAACCTCACGGACTTGATCGAAAGACACCTGATAGGCTTGTTCAGCACGTTTGCGTCTCTCGTCCAACTCAACCAACAGCTGCGGCTTAACGCTCGGCGTACGAAAGTGCTTATTGCTTTTCTTTTTGCGCTTTTTCCTAGCCAATTGCCATCTCCTTGCAGTCCAGTCTTATTCCACTAAATCAATCAAGCGGAGGTTTGCATGCGCACCACTCCATCGGGTAATTATCTACCAGATAGATAGTTACCTGCTTAATGTATAAATGGAGGTAATTTGCGTTGTCGGGCACTCGTCTCCTTTATATTAACTGCTCCCCTAGGTTGCACATAAATACCATTCAGATTGTTCAAATCGGGTAAAAATATTCATTAGCGAATCTATCCGGAAAAAAATTATAAGAACTGAGAAGAGAAGAAATCTGAGGTGCTTGTCGATATTTCTCTCCTTCAGATAATGCTGCTGCATAGCTCTGAAGATTTTTTTTGAATTGGTCCAGTTTACTGCTGTTGAACAATTGCATCCCGGCAGGCACAGAAGAAATATCACCAATAGTGGATGCTGAATGAATCATGACTGGTATAGGACGTTTACACATTGAGTATAGAGATTCATGCCATTGGATGTGACCACTCAGTTGATTGCAGTACTCCTTAGAAATTGAGCTCGACACAGCATTGTTCTTACACTCAATTACGAAACTCCAATTTGGTCCCAAATACCAAAATACGTCAGGGCCAGTGCCAGTATCGGTATCCGGCAATTGAGTATTAAAACCTATAAATCTCCCAGCATCGGATAGCGCCTTTTCGAACTTGTTGTGATCTACCGAGAAATTAAGGTTATTGATGATTTGCTGGCATGCAAGAACTACTTCGTTTCCATCACTATATTTATCTTGCAAGTAATTTTTAACATTTAAAGCTTGGTCCTCCTGATCTCTATTCAAAGGTCTTCTTTGAACTCCCTGAATAGGCTTAAGGAGCCTGTTGTTAAGCCTTATGGCTGACTGCTGGATTTTCTGTGCTCTATCCGGATCAACTAAATGAACATATTGCGCTGTGATTTGCTTGAGATAGCCTTTATAGGAGGAATCGAAGTTATCAAGTCGATCAATGTCATTTATTATTTCTATAGCGCTAGCTTGGATAGTAAAAAATAAGTCATATGCTTTTCTCATCGTAGGTATGACACTGTCTGTTGATTGATGATTATCAAAGGTTAGCCCTACTAATTCATTTTTTGCTACAGAAATCCATTCTGGATTGCGTTTCAGACAAGCATCCATAGTATCCAATATACTTTGAATTGTTGGTGATCCTGCCCTTAATTGCCTTGTAAGATTTTTGGATAATTCCAGTTGCTTTTTCGTACATGGAGAAAAGAATTCGGTGGCTTTTTCCAAATAAAGCTTTGAAATAAGATCGATCCCCATAAGTAGCACCACACAATAGTCGCTATTGGATCGAATTCCTCTGCCCATCCCCTGCTCTATCTTGTGCATGAAATCTCGATGTCCAAGAGAACTATCTCTCAGGTCTACTTCAGCTGTGCGTTCAGCCAAGGATTTGTATTCAGGAAGACCATCAATAACTAGTACGCGACATGCATCCCCTGGTAAATCTATTCCATCATACCTATTTATAAGTATAGTTAGACCGGATTTAGGATTTGAATGCAGGTGTTCGATGCCTTCATTGATATTTTCCTTTGTCAGAGTTCTATCGGCTACATCTACCCAAAATAATGCTCTCTTATTCGATGGCACGATTACTACTACGTTATAGTTCGAGGATAAATTTTTGCAGATTTCTTTCATATTTGAATCAGTAATAGAACTGATAATTTCTTGAGGAGAGAGGATCATTCTCTCTCCAATGTCTCCAGCGGTGTCTGGGGTTATCGGGGTTCCTAAACTCTCAGATTCTACACCAAAGTGAGATGACAGGATGCTATCGTCAGAAAGTGTTGCTGTCATAAACAGCTTCCGCTCAGCATCTGTAATAGAGGGAATTACATCGATAGGAATAATGCGGGTTGAAATCTCAATATTTTTACTACCGATAATACATTCACAAAGTTCTAATTTTTCGTTTAGTAGTGGATATTGCCATTGAAGGTGCTCCTCATTTTTTGACTCTGCCAGTATGGCATGAACTTCTGACATCGATGATTGCCATGCCCAGTAAGGAACTCGTTGACTGGCCAAAGGATCTCCTTGGCGTACTGATATAGAACGACTCTCGCTCTGTTGCCTTAATGAATCAGAAAACAACTCGAACAATTTTTTATAGCATTGCGTACCATCAGGGATGTTGATTGAAAACTGTTCATTAATAGTACTCATGCAAGCATGTGCATCATCGAAAATAATAGATCCAATATTTATTTTCTTGCTACCAACGCCGAATACTGAGCGACCATTCACCAGCTTGTGAATATTGCATATAAGGATTGCTTCACCACTGATGAAATCCCTATCTTTTTCACTTTCTGTTGTTTTAATCCCAAGAGCTGTTGCTTCAGCAATTACCTGACTTACCAAAAATGGACTTGGTGCCACATAAACTGAAGGTCCCTTTTTCTCATTGAGGCAGGACTGGAGTATGCACAATCCAACAGTGGTTTTACCACTACCAGTGTTCAGCTTAATAACAAGGCTCCGTTCATTCCTCCTGCTATGCCAGCGATTCCATACTTGTGATTGAACATCTCGTGGATATTCATATTTTTCAGGATTCTGTTTGGGTAACGTCTGAAATATCGAACGAGGATCAGTCGTTGGTGTCGCTGCAGACGTTGTGCTTAGTTTTGAGAAATCAAACATAGAAATAAACTGTATAGACTTGAATAATAGTCTGTTATATACCAACAATAGCTTCTCGGATACATTACAGAACGCAAATTAATACAAAATGTGGAACTAATAAGCATTTAGATCAATTGAAAAAAAATAAAAAACGAGAAATTTTCCTAGCTCTTAATTCCAATCAAGCGCTAATTCATCATTTAGATAAGCGTGGATTTACGATAAGGTGAAAGATTTACTATTTATATATCAATAACTTACGCTATTTTCTCTAGCAATAGAAAGGCTGATTGTTTCCCTGGGAACTTATGATGTCTACGCTCTTCCAGCCTGCGGAAAAGCTGCTTTAATTCACCTTGGGTCTTTGAGTGGTATTCGTGACTCCAGTACATACGAATAGCAAAACCAAGTCAAAGATCCCAATATTTTAACGATAAACGATGTAGCTTCAAAATCTAAAAAAACGATAAAGCACCACCACTGTCCACTCTCAAGATCTTTCTACTGGCAAGAAAAAGCCTACCCTCCTGTCTGCAATACCTGATATGCAGTCTGTATAGCGTTCTTTAACACCCACTTGGGTAAACCGGTCTCAGCCCTGAGTACTCGATAGGCCTCCTTTCGGGATTGATTATAAACTGAATAACGTTTGTCAGTGAAGAAGCTAAGTGCAGCCGCCTGTGCGCGATAACGAACAGCCAGCTTATGACGAGTCTGATAATCCTGGAATTTTTCAACCACGCGCCTTACCAGACTTGGAAATCGGTATTCCAGATACCCTACTGACACATCAGCCATCCTAGCCAGACTCTTTAAGCTTGGTGGTGCTTCCTGATCTTCTAAAAGTTTAAGGATATTTTGGTATTCTTGTTTATGGTTTCTTGGATTCTTTTTCCGCGGCTTCATTTGGTCTGGTAGATCTTCTACATCAACACCACGGACCGAAAACAAAGAAATTTCAGGGCTTCTTATAAGCAACTCATACAGCGATAGATTCAGTTCGTAGGCTAGCCGCCTAAGACTTATCAATTTACAGGATTTCCCATTTGTTATGACTTCGTTCGCTAGTGCAATTGCCAATTCTCGCCGTACTATTATGTCGCCACTTTTAATTTCAGGATCACACTTTGGTACTAAGCTATCCATAAGACCTAACGACGAAAACACATCATTATCAATCATATCTTCACGAGCGCACCGAGTAAAAATTTCCAGTAAATCATTTGATATACAATCCCATGATGGCTGAACATCCGATTCGGTCAGCGGAGCAACTCGTTTACTTAAAGAATTTCCACAAAATCCACACCAGCCAAATGGATGTTCACTACTTATTAATGCTTGTTCTTTGCCACACATTGAACAATATTGAACCAAGGGAGTCCTGTGTAGATTGCAGTGCGTCACACCCCTCATATGCCATATCTGCTTGTTGTACCTTGGCGTATCTATTAGTGACATTTCAGATAGGCATTCTGGACACCAACGAAATCCTTCAATTTCCGTGCTGATTTGATAAATATGCTCATCTAAAAACTTCAATGGCCAACATGACAAATCCTGCCCAGTAAGCTCTGCTAGAAATACTCTAAGCTCTTCGGAGTACGAATTGATTCTTGAAATTGTATAAGTGCCTTTTTTTCCTGAAAGGTGTGGTTTTTTAAGAATTGTACCTCCGCTTACAACCCTGTAAACCCAAGGCAAAAGAGTTCCTACTGATACGCCATGCTCATATGCCAATCGAAAAATGTATGATGGCAGAGACTCCACCTCTGCCGTTCCTTGCCCAAGCATTGGTATTGGAAATAACTTACTCATGCCACATCACATGCGATTGCCAGGCTCAAAGCGCTCGGCCTTTCGCTGAAACGGTTTCGACGAAGATTTTCGCACCTTGCTTGCTGCCGATCGAGGAGCTTGGGCCTCTACTGCGGATGTCAGAGCAGTGCATGGAGAAATACCCAATATAGTCTCCCCCGTGAGAATCTCCTCTGCAATAGAGTAGAGTTGCATCGGAGATTTCATGGTCTTCTTAATAAGGGATAGATCGATCTTCTTCTGATGCGTAGCTGCCAGTGCAGATGCATGGTAGAGCCAAGCCCTTACCAGGCCGATACAGCCAAATGTTCCTTGATATAGCAACTCAGTACACTGAATCAGGCTAGGCAGTGATTCATCCAGATCCAGAACCTCATCGTAATGCGCCAATATCCATTGAAATTCCTCTAGGTCCGCTTCAGTTTGATGATAACGAGATAGATGAATGTCATATTTTCGCCCCTCTAGATGCGACGAGCGATTAATAGCCTCAAGGATGGGGTAGGTACCCGCGATTATCAGCACTACATTGGATTTTTTGGCCATCGACTTCAATGCATCCATAACTCCAACAGCAGCCTTAGTTTCTTTACTCACGTAACGCATGTGCTGCGCTTCATCAATGACTAAAAAGCGCGTTTTACGCTGTATAAGAGCTCTGATTAGCGCTCGATTTAAAGTTTTTTCCTTGGCTCGCTCTACACGGGTATCAACCAAAGGATCACCCCACCCGTCATCTGAGTTGACGGAATAAAATGGGTGACGAACAACCTCGAGTGCCTGCAATATAAAAGATCTAAAAGTGAACCGAGCATTGGAATCATCATTCACCAGCTCAATTAAAACGATGGGCTGCTCGTCCCCTTGTCCGTGACCGACTCCACAGACAGCATTTCCCAATTGGCCCAACATTTCTGTTTTACCTGCTCGGGTAGGCCCTACAATTGCAATGACCTCGCCCGGCATAGCCGTCGTCATCAATACAAAGGCCTCAGCAAATGCCTGCTTCCAATTACGGTGAGGTATTTTAAAATTCAGATTGGTAACACGAGTCATATCGATGTTTTTCACTTCATCCATGATTCGCCCCCCACTGTTGAATATTGATAGGGCGTAGTTTGGCACCGATTGCGTGTCTGAATATGTTTTCAGCAACCGCTGGTTCGTCCTCTAGAATAGTAACGTCCAGCATTGGTGTTGTTTTTGTTTGCTTTTTGAATTCGTCTAACTCCCTGATCTTTTTCGCAAGCTCCAAATCATGTTGGTGGCCAATTTTGGCCCGGAGATTTGCAGCTTCATGTTTAATCATGCCCTCTACAAGCTGATGTGCGGCACATTTAGCTGAGTAGGCGTTGATCTCAGAGCTATAACAGGGTTCCCACTGGTCTTCTATCTTGGCAAATATCAGGTTAGGATTTTCCGGATCAATTCTTACATCGACCTTTTTTGCTCTGCCATTAATTTTTCTCAGAGCTGGGGTGTAATACCAAATATTCTTAATATTAATTCCCTTCTGATAACTGAAGCTGTACTTTTTATCCTCCACAGCCGTAACAGTAATAAACTCCGAGTCGTAGCTTATTTGCTTCGCATAGAATGGGTATCGCTCACTCCCGTCAGTAAATTCAAATTCAATTGAATTGCTCCCCGTTCCTCTGCATTTATTCTCGCGCCATTCACAAAATGTCCATAGTTCCTCGTAAAAATCTATGGGTTGCAGGATAGCCGCTTTCCTAGGCGCCTTATTCCCATCCACCGAACGGACCTCTTTGTAATCAGCCATATTACCTGGAC
>OJDK01000208.1_pt1 | contig 34742 bp, 34 predicted proteins | sample 1592791 | NCBI WGS metagenome assembly OJDK01 (sample SAMN05416878, study PRJEB24817) | seawater metagenome | isolation source: Sea water | place: Canada:Atlantic | collected 2013-11
TCTACACGTAAGGAGTCGTCGGCAGCGTCAGATGTGTATAAGAGACAGCAATTAAATAGGTTAAAATCTTTAAGCAGTTAGTTTTGGTTTAACATCTCATAAGCTTCATCAATAAATGTGTAAAAATCTGGTGAATGTCCATCGCCTTGGGTTTTTGTAATAGTGTGCCCAAGTCTAACCACTATTAAGTCGTCTTCAGGAATCACTATCACCAATTGCCCTAAATGGCCACGCATATAAAAAATCTCTTTGTTTCTGTGATTAGCTAACCACCATCCATAGCCATAAAGATCTGTGGTGCTAAATCGAGGTTTCACGGATTTAGCTACAAAAGAAGAATCTAAAACTTGCTTGCCGTTCCACTTGCCGTGGTCTTTAAATAACTTACCGTAACGTGCAAAATCTTTGGCGTTACTTGCTATACAACAATAAGCTTTTACTAAATCGTGATCCTCACTATCTACTTGCCAAAAGGCTTCATTTTCTGCTCCAAGTGGTTTCCAGAAGCTTTCTTCTAAATAATCGTAAAGTTTTTTACCTGTTGCTTTTTCAATCACCATAGCTAACATCTGTGTATCTCCACTGGCATATTTAAAGCTTTGTCCAGATTCTGTTGCCATTTTTAGCCCATTCATTACTTTAGATAAATCGTCATCAAAATAAGCTCTTGTAGTAATGGATAAAGGTGAGTAGTAGGCTTCGTCCCAATTGGTGCCAGAACTCATGCTAGATAAATCACCAACAGTCATTTTTGCAGCTTTGCCTTCACAAAATGCTGGCAGAAAATCGCAAACAGGTTGGTTTAAACTTTGAATGTGTCCTTGCTGAATAGCCATTTGCATTAAGCCAGAGACATAGCTTTTTGCCATTGAAAAACTGTTGGATTTAGAATCTTCCGTAAAACCATCGTAATAATTTTCAAACCATATACTATCATTTTTTATAATAACATAAGCAATGGTGCCAGAACTTTCATTTAAATCTCTTAAAACTGAGGTTTCCTTAATGCTGTTGTAATTTTTGTGGTTTGGCCAAGGTTGTGGATTGTTGCTTGCCTCAATAACCCTATTATCAAACTCTTTGTAATCTTCCAAATAAGCTGTAGAATGCCCTTTCATATAGATGGTTCGTACTGCTTTAATAAGGTAATCGGTGTCAGTGATGTATAATGCTGCAATAAGCACTACAAATAGTACAACTATGACTTTAAGCGTGTTTTTTAAAAATTTCATTATGTTAGTTTAGGTATTAAATTTAGTTAAAGAGAAATTAAAAAAGTGACTGTTGTTTATTTTTACTTTCATGGTTTAGTAACCACTGTTTTCTATATAAGCCGCCAGCATAACCCGTTAAACTGCCATCGCTACCAATAACCCTATGGCAAGGTACAATTATCCATAATGGGTTTTTACCGTTGGCATTTGCAACAGCTCTTATGGCTTTTGTATCACCAAGCTGTTTAGATAAGTCTAAATAGGAAATAGTTTTGCCAAAAGAAATGTTCTGTAATTCTTTCCAAACTTTATTTTGAAATTCTGTTCCTGATGGATTTAACTTTAAATTGAAAGAAGTTAACTCTTTTAAAAAATAAGCATTGAGTTGTGATGCACAATTTTGAAGGGGTTTTGGGATAGATTCAGATAGCTTTTCAGTAGAATCTACTATTGAAACAGAAGAAATGCCATTATGGTCTCCAATAATTTGAGCTGTACCAATCGGTGTTTTGATGGTGCAGGTTTGCATTATTCTTCAGCTTTTTCGTCATCAATAAGTCCGAGGCGTTTGGCACGTACTTCCCAACTGCGTCTAGCCAATAACTGAAGATCCGATACATTATCGCTTTCGTCCATAATTTCAAGACCAAGTAGTGTTTCAATAACATCTTCCATAGTTACTAGGCCACTTACAGAGCCGTACTCATCAACAACTAAAGCCATATGGTTTCGGCTTTCAACTAATTGTTCAAATAACTTCGGAATAGGAATACTTCGGTTAACGATTATGATACTTCGTTTAATTTCGGATAAGAGCTTATCTCCATTACCAAGTCCCATTTCCTTAAATACTTCATCTTTTAAGACCAAACCTGTAATATTGTCGGCATTTTTGGTGTAAACAGGAATTCTTGAAAAACGAATATTAGAATTTTCTTCAAAGAAATCTCTCACGGTCATATTTTCATCTTCGGCTTTCATAACTGTTCTGGGAGTCATAATATCCTTAGCCAAAACTTCTTTAAAGTTTAGCAAGTTTTTAATGACCTTACTTTCGTTTTCCTCAAAAACACCTTCCTCATGGGCAATATCTGCCATGGCCGAAAAACTTTCCCGAGTTAAAATACTACCATGACCAGTGCCACCAATGAGCTTTGTGGTGAGTTGAAGTATCCATAAAATTCCTGTATATTTTAATGGAAAGATTAAGATATTAAGCGCTTTTGAACAAAAATTAGCCAATTTCTTCCAATAGGTTGCTCCAATGGTTTTTGGGATAATTTCTGAAGCTACTAAGATTAAGATTGTCATAATGGTAGAAACTAAACCAACCATTATATCTTCCGTAAAATTAATACCTAAAACGGTCCGTTGCGTACTGCCGTAAAGTTCTGCATAAGCTACTTTGGCTTGTACACCAACTAATATTGCACCTACGGTATGTGCAATAGTATTTAAAGTTAGAATAGCAATTAACGGACGATCTACATCTTTTTTTAAGGCTTCTAAATTTTCTGCATAACTTTTTCCCTCTTTCTTTTTGAGATTAATAAACGTTGGAGTGATGCTAAGCAATACAGCTTCTAAAATAGAACATAAAAATGAAAAGAAAATTGAAATTATGGCGTAGAAAATGAGTAAGCCCATTTATTTTTTTGGTTTAAGTTGTTACGAAGTTACGAAATCAATTTTACAACGTCCTTAGCAAAATAGCTTGCAATAATATCTGCACCAGCTCGCTTAATAGAAGTGACTTGTTCCAACATAACAGAATCATGGTCTAACCATCCTTTTTCAGCTGCTGCTTTTAGCATGGCATATTCACCTGAAACTTGATAAACAGCTAATGGAACATCAAAAGTATTTTTAATGTCGCGAACAATATCCAAATAACACAAACCGGGTTTTACCATAACAATATCGGCTCCTTCGTTGATGTCCATTTCGGTTTCCTTAATAGCTTCATCTCTATTGGCAAAGTCCATTTGGTAGGTTTTTTTATCTTTTGGCACATCTACAATATCTACAGGTGCGGAATCCAAAGCATCTCTAAAAGGACCGTAAAATGCCGAAGCATATTTTGCAGAGTAACTCATAATGCCAACATCAATTAAGTTAGATTGGTCTAATGCTTCACGAATTCCTAATATTCTACCATCCATCATATCGCTTGGTGCAACGAAATTAGCGCCAGCTTCTGCGTGTGAAATACTCATTTCGGCTAAGACTTCAACAGTAGCATCGTTTATTATTTTTCCGTTTTCAATTATGCCATCATGTCCGTAAGATGAAAATGGATCTAAAGCCACATCTGTCATTACCAACATATCAGGGCAAACTTCTTTTACGGTTTTTATGGCACGCTGCATTAATCCGTTTTGGTTTAAAGCTTCGGTTCCTTTATTGTCTTTTAAGTTATCGTCAACTTTAACAAATAGCAAAACTGATTTTAAGCCCAAGTTCCATAAAGTTTTTACTTCATCTTTTAGTAGATCCAAGCTATAACGGTAATAATTGGGCATTGAGGTAATTTCTTCCTTAATGCCTTTACCTTCAACTATAAAAAGAGGTACCAAAAAGTCGTTTGGAGTGATATAAGTTTCTCTTACGAGACTCCGGATAGCTTCGTTGGTTCTTAGTCTTCTATTTCTTCTAATTGGAAACATAATTTAAAGTTATAAGTTAAAAGTATAAAGTTACAAGTTGCTTACTCTAACTCTACACCCATTCTTTTGGATTCTGTAATACCTGTATTAATCGTTTTTCTTCACTACCTTTTTCTGCTTGATGGTCATAAACCCATTGCACATGTGGAGGTAAACTCATAAGGATGCTTTCTATTCGTCCATTGGTTTTTAACCCAAATAAAGTGCCTTTGTCATGGACTAAGTTAAATTCCACATAACGACCACGGCGTATTTCTTGCCAATCGCGTTGCTGTTTTGTGTAATCTAAAGGTTTTCTTTTTTCAACAATTGGAACATAGGCTTCAAGAAAACTATCACCAACTTCGGTAACAAAATCGTACCAGTTTTGCATAGTCATATCCTCTGTAGCTTTACAATAATCAAAGAACAAACCGCCTATACCACGACCTTCATTTCTATGTGCATTGTAAAAATACTCGTCACAACGTGCTTTATATTTTGGATAAAACTCAGGGTTGTGTTTGTCACAAGCTGTTTTACAGGTTTGGTGAAAGTGCTTGGCATCTTCGTCAAAAAGATAGTAAGGCGTTAAATCTTGTCCACCTCCAAACCATTGATCTACGATGTTTCCTTTTTGGTCATACATTTCAAAATAGCGCCAATTGGCATGCACTGTTGGCACCATTGGGTTCTGTGGGTGCAATACTAAACTTAATCCACAGGCAAAAAAATCGGCATCCTCTACGCCAAAATATTTCTGCATGCTGTCTGGGAGTTTTCCGTGAACACCAGAAATGTTAACTCCTCCTTTTTCAAAAACATTACCGTTTTCGATAACACGCGTTTTTCCGCCGCCACCTTGGGGTCGTTTCCAAATATCCTCTTTAAATTTTGCTTTGCCATCGATGGCTTCGAGTTTAGAGGTTATAGTGTCTTGTAAATCGTGTATGTAATTGAAGAATTTATCCTTTATAGACCTCGCAGGTTTTAAAAACCTAGCAGGTCTGTCTAAAATATCAAAGTCAGACTCAAAAATTTCTGAAATATTACTCATATGTGAGGTCCTAAAGTTTTTCAAATCATCAAAAAGACTAACAACGTAATCTTTACTGTGCTGGGATATTATTCTTGATTTTGAAAAATATGATCTGTAAGAGGAATATTCATACGTTTCAAAATCTTCAACAATTTTATGGTTTTCAGGATTTTTGTGAATATATAAAATGAGTTTTTTTAGGTAATCTTCATCCTCGATTCTTTTTCTCTTAAATGGTCTTTCCAGCAAAGCTCCAGTTCTAGAATTTTGTTTATTATAAGCTTTTGTGTAAGCATTAAATAAATTTGAAAACGCTTGATTCACTTCTTTTGTTTCAGCAGCAACTTCAACTGCAAAATGAAAATGATTGTTGAGTAGGCAGTAGGAGAGAATATTGATTTTAGGTAAAAGGTATTTCTCTACTAGTTTCAAAAAATAAGACATATTATCTCCATTTTTGAAAATCACAGTACTGTCTATGCCTCTGTTATATATGTGATAATAATGTCCTTTTTCTAATTTTTCCATTTTTTGATTTACGAGTTTCTGAAAAACTTTATAGATTTTTAGTTTTCAGACCTGCGAGGTTTTTAAAACCTGCTAGGTCATCTTTCATTATATAATTCATAAAGTTCCATATCCAAAGCCATTTCGTTTGGTGGTGTATATTCGTTCAAAAGGGTTTTCTGCCACTTAAAACCATTATTTGTAGCCACTTTCACACTCGATAAATTATCTTTATGAGTAATAATTTGAAGTGTTTGCAAGCCTAATTTTTCAAACGCATATCTTGATAGTGCCTTGATTGCTTTAGAAATTAAACCTTTACCTTCAAAAGTATAGCCTATGGCATATGCAAATTCACCTTGTTTTTTATCCCAATCGAGTTCCTTTAAATAAATCAACCCAGCGAGCTCTCTTGTTTCAGATTGTTTCAAAGTGAACAAAAATTCTTCCTTGTTCTCAAACTGTTTCACTTTTGTTTCAACAAACAATTGCGATAATGTTGGGTTTAAGTTTTGTTCTAATGTCTTTGGAAAATAACGTTTCAATCGGTCTGAATTCGCCACACAGAAATCACATATTTTCCAAGCGTCACCGTTATGAACCGGACTGATTTCAAAACCATTGAACTGAGCTAGCATGTTACGGTGATTTCGTTATGCTTCAAATGATTATCTTTTCTTAGTAATTCTACAGTTTCCTTTGAAGCAGCCGTTACACTAATTGGTAATACCAAAATAATACCTATTACGGGAATCAATAAAAATAGCATAAAGACAATTCCATTCCCAATAGCGATACCTTTATTCTTTCCAACAAAATTGATGCTTTCTCGATATTTAAAATGACGCTCTAACGTATAATCCATATTACCAAAACCTGCATAATAGGCCTGAACTAAAAACAATAATACTGTTGAAAATATATTAACAACAGGTATAAATTTTAAGATTAAGATAGGAATTGTAATAAGCAATTCCTTGGTGAGGTTTCTAACATTAATACGTATACCTCTCCACAATTGCTCTTTAAAAGAGGTATTGCGATGTTGATGGTTATTGACTCCTGTTAAATGCGCTTCAATTTTTTCTGAAACCGGACTCATAAATGGTGCAGACAAAGCCATGATAATATGCTTATACAGAATGAGACCAATAGCAATGATTACAATAGCTCCGATAACTGTTGATATAGAAGTAAAGGTTTCCTTCCCCCAATCCCAAATCCAAATTTTTGCTATGAATCTACCAATATTATCAGACCAACCGTAGGCGGAAAAACCAATAATACTTGCTGTTAAAACACTGATTAAAATAGGCACAGCGAAATACTTCCAAAGCTTTAATCTGGACATGAGTGCAAACACTCCTGAATATGCTTGTATGCCTTTAAGTATGTTTTTTAACATAATTACCTACGTCATTGCGAATCAAGCTTTTTTGCTTGATGTGGCAATCTGTTTATTGATGAGATTACCACGTCACTACGTTCCTCGTAATGACAGCTATTCTTTATATTCCTTCACCGCATCAATAAACGCCTTAGCATTTTCCAACGGAATATTAGGCAAAATACCATGACCTAAATTTACGATGTATTTATCTTTCCCAAACTCATTAATCATTTGAGTCACCATTTTTTTGATTTCAGATGGAGGTGAAAATAAACGCGTAGGGTCAAAATTACCTTGTAATGTAATATTTCCTCCTGTTAAATAGCGTGCATTTTTTGGGGAACACGTCCAATCTACTCCTAAAGCAGAAGCTCCGGATTTAGCCATTTTATCTAAAGCAAACCAACAGCCTTTGCCAAATGCAATAACTGGTGCATCGTCTTTTAAAGCATCAATGATTTGCTGAATGTATTGCCATGAAAACTCTTGGTAATCTACAGGAGATAGCATGCCTCCCCAAGAATCAAAAACTTGGACAGCGTTACAGCCTGCTTTTACTTTTTCTTTTAAATATGCAATTGTTGTATCTGTAATTTTTTGAAGTAAGGTGTGCGCTGCGATCGGATTGGTAAAACAGAATTCCTTAGCTTTATCAAAATTCTTAGAACCTTGGCCTTGCACGCAATAGCAAAGAATCGTCCATGGAGAACCTGCAAAACCGATCAATGGAATTTCATCACTGAGCTTTTCCTTTGTCGCTTTTATGGCCTGATATACGTAATTCAGTTCTTTTTTTACATCTGGAACAATAACATTATCTACATCTTTTTGAGAACGAACAGGGTTTGGCAAATAAGGCCCAAAATTAGGTTTCATCTGCACCTCAATATTCATCGCCTGGGGAATTACCAAAATATCCGAAAACAGAATTGCAGCATCCATACCATATCTGCGAATAGGCTGAACCGTAATTTCACTGGCTAATTCTGGCGTTTGGCAACGTGTAAAGAAATCATACTTTTTTTTGATTTCCATAAACTCAGGTAAATATCTACCTGCTTGGCGCATCATCCAAACTGGAGGACGCTCTACCGTTTCACCTTTTAATGCTCTTAAGAATAAATCGTTTTTAATGCCTGCGGAAGCAGGTATCTCTTTGTTTTTGTTCTCCATATGTCTGTCATTCCTGCGCAGGCAGGAATCTGTTTTAATTCATTTACCCGTAATGTTCATTTACCAATTCAATAACACTTTCTGCTAAAGGCACTTTTGCGACACGCACATCTCCAAAATGTTTTCTTGCTTCATTTGCTGTGGTTTCACCAATACAAAATGCAATGCCATTTGCTTTGTTTTCCTTTAAAAAAGCATCAACTGTTGATGGACTAAAAAACATAACTCCATCTAAATCGTTTTCAATTTTATCAGCGTCAAACTTTGTTTCGTAGGCTTGGACTTCGTTTACTTTAATATTATTTTCTGAAAGAATTCTGGGAATGGTGTCTAACCTTATGTTGCTACAAAAATAAGTAGCTTCAGTACCATCCATAAATTCAACCAGGTGTTGTGCCAAGTTTTCAGCTGAGCCAGCTTGGTGTTTTACTTTACCTATTCGTTTCTCAATCATGCGTTTGGTTTTTCGTCCTACGCAATAGATGTTTTTGAACTGCAACTCAGGAGCTGAGAAATTGTGCAATAACGCTTCAACTGCATTTTTACTCGTAATGATAACGTTTTCAATTTCATTTCGAATTATACTTTTTGTTAAGCGGTTTGGGTTAATTTTAATAGCGTCTGTGCTTTCAGCAACCACATCATTATTAAATAACTGTAATTGATCTATGGTTAATTTTTTGGTTGAATATATATTGGTTGTTTTTTCACTACGTAATAATTGGTCAATTAGGGTTTTACCACCTTTTCCAATAACATAATCCGCACAAAACTTTGCTATATTTTCATGTTTACCTAAAGGTTCAATTTTAGTTACTTCTATTTTTTTAGATCCATCTTTACTTAAAAGTATTCCTTTAAAATTGACTTCTTCGTCTTTTATGTATGCCAAAGCACCAATGGGAGCTGTACATCCACCTTCAAGTCTATTTAAAAACTCACGTTCTATTGATGTTGAGATTTCAGTTTCTTCATGATTGATTTCAGCACAAGCAGCCTTAATTTCTTCGTCGTTCTCCATGGCAGCAACCATAATAGCTCCTTGAGCGGGAGCCGGAATCATCCAATGGAGATTGATTGCGTTTTCTGGCGTTAAGTTTAAACGTCCTATACCAGCACCTGCAAAAATAGCCGCATCCCAATCTTCATTGTCTTCAAGTTTTTGAAGCCTAGAAATCACGTTGCCTCGTAAACCAACAACACTATGGGTTGGGTACCTATTTAACCATTGAGCTCGTCGTCTTAAACTTCCAGTAGCTATTATAGCATCTTTAGCGGATAAAAACTCTTCATTTTTTTTAAACACTAAAGTATCGTTAACGTTGCCACGCTTTAGAACAGCAGCTTGTACAATACCTTTTGGTAAAATAGTAGGAACATCTTTAAGTGAATGTACTGCAATATCAATACTTCCGTTAAGCATTGCAATATCTAAGGTTTTAGTGAAAATCCCTGTGATACCAAGCTCATATAAAGGCTTGTCCAAGACTAAATCTCCTGTAGATTTAACAGGAACCAAAACGGTTTTATGTCCTAGATTTTCGAGTTGAATCTGGACGGTTTTTGCTTGCCACATAGCGAGCTGGCTGTCGCGTGTGCCAATGCGAATTATTTTAGACATTATCTGTGGTTTCTAACTGAAAAATTTTTTTGATGAGCTCTATACTCTCATCTGAAGTGTTGCCATCTTCCCTTAAATGATGCGCAAACTGATTGGTAATTTTCTGAATAATATTTGACGTAATCAATTCTGCTTGATCTTCATTAAAATCGGCTATTTTTTTACGTTGCGTGTTTAATTCAGAGTTTTTAAAATCGGTCAGTTTATGTTTTATGGCCTGTATTGTTGGCACAAATTTTAAGGTATCTAACCATGCGTTAAATTCATTCGTAATTTCAGAAATGATAACTTCTGCATGTGGAATGAAAGCCTTACGATTCTCTAAGGTGTCATCTGTTATTTTTGCTAAATCATCTAAGTGAATCAACGTTACATTTTCTAATTCCTTAATGTCTTCATTTACATTTTTTGGAATTGATAAATCGAGAACCAACAGTGGTTTTTTAGTTGAAATTAGAGATTTATAAACTGTAGGATTTTGAGCTCCCGTGGCAACAATAACAACGTCTGATGCATCTATTTCAGCTTCTAGATTATTGTAATCTTTAACTATGAGGTTAAACTTTCCGGCAACTGCTTCAGCTTTATCTTTTGTTCTGTTGATTAATGTAATATGCGGATTTTTGGTATGCTTCACTAGATTCTCACAGGTGTTTCTTCCAATTTTTCCGGTTCCAAAAAGCAAAATGTTCTTCTCTGAAATAGATTCAACATTATTCATTATATATTGCACCGAAGCAAAAGAAACTGAGGTGGCACCAGATGATAATTCTGTTTCGTTTTTGATGCGCTTACTGGCCTGAATAACAGAGTTTACCAAGCGTTCCATAAAAGAATTGAGCAAGTCTTCTTTTTTAGAGGCTCTTGCACTAAATTTAAGTTGACTTATTATTTCAAAATCACCAAGAATTTGAGAATCTAAACCAGAGCCAACACGAAACATGTGATTTATTGCTTCTTTATTTTTGTGAACATAAGCCACCTCTTGAAATTCTTCAACCGTTCCTTTGGTATTTTCGCAAAGCAGTTGAATAAGTTGATATGGATGTTCTGCAAAGCCGTAAAGTTCTGTTCGGTTACATGTAGAAATAACTACAACGCTTTCAATACCGCTGTTTTTGGCTTGAGTTAAAAGGTCTTGTTTGGCAGTGTCACTTAAGCTAAAATGACCACGAACTTCCGCATCAGCTTTTTTGTAACTGAGACCTATAGCGTAAAAATATGTGCTTTTATGTTGTTGCATTAGGGCAATAAACGCTTTCTGTTATTAAGCAGCACAAAAATACTTGGGTGAATCAAGAAAAAATAACGCTAGAGGAACTTAAAGTGTCGTTTGTGGTTTTTTGAGATTATTTTTCATTAATTATGAGCAATTGTAGTACTTTTGTAATGAAATCAAGGCTTTAAACCAGTACTGTTTAGAACGAATCTAAATAACATTCAAATGAAAACAGAAAATACACCAATGAAAAGTATCGCTCAAGGAACTTTTGATGAAACGTATTTGGAAGATGGTTTTTTTGTTCTTACAAGTCAGAACGAAACTGATGTTGTAGAAATTATTGAACGTGAGATTGATAGTAGTTATATTCAATTTCATTTTTGCACCAAAGGTTCAGGAGCTTTTATTTTTAATCAAGGCAATTATACGTTAAACATTAATGAAGAAACGTCGCTTTTACTTTATAATCCTCAGCGAGATTTACCTATTCATTTAGAGTTACAACCACACTCTTGGTTGGTTTCTTTTGTGATTTCCATTAAAAAATTTCATGGTTTGTTTTCGCGAGATGCCAATTATATTACTTTTTTAACCGACGATAACAAGGATAAAAAATATTATACTGATGGTAAAATTTCCCCATCCATGGCTGTGGTTTTAAACCAGTTGATTAGTTTTAACTTAAATAGTTCTATCAAGCCACTTTATTTTAAGGGGAAAGTTTATGAATTGCTAAGTCTCTACTTTAACCGGAGCGAAGATGCAGACATTGAGCAATGTCCTTTTTTAGTCGATGAGGTTAATGTAGCAAAACTTAAAAAAGCAAAGGATATCATCATAGCTAATATGGCAGAGCCACCAACGTTACAAGAATTATCAGATACCATTGGGCTAAGTCTTAAAAAACTTAAAGAAGGTTTTAAGCAAATTTATGGCGATACGGTTTACGGTTTTTTATTTGATTATAAAATGGAGGTGGCACGTAAATTATTAGAGTCAGATGACTATAACGTTAATGAAGTAGCATTGAAAGTGGGTTACAGTACTGCTAGCCATTTTATAGCGGCATTTAAGAAGAAATTTGGGACAACGCCTAAGAAGTATGTTATTGCTTCGAGTTGATTATCAAGGCTTCAATAAAAAATTGAAACCTATTGTTGCTTACTGTTTTATAAACGTTTAATCTCCAAAAGGGATTCTGTTTTCTAAAGGAGACTCTTGTGTTGGCCGTATATAGTTATCAAAGGCGTAGAACACCACATTCATTTTTTCTACACCATTTTCTACCTTGTGCCTCAACACCATAGCAGAATTTATATATTCATAAAGGGGATCTTGATAGTAAACAAATACTTGCCTTTAATTAATGGTGCAATCATCGCATACTGGTTGTTGTTCTTTGGGTAATATTGTATTGCCGGCAATATAATGATCTAACCCTATTAATGTGTTGTCATCAAATCGAGACAGATAATCTTATATAACCGTATTTCCAACTCTAAATTTATACTCTCCTACAAGGTAGTCCTCGCACTGATTATAATCACTATCGTAAACCTCTTCTTTTTTTTTGTAAAACAATACTATAGAGTCATTTCTTTGCCATTTCCAAGTGCCTTCAAAATAGTCTAAGTCATTATCTAAGTCTTTAAAATGTGTACCTTCAGGTAAATCTGTATCATTTGATATAAAGGTGCGATTTGAGCTTTGCAATTATATATTGACAAGCCTATTAAAACTATTAATATTATTTTTTTCATATTAAATTAAGGCTTCAATCTAAAAATTGAAGCCTTTTTAGGATTTATTGTTTTGTAAATGTCAAAAATGTATCCTTAGGGAAAGGAAACGTTAACGGTTCTGTACAATTATTAGAATTAATAATGTCAAGCCCTGGGTCTAAGTGAAAAATCATTTGATTGCCATTTAAACTAGCATTATCTATATATATAATTACATCACCAAATTGGCCACATTTGGTATTTGGGCCAGTATAAGACAATAAATAAGTTTCATTATCATTGAGAAAAAATCGCCCATCCATGATTGAGGCACTATCATTTGGTAAGCTTGTAGTGTCATCTAGAATTAGATTATTTTCATCTGTTACTTTATGTCTAACTAGTAAAATATCGTGAGGAATATCAACGAGGGTACTTTCAAATTTCGTAATGGTTAACTCGTAATGCTTACTGTTATAATCAAGTGTCCAAAGCCCTAAAAACTCATCAAGTTTATTGTTAGTGTCTTTAATTGCAGTAACTTGGTCAGGTATCCCTTGATCTTCACTTAAAAAATAAGTGTTAGCCTCTTCAATAGAAATTATTTGTGCTTTACAATTATACATTGATAAGCCTACTAAGAATATTAAAATTGTTTTTTTCATGATATAGTTTTTTAAGATTGTTCACACTTGTTACTTCTAAGTTTTCCGTTTTCATTCAAGTACTTTCGTTTAATTTTACCATTATTCTGCACTTTATATAGATTTAATCCATCAATTCCAATTTTAGATGCTATAAACTTTGATACACCACGTTCTCTTTTATATTCACGAATGTCTTTAAAATAGTCTTTAACTGCTTTGTCACTATCCAAATAGTCTAATAAGGTAAGTTTTAATGTTTTGCTTCATAAATAAGTTGGTTTAAAGATTAGATGGTGAAGATATTCTATTCATAAAAGCGATACTATACGTAGATCTACGTTTTTTTTATTTTAAATTCATCATAAATTTAGGTACCGTAGCCTATTACTTCAATTATAAATGGGTAAACGCACCTTTTCAATGAGGGAATATGAAACTTAAGAGCGCTGAAAATAAAATAGCTAAAGAAATCTCAACCGCTGCAAACCTTAGTTGAAACCTAAAAAGAACTAAAAATTAATAGTTTTACACTTATCTTACTTGTGTATGTTTTTTTTCAATAATCATAACGTCTACCATGTCCACTAACAGAGGTCAGCCGTTTTCTGTCTTTGTAAATTGCTAAATTTAATATTTCGGCAAATTGGGTTGTCAGTTCCTTAGTTTGGTCTATGGCAACACCAGAGGCATCAGACTTATAGTAATATTTTACAACCAAATTATTTTTATTACTTGGCTTTAAAAACGCGATGTAGTGCAACACTTCAGAATTACCATAATAATTGTCTTTATCAATTTTAAAGAAATACATTACTGCATTTTTGCCGTTATCTGTTAAAAAATCTTTTTTCAAGAGAAAGCTTACAGAGTCTTTTTCTTTTTCAAACCTAGCACTAGCCAATAACTTGGATTTGGCAAATTGCTCTTGGTTTATATCTAGCGAATTCATTTTGTGTAATAACCTTGCTCTATTAAGTTGCTCAAGCAATAAATACTGGTTGGCTTCGTCTTTAATTGTTTTTTCTTTTAATTTTTTAGGAATGGTTTCTTTTTCTTTTGTGAGTAATACGTAATATTTTACTAGGGCAAATTTGTCATCTACATTCAACAGTTTTTCAAAAAAATCTTTTGCCAAACGCTCATTTCTATAGGGAAAAATTAAATTAACGTAGGTGCTCAAATCTCTAGAATAAGAGCTGTACTTTCTGTTGTTGTTGCTCAAACTTCGTTTTACTTCTATCTTCCCATCATTGATTATTTGATTTTTGTACTTTTTGTACGCTTTAGGTTTAATTAAGCCACTGTCACTTATCTTAGACAGTAAATTGTAAAGTGGTTGTTTGTATTCCTCAATGGTACTATATTGTAAAATCTTTGGATAAAGATTTGCCTTTAGCTTTAAGGAATCTTTTTTTCCGTAATTAAAAAAAATGCTACCAACTTTTCCCAAAGGTAAATCACGTTCCATTAAATCCATAAAAAGTTCATAAGCGTCTTTTTTGTTAGAATCTAATAGACCCTCTAATATTGCGGTTTGTGTGTTTGGGTCAGAATAACTTTCAAAATAAAGTTGTTGAATAAAATTGAGATTCGTTTTTAAGTCTATTTTAATCAGCTCTTCTGTTAAGTGCGATTTTATGTTTTTGCGTTCCTTTGGGAAATCAAATTCTTTAAGTAATGCGACAATAGTAGCGCTATGTTTTTTGTTGAATTTTATGAGCTTGTAAGCGTCTAAGACAATGCTATCATTAGCTTTTAAGGCCTTAAAAAAGGTATCGGTTTTATCTTTTAAAACGTCAACTCCCATAAGTGTGTCTTTTGGCGTAAAGGAATCGTAAAACTGAGACACAAATTTTGATGGACCGCTTATGGAATCCACTAAAGTTTTTAATTCAAAAAGCACACCTTTCTTCAGTATATTCTTAACCAATACTTTTTTTGAACTGGCAGAATCTGTATAACTAAAACTATAATAATTGATACCGTCAATTTTAGATTTTGAACGATTTGAAATTTTGAATTTCTTACCATCAAAATAACGATTGCTGTAGTTTACTTTTTCCTCTAAATCTTGCCAAAGACTATCTACATTTTGAAACATTTGCAAATCGTGAAACTTTTTTCGTTTTACAAAAATCTGTTCGTTGGCTTTGGTAGAATAGACAGTTTCTTTTGTTTTTTCGTCGTAATCCTTTGCTTTTTTATTGTCGTTGTACCCGTAGCCATTTGGCATTGGTAACTTGGTGTTTGTATTTACCGAAAAGTACAACGACGTGTCTGTTACTTTCTTAAAACCAGAATAATCAATGGTGTTAAAATTCAAAGAGTTAAAGTATGTTGATTTGTCTTTTTTGTTAGAACCTACATAACCCAAAAGATAGTAACTACCATCTTTTACAACGGTTTTGAGGTATAGATTTTTGTTTAAAGTGGAATCTAAAACAGCATAAGATTCGTAGGTTTTATACTTGCCAGACTTAAAACTACCTTTAGCTTCTTTCAACTTATAATTTTTATAAAATGCATGATGAAAATACTTGGCTTCAAAACTATCTTCTTCAATATAAGAAACATCATTTAAAACGGCTTCTTCCATAAAATAATAGGCATTACCTCTATAACCTTGAAGCAATTTTTTGCCACTGTTTTCCATATTACTTGTGGTGTAATACTCTGGAAATAAAACTTCAAATTTTTCATTGGGAGTTGTAAACTTTTTTATAGAATTTGAAGGGGTTTTAATCTCAATGGAATTAAAAATCTTGTTCTCATGTTGCAGTACAAAATCACTTCTGCCAGCAAATTTCACGATAATAATTTCTAAAGGAGTTTGGTAAATATGGTATTTCTGAAACTCACCTTTCTTAGTTTTATTTATGATTTTTAATCCTTTATAAGGTACCGAAAGTTCTTCTTTCTTAACAATTTCACCTGGAATATCTTCATACAACAAGTCGTCAATATCTTCTAAAGAAATGGTTTCCTTTTCATTTGGCAAATACAAAAATCTACTAATACGGTTTATGGTGAGATATGCGCCATTTGTCATGTCCGGATCGAGATAATAATTTTGTCCGCCATAGGTAAACTCACGTAACTTATCGTAAGTGTTTAAAGAAATAAACCCATCTGGAGTGCTATGTTTTTTTAGCTTTGGCTCAATAAAAAGACTATCTAGTTTTGTTTTTTCTGTTTTACTGTAATCGGTTTGTTCAGAGGTCAGTGCCTTAACTGTATAACCACGTTGGCGTAACATATTTATCATTCCTTGGTCTCCAGGTAAATGTGCTGCACCAACTCCAGCAAATACTGATGTGTTTTTTACTAAACCTTCAAGTGCAACCACCATATTCTCATTACGCTTATAGAGCATATTTTCACGATAGAATTCTGTGTTTACACCAGCTCCAATAGAATCTAAAAGATCCAAGTTTCTATCGCGATATAAGTTCTCTTGAATGAGATATGGATTTTCCTTAGCAAACAACTTTTGTAACCAAGGCTCTATTTCCTTTTTTTCTGAATTGTACATTGCTTTAGTCGTGAGGTATCTAGATTCAGCCAAATCCTCTAAGGCAACAATTTCCTTATTGTTTTTCTTTCCTGCTTGAAAGATGAACATATCTAAATAGGTTTCTTCCTCAAAATTATCAGCAGCATTATTTTTGCGGTACAGATAGGCATTTATGGCATTATTGTCCATTCGGATTGAACCTCGAACTGTCATTGCTTCTGGATGTGACAACTTGAAAATATCGGAGTAAAAATCGTTACGATAGCTGTTATAATATGCCATTTCACCCAACATCATATCATAGTTAAAGCCTGGCCAAGTCATTGGGTCAGATTCTAACGCAATAGTCTCGCTGGCATTCAAGGCTTTATAAAACACGTCATCTAATCGAAAAGCTACCTTTTTGCTTACATGCATGGTACCGTAGAGATACGATGGTTTTTCTATGCCATTACCAGTAATTTCCCAAAGTAAGCTTTGGTATTGATTTTGCGAAAAACAACTTATCGAAAAGAGAACTATAAGAAGAGATATATAATTTTTCATTCGTATAATTTAAACAAGGCTTGTAAAGATATCTAAATAACTGAATTAGCAAAATATTTAACGCTATCACACCTTAAATTGGAACGAATACCATTACAGACTATTGCATTAAGAGTTGTATTTTTGCTTTTGAAAAATTAAAGCATGAAAAAAGGAGTTTTACTGGTCAATCTTGGTTCGCCAGATAGTCCAAATCCTAAGGATGTTAAAAAATACTTAGGTGAATTTTTAATGGACAAACGTGTCATTGATGTACCACTTTGGGCTAGAACCCTTTTGGTCAAAGGCATAATTTTAAATACAAGACCAAAAGCATCTGCACAAGCTTATCAAAAAATTTGGTGGGACGAAGGCTCTCCACTAATTGTGCTGTCAGAAAGATTGCAAGAAAAAGTTCAGGATAAAGTAGATTATCCTGTGGCATTAGCCATGCGCTACGGAAGCATGACCATAAAAAAAGGATTGCAGACATTAGTTGATAAAGGCTGTACCGAAATTAAAACCATTCCGCTTTACCCACAATTTGCCATGGCAACAACCGAAACCATTGATGTAAAAGTAGATGAATTGGTTGCCGAATATTTTCCACAAGTCAAAATAACCCGATCTCCTGCATTTTATCATCGTAAAGATTACATTAATGTACTTTCAAAAAGTATTGCAGAACGATTAGAGAGCTTGGATTATGAGCATATTCTTTTTAGTTATCATGGAGTTCCAGAAAGGCATATCCGTAAAAGTGACATTACCAATGGTAATTGTAAAATGAATGGTAAATGCTGTTTTAAAATGGGCAGTAAGCAACATGAATTCTGTTACCGTCACCAATGTGAAATCACAACGGTAAACGTAGCTAAAAAATTGGGATTGAAAAATGGGACATATTCTACGACGTTCCAATCCAGACTTGGTTTTGATCCATGGTTAAAACCCTATACAGACCGAACCATTGAGCGTATGGGAAAGGCTGGCATTAAAAAAATGGCTATTGTTACACCAGCCTTTGTAAGCGATTGCCTTGAAACTTTAGAAGAAATTGCTATGGAAGGTGAAGAAATTTTTCACGAAGTTGGTGGAGAAGAATTCACTGTAATTCCATGTCTTAATGACCGTGAAGATTTTACTCAAGTACTCACAAATATGATTGAAGAATGGACAAGCTCTAAAAAAACATTAACCATTTAATGGCAAAAGCATCTTCACAAGAGTTAGGAAATAAACCCATCGGGAAATTATTGATAAAACAAGCTGTACCAGCTTCTATCGGTATTTTGGTAATGTCACTCAATATTCTGATTGACACAATTTTTGTTGGAAACTGGATTGGTCCAACAGCCATAGCTGCAATAAACGTGGTGCTGCCAGTGTCATTTTTTATTGCAGCTTTAGGAATGTCTATTGGTGTTGGTGGTTCATCTATAATTTCGAGAGCTTTAGGTGCTGATAATGATAGCAAGGCCTTAAAAACCTTTGGTAACCAAATTACCTTAACCGTTTTATTTACAGTGGTTTTTGTGGTTTTTGGGCTAATTTATGTCAATGATTTAATTCCCGCATTTGGTGGTAAAGGTGACATATTTGAGCCAGCAAAGATCTACTATAAAATTGTACTTTACGGTGTGCCAGTATTGGCACTTTGTATGATGGGAAATACCGTTATTAGAGCTGAAGGCAAACCAAAATTTGCTATGTACGCCATGATGTTTCCTTCCGTTGGAAATTTGATTTTGGATTATCTTTTCATAAATGTTTTTGATTGGGGAATGGAAGGAGCAGCGTGGGCAACAACAGGCTCTTATGTGCTATGTTTTATATTTATTGTCTGGTACTTTCTCTCTAAAAATTCAGAATTAAAAATAAGTTTTGCCCATTTTGGGTTGGATTTGCCCATTGTAAAAGAAATTGGTTCCTTAGGATTCGTAACACTTTCAAGACAAGCGATTGTGAGTGTCACCTATTTGTTAATGAATAATATTTTATTTGAATTGGGAGGCGAAACCTCCGTAACTGCTTATGCTATTGTGGGTAGAATGCTTATGTTCGCTTTGTTCCCTGTGTATGGCATTACACAAGGATTTTTACCAATTGCAGGCTATAATTACGGTGCCTATAAGTTTGAAAGAGTAAAGGAAACCATCATAACAGCTATTAAGTATGCTGCTTTATTAGCTGGAGTAGTATTTATATTTTTAATGGTATTCCCAGAAGCCATTACCAGTGTTTTCACACAAGATGCCGAAGTATTAAAAGAAACACCTCCAGCAATGCGTTGGGTATTTGCAGCAACTCCAGTAATTGCTGTTCAGTTGATTGGTGCCGCATATTTTCAAGCCGTTGGGAAAGCGATACCTGCACTATTGTTAACATTAACACGTCAAGGGTTTTTCTTTATTCCGTTGATTTTAATTTTACCACAGTTTTATGGCGAAATGGGAGTTTGGATGTCTTTTCCCATTGCTGATGTATTATCAACTATTGTTACAGCATTTTTTTTACAGAGAGAGGTGAAGTTAAATTTGCTACCAATGGATTCGGAATAATTTATAATCCGTAATTTTAAATCTGAATAACCAACCAATTTCAAGATGAAATTTTTAACCTTTTCAGTAGTTGCCCTGTTTTCTTTTTTCAGCTTTAATTTTCAATCACCAAATTACTCAGGTTTACTATATGGGTCGTTTGTTTTTTTTCGTGACAAAAGAGATGGGAAGAAAGCTTTTAATTCAACATTCAATTTCAAGCAATTAAATTATTTATTCGTTAAAAAGTAATGGAATACTACAACTACATAAAATCCCTACATTTAATCTTTGTTATTACGTGGTTTGCAGGTTTGTTCTACATTCCAAGACTTTTTGTTTACCAAATTGAAGCTTTTCACAAGCCGTCACCAGACAAAGAAATATTGGGAAAACAACTCAAATTAATGGCTAAACGTTTGTGGTTCATTATCACTTGGCCTTCAGCAATTTTAGCTATATTTTTTGCAGTTTGGTTAATTATTTTAATTCCGAGTTGGTTAGAAGAAAGTTGGATGCACGTAAAACTCACATTTGTCGTATTACTTATTGTATATCATATTAAAACACATTTTTATTTCAACCAATTGCAACGAGATGAAGTAAAGGTAACTTCAAACTTTATGCGTATTTGGAATGAAGGTGCCACGTTTATCCTTTTTGCAGTAGTGTTTTTAGTGATATTAAAAAATTCTATCAATTGGATTTTTGGTGTAATAGGAATTATTGTTCTAGGTGTTTTAATTATGCTAGGCTTTAAATTGTATAAAAATATTCGCTCTAAAAACTCTGAAGATTAATTGCAAATTTAAAAAGGTAAACATCTGTAATTTAGTAAATTGACAATTGAGCTTTGTCCTGAGTACCTTTGGTTTGATTATTGCTATATTTAGAAGAAATATTAAGAATTAAAAGTTACCCGATATCTCGGGCATTTTAATGAAATTAAAAAAACTGTCCTTAAGAGCTCGAATATTTGTTGCCATGATACTTTTGGTATTGTTGGCATCTATTTTAATTGCTGCAGTAACCATTTATCAATATAACGAGGAAGCACGGGATTACCACAAGGAGCGTTTAGAACGAAAGGAATCTGCCATAAGAGAGCATATTAATTTTGTTATTAATGGGAGGCAGAACACCTATGAAATTAAAACGGAAAACCTACCATTGATTTTTAAGGAAAAAATTTATGAGATTGCTACAATTCACAACCTTCAGATTAATCTTTACGATTTAGATGGTAACCTGCTAAAATCTTCAAAAGCTACACTAAACACACTTGGCTCAGACAAGTGTATGGACGTTGAAGTTTTAAATAGATTGGCACATACGGCAGAACATAGGTTTGTTTTTAAAAACGAAAAAAACGGACAGGTTTTTCAATCTTCCTATTCTTATATCACTGATCAAAAATCAAAAAACCTTGCCATACTCAATTTACCGTACTTAGAAAATGATGATTTTTTAAATAAGGAGCTAAAGGAATTTTTAATGCGTTTAGGCTATGCCTATTTTGTTATGATTTTAGTGGCAATAGCATTTGCCTATTTTATTTCAAAATATATTACCAGATCTCTGAAAACCATCAGCGAAAAAATGGATGAAATCCGCCTTGAAAAACGAAACAAGAAAATTGAAATAGAAACTTCAAGTGAGGAGATTGAAACCCTTGTCCATTCTTATAATAGTATGATTGATGAACTTGAAGCTTCTGCGGTAAAATTAGCCACTAGCGAACGCGAACAAGCTTGGAGAGAAATGGCAAAACAAGTGGCACACGAGATTAAAAACCCATTGACACCAATGCGGTTGAGTGTACAAAGTTTTCAACGAAAATTTAATCCAGAAGACGAAAACATACATCAAAAAGTTGCTGAATACAGTAATACATTGATTCAACAAATTGACACAATGAGTTCCATTGCATCTGCATTTTCAAATTTCGCTAAAATGCCAGCACAAAAAAATGAGCAGTTAAATGTGGTACAAATCGTAAAAATGGCCTTAGATATTTTTAACGAAGACAATATTTCTTTTGAGTCTGAACGTGAAGAAATAATTGCCAAGTTTGACAGAACTCAGTTAATTAGAGTGGTAACCAATTTGGTAAAAAACGCTATTCAGGCTATGCCAATAGATGCTAAAGATCCAAAAATTAAAGTCAGGGTTTTTGATGAAGACGGTCTGGTAAAAATTACTGTTAAAGACAACGGAATGGGTATTGAAGAAGCTACAAAAGCTAAAATTTTTGAACCCAAATTTACCACTAAAAGTAGTGGTATGGGATTAGGATTGGCCATGGTAAAAAATATAGTGGAAACCTATAAAGGAAATATTACCTTTACTTCTGAAAAAGGAAAAGGCACAACATTTACAGTTTCCTTCCCTAAAAAGTAGAATAGACTTGTAATCCTGAAATTGATTTAGGACCTTTAAAATTTGAAATTAAAAACATAAGATTCCCACTTTAATGGGAATTAAAATAATCTTCCATGAGTTACGAAAATATATTATCAGAATTTAAAAACGGAATCACAACAATCAGCATCAATAGACCAAAAAAGTTAAATGCACTGAACAAGGCAACTATCCAAGAATTGCACGATGCTTTTGATGAAGCCGATAAAAATCCTGAAACCAAAGCCATTATAATTACAGGTAGCGGAGAAAAAGCATTTGTAGCAGGAGCAGACATCAGTGAGTTTGCAGATTTTAGTGTTGAAGAAGGTGGGAAACTAGCAGCAAAAGGGCAAGATTTATTGTTCAATTTTGTTGAAAATTTAAGCACACCAGTTATTGCAGCTGTTAACGGATTTGCTCTTGGTGGCGGATTAGAATTGGCTATGGCGTGCCATTTTAGAATAGCAAGCAATAATGCCAAAATGGGCTTACCAGAAACATCGCTTGGAGTTATTCCTGGTTATGGAGGCACACAACGTTTGCCTCAATTGGTAGGCAAGGGCAGAGCTATGGAAATGGTTATGACCGCAGGTATGATTGATGCCAACCAAGCATTACACTATGGTTTGGTAAACCATGTTGTGGAATTAGATGAATTGGTGTCATTTGCTGAAAAAATAGCAAGTAAGATTATGCGTAATTCTTCAGTTGCGATAGCAGAAGCAATAAGAGCAATTAACGCAAATTATAAAGATGGTGTTAACGGCTTTGATATAGAGGTGGAAGCATTTGGAAATTGCTTTGGAACGGAAGATTTTACAGAAGGCACCACAGCTTTTTTAGAAAAGCGTAAGGCTGATTTTCCTGGGAAGTAATATGTTGGTTGCTATGAAATTGATGTTACTACAATACAAGTAGCTCTAAGTTAATATTTTTATAATTACTATATTGTAACTGTTTATCAGATTACATATGCAAAAAACATGTCCAGAATGTGGCGATCGGCTCATAGGCAGAATAGATAAAAAGTTCTGTAGCGATAGCTGCAGAAACGCTCATAATAACCGAATTAATAAGGATTCTAAAAACCTTATTAGGAATACCAATAATCGTTTAAGAAAAAACTATAGAATTTTAGAAGATCTCAATCCCAATAAAAAGACAAAATCCTCTAGAGCAAAACTCATAGAGAAAGGTTTTGACTTTAACTATTTTACAAGTATTTATACCACTAAAGCTGGCACTACTTACTATTTTGTTTACGACCAAGGCTATCTACCGTTAGATGGTGATTATTATGCGCTTGTAAAACGTGATGATTAAATACTTTTTTTAGTGGTACTGTTCCAGTTTTGGCCTTTAAGCTCTAGAGCAGCTTTTAAGATATCCTTTTGGCTAATTTGTCCAGCTAATTTGCCATTTTCAATAATAGGAAAACGTCGTATTTTAGATTGTAAAAACTTATTGGCAGCGTCAAAAATATCCATGTTTCCATCAATGGTTTCTACATTTCTAACCATCCGCTTTTCAACATTATCATGCTCTAAAGGCATATTGTAGTAACGGCTTTCGCTCAGTTGCTTTAAACAATCTCCTTCAGAAATAATTCCTACAAGCTCTTTTTTGTCATTTACAACTGGTCCACCAGATATTTTATATTTAATAAGGCACTCTACCACCTCTTGTATCGATTGGTTTTGGTTAAAGGTTATAAGTTCGGTTGTCATATAATCCTTAACCTTTAATGCCTTAGATGCAGTTGCATTGTTTTGTTGCTTTCTTGCACCCTGAAAACTTTTAATCCCCATAACCTTAAATTTTTGAATGAACTTAAAGTTAGTTAAAAATTGTACACCAAACAAAAATAAAATGAACACGTAGAATCCTTACCTTTGAAATATAAAAAACCCTTTATTGAAAAAACAGATCAGTATTATTGGTTGTGGTTGGCTTGGGCTTCCTTTGGCCAAGTGTATGGTTTCTGAGGGTTTTGTTGTAAAAGGCTCAACGACTTCAGAAGAAAAATTAGAATTTTTGAAAAAGGCAGGTATTTTACCTTACATCATTAGTTTGAATGAAAATGAAATCGTAGGAAATTATTCTGGTTTTTTAGACGAAAGTGAAATCATTGTCATCAATATTCCTCCTGGACTTCGAAAAAAACCAGGAAAAAATCATGTTACAGAAATTCAGAATTTGATTGAAGCTATTGAAAAATCTAATGTTACCAAAGTACTTTATATAAGTTCAACTTCAGTTTTTAAGAACGAAGTGGACTTTCCTGTTATATCAAATTATACCGAACCTAACAATACTACCAATAGTGCAAAACAGCTGATTGAAATAGAAAAAAAGTTAATAAACAATTCAAATTTCAAAACAACAATTCTCAGATTTGGCGGTTTGTTCAATAATAAGCGACATCCTGCTAAATACCTTTCGGGCAAAATAGGTATTTCAAACCCTGAAGCTCCTATTAACTTAATCCACAGAAAGGACTGTGTGGGAATCATTTCAAAATTAATAGAAAACGAGGTTTGGAATGTTACGTTAAATGCCTCATATCCTATTAACACTACAAAAAAGGAATACTATGAGAGCTATTGTATAACTCACAATTTAAAGTCTCCGGAATTTAAAACTTCAGAAAATAGCATAGGAAAAATAGTAGATAGTTCTAAATTGGTACAGCTTTTGAACTACACTTTTAAACAGGCACCATAGAAATTAATAGATTTTTAAGACCAATACTAATTAATTTTTATAGTTTTAGCCCTCAAAATTTTAAATAAAACCATGAAACAGATTACCATTGCAATTGCTTTACTATTTTCTGTAAGTATTTTTGCCCAGACCAATGCAGAGTTAAAAAAGCATTATGAAACTTTTTACAAACAGATGAAAAAACAAGGTGATGTACAAGGCATCATTAATGCCATGACACATCTTGATATTTTAGAGCCTTCCGTTGCCAGAAAAGACACTTTGGCTTATGTATATTTATCTGAAGGTCAATATGTACAAGCCCTTAATGTTATTGGAGTGGAGAAGAACGCTACGGATTCTGACATTAATGTTGAAGTAAAGGCTTTAGCATTAAAAAATCTCAATCAGCCCAAAATGGCTTTAGAGCATTACGAAATTCTCTACAAGAGAAATCCAAATCCGTATTTAGCTTATGAAATGGCTGATCTAAAAATACAGACCGATGATTTAGCTGGTGCAAAAAACAATATAGAATATGGCTTAACTAATGTTAAGGACGACATGAAAAAAGCGTTTTATGAGACACAGCAACCTTACGAAACGTCTTTAAAGGCTGCTTTTTTATATCTTAAAGGTTTAATGCTTTTTAGAGAAAACAAAACCGCTAACATAAACACAGCTCTTAAATTAATGAACGATGCTTTGGAGATTGATCCTAAGTTTAATTTAGCAAGAATTAGCCGAGAGGCTTTAGAAGGGCAAAAAGCACAGAACGCGGCAAAAAAGAATTAAAAGTTTTAGTTTTTAAAATAAAAAAGCAGCCATTTGGCTGCTTTTTTATTGAATTTATTTTAAGTGTCCTTACCAAATTCTAACACGTTTTTCTGGAGCTAAGTACATAGAGTCACCTTCCTTAATATTAAAAGCTTCGTAAAAAGCATCAATATTTTTAAGCGGTTGGGTTGCTCTAACCGTACCTGGCGAATGCGGATCTGTTTTAATCTGTGTTCTTAACGCATCTTCTCTGGTTAAAGTTCTCCAAACAGTTGCCCAAGACATAAAGAAACGTTGTTCTGGTGTAAAACCATCTATTTTATCTGGCCTTCCGTTCTTTTCCATATATAACTGTAAACCATCGTAAGCTCCTAAAACTCCACCAAGGTCACCAATGTTTTCCCCTAAAGTAAATGGTCCGTTTATATAAACACTGTCTAAAACTTCAATTGCAGAATATTGGTCTGCGAGAGCTTTACCTCTTTTTTCAAATTCTTTTAAATCTTCTTCAGTCCACCAGTTGTTTACATTGCCATCTCCATCAAAACGTGCTCCAGAATCATCAAAAGCGTGAGAGATTTCGTGGCCGATTACGGCACCTATTCCTCCATAATTTACAGCTTCATCTGCTGTATAATTATAGAAAGGTGGTTGTAAAATTGCAGCTGGAAAAACTATTTCATTGTTTAAAGGATTAAAGTATGCATTTACTGTTTGAGGAGACATTCCCCAACGAGACTTATCTACTGGCTCATTAATTTCGCTTAAGTTATCTTTTTGAGACCAATCTGCAACAGCCATCATATTTTCAGCATAAGAATTACCTTCTTTCACCATCATTTCAGAATAATCTCTCCACTCGTCTGGGTAGGCAATTTTAACAGTGAATTTATCTAGCTTCTCAATTGCTTTTTCTTTTGTTTCTTCTGTCATCCAATCCAACTTTTCAATTCTATTTTGAAACGCAGTAATAATATTGGCAATCATTTTTTCTGCTTTTTCTTTTGCCTCTGGCGGAAATTTAGCCTGAACATATAATTGACCCATTGCTTCACCAACACTACCATCAACAGTGCCTAGAGCACGTTCATCTGCTGGTCTCATTTTTTTAGAGCCATTAAGGGTTTTACCGTAAAATTCCCAGTTTGCTTTTTCCATTTCAGTGGTTAAAAATCCTGCTGACCCATCTAGCGTATTCCATACCATCAAAGTTTTAATATCTTCAATAGGAGTAGATTTTAAAAACTCGTCCATGGCTTTCATATATTTTGGTTGCATTACCATAAGCGTATCTATTTCTTTTTCAATACCCATATCATCTATTAACTTTTTCCAGTCAATTGATGGTGCCATTTTTTGTAAATCTGTTAGGCTAGTTGGATTGTTGAAATTTCTGATATCCCTACTCGCCACTTTATCTAAACGAGGTTCTGCTAATTTGGTTTCTAGCGCTAATATTTTATTGGCTGCCTTTTCTGCATCTGCTTCAGAATAGTCAATATACTGTAGCATTCTTGCAATATGCTCTACATATTTACCTCTTATTTCCTTAGTTTTTTCATCTTGGTCTAAATAATAATCACGTTGTAATCCCAATCTTCCTGGAAAAACCCAAGCGGTATTCATACTACTGTCATTAAGATCTGCATTTGCACCAATGCCTGCAAAAGGAGCTCCAACTCCTAATGTTGTTGCATACACAGTTTGCATATCTTTAAGATTAGAAATGCCGTTTATTTTGTTCAACAATGGTTTTAGTGGTGCTATACCAGCTTCGTTACGCGCTACTGTATCTAGTTCAGATTCGTATATTAATAAAGCTTTTTTCTGGTCTGAGCCTTCTTTATAAGTACCTAATTCCTTAGAGGTATTGATGATTTCTAACATATCTTTTCTTGTAGATTTGCGTAAAACGCCAAAGCCTCCCCAACGAGATTCATCATCTGGAATTGTGTTATTCTTAACCCAATTACCATTAACGTAAGTATAGAAATCTTGTTCTGGTTCTACAGTAGTATCCATGTTTTCAAGGATAATCCCAGGAATTTTCTCTGCTTGTGCAGTTTCTTTTTTGGCTTCTTCTTTACATGCCGAAACAGCAAAAAAGGCCAAGCCAGTTATCGCAATTGTACGTACTAGATTCGTGTTCATAATTTATTTTGTTGATTAAATTTTATTAAGTAATTACCAATTAGACCGAAAAACAATAAAGTTGTTACAATTTAAGTAAAATTAATAAGATTTCTTTAACTGGTTATTCTGGTTGAATTTTATTGTACTCATCAAATTCCAACTTTTTATTGATTTGTAAGTTTAAATTGCTGAAAGCCACCAAAACTTCTTTTATGCTATTGAGCTGAAATGAAATCTTAATATTTTCCAGGGTTATGTTGTCTCTTAACTTTAGGGCTTTGGTTTCTAATATCACTAATCTTGATTCTATAGGCTTGGTTTTTAAATCTGGAGGTATAGTGGTTTTTAGCTGAGCAAAAAAATCTTCGAGCAACTTGTCCTCACTTGTAAAAAAGGATAAGTCTGCTTTTTTTAAGTAATTGATTTGTATCGCAAATTCCTGATATTTTTCCCAGGTGTTAACGGCAGCTTCGGCTTCACCACTTAAAGCGTATTCGGTATAATCTAAACGCTCAACAGCTTGAGCCGAAATCCTTTGCTCTTCTGAGTCATTAGTGTCTTCAACTGATACTTTTTGGGCATTAGGATTATCACCACAGCTCACAAATGTTAAAAACAGTATGTTAATTAAAGCTATTGAAATCTTCATTCTTAAATTCAATTTGAATTGTAAATATACTTAAAGTATAGGTTTTAAAAGTTAGGAGAAACTTAAAATACGTGATTGTCAATATCTTAAAAAAAGATGAGTTTTTCTGAATATTTTAATATTTATACCGTTCAATTCTTATTACTTTTGAGGATATAATAATTTGAATGAATATGCCTTCAAAAATACTTGTCATAGGAGCCTGTGGCCAAATAGGCTCAGAACTTACTTATAAACTTAGAGAAATACACGGAAAATCTAATGTGATTGCCAGTGATATAAATACCCGAAAATTAGATTTAGTTAATTCAGGTCCTTTCGAAATTATTGATGCCAAGAATTTTAACGCTATAAAAGATTGCTGCAAACATCATAATATTGATACTATTTACCTTATGGCAGCACTGTTGAGCGCTACAGGTGAGAAATACCCAATGGAAGCTTGGGATTTAAACATGAATTCACTTTTCCATGTGCTTAATTTGGCAAAAGGAGGTGTAATTCAAAAAATATTTTGGCCAAGCAGTATCGCTGTGTTTGGACCTACTACTCCAAGAAATCAAACACCTCAGCATACTATTTGCGAACCAACTACCGTGTATGGTATTACAAAGCAAGTTGGAGAACGTTGGTGCGAATATTACCATAGTAAATATGGAGTAGATGTTAGAAGCATCCGTTATCCAGGGATAATTAGCCATAAAACAATGCCTGGAGGTGGTACAACAGATTATGCTGTTGAAATTTATCATGAAGCTATTAAAAATGGTAAATATGATTGTTTTTTGTCAGCAAACACTAGTTTACCGATGATGTTTATGGATGATGCCATTAAAGCAACTGTTGATTTGATGGAAGCTTCTGCCCACGATTTAACGATTAGATCCTCCTATAATTTATCGGCTATCAGCTTTACGCCAAAAGACATTTTTGAAAGTATAATGGCTCACTTGCCAGATTTTGAAATTACTTATAGTCCAGATTTTAGACAGAATATAGCAGACAGTTGGCCATCTTCAATCGATGATAGCGTTGCCAGAACCGATTGGAACTGGAAACATAGTTTTGATTTAGATGCTGTGACAAAAGAAATGTTAGTTGAATTGGATAAAAAACATGGTGTCTAAACAGCCATCTTAAAAATTTATAGAACAAAAAACCCAACACTTTCGTGTTGGGTTTTATTTGCTCCTTCTCTTGGGCTCGAACCAAGGACCCTCTGATTAACAGTCAGATGCTCTAACCAACTGAGCTAAGAAGGAATTTTTTATCGCTTTAGCGAGCGCAAATATAAATTATTTTTTAATCTCTACAATATTAAATCGAAAAATTTTTGAAGCTTTTTACTAATTTAATTAATTGGTTATTGCCTTAAAAATATCATTTCCGTTGGCAAATAACACTAAAGCAATTAGGATGAAGAACCCAATGACTTGAGCACGTTCTAAAAACTTTTCGCTAGGCTTTCTTCCAGAAATCATTTCATATAATAAAAACATAACATGTCCACCATCTAAGGCTGGTATTGGTAATAAGTTTAGAATAGCCAGCATTATAGATAAAAATGCTGTTAAACCCCAAAAATATGGCCAGCTCCAAACACTAGAAAACTGATCGTAAATGGCTTTAAAACCACCAAGACCTTTGTAAGCGCCAGTGCTTGGGTTAAATATAGCCGCTAATTGATCTCCATAATTACTGATGGTTTTGGTGAACTTTCGATAACCTGCACCAAAACTTTCACCAAATGTATAATCTATTCTCGTTACATCGTAATAGCCTAAGTCTTCAAATTTAGGGTGGTTTCCGTAAGGTCTAATACCAAATTTACCATCTTTATCTATGGCTAATTCGGTGGAGATAGTTTTATCGTCTCTTAAAATTTCTGCTTCTACGGTTTGACCTTTTAAATCAGAGGTCATTTCACTCAATTGATCAAAATATTTCAACTTTTCACCATTAACAGAAGTAATAATATCTCCAACTTTTACATCTTTCTTTGCGTTTACAGAACTATCTGCAATCTCACTAACCATAAAAGGCACACGATATTCAAACAAATCTTTTCTTCCACTAGAGGATAATTGGCCTAAGAAATCTTCTGGTAAATCAATGGTTTTTTCAACACCATTACGTTCAACCGTAATTTTTTCTGCTTTTATAATGTTCAATCCAATATCAGAATCATTGACTATTGGCGTGTCATTAATAGAAACAATTTTATCTCCAGTTTGAAAACCTGCATCTAAAAGTGCTGGGTTTTCAACCCAATAGCCGTCTTCTAAACTCGCAACACTAACAGTAGCATCTCCATAAGCAAAAGATACGGCAACATAAATAACATAAGCTAAAATAAAGTTAACCGTAACACCACCTAACATAATAATTAAGCGTTGCCAAGCTGGCTTAGACCGAAACTCCCACGGTTGTGGTGGTTGTGCCATTTGTTCCTTGTCCATGCTTTCATCAATCATTCCGGCAATCTTCACATAACCTCCAAGAGGTAACCAACCTATACCGTAAACTGTATCTCCTATTTTCTTTTTGAAAAGTGAAAATTTCACATCAAAAAAGAGATAGAATTTTTCAACTTTAGTTTTAAAAAGTTTGGCAGGTATAAAGTGTCCCAACTCATGAAGCACGATGAGTAAAGATAAACTGAGCAAAAATTGGGATATTTTTATAATAAATTCCATGTAATCATTTTCAAAATTTCGTTTGCAAAAGTAGTCTTTTCAAAGCATTTAGAAAATTATTGCTTTTGTAATCGGTTTATTTTTAACACGGAATTATAAATCTAGTCCCTTAAATTTAATAATTCTGTTAAATGAATTCAGTAAAATATAGCTAGAATGTATCTTTGCAAACCTAATACAAGAGCTTCTAAATGTCATTTATTTCATTCTTTAAAGGTTACAAATATTTTGCTATTGCTTTTTCTGTTTTATGCATTATAATTATCGCTATCATTTATAGTGTATTGAGTATTAATAAGCCATTACCAATATACCAACCAGCAATGGTAAGCATGGAATTGGTAGATAGTACCATTCAACATCAAAAAAAATACCACAAGATTGCCAATTTTAGTCTTACAAATCAAAATGGGGAAACCGTTACTCAAAAAACTTATGAGGATAAAATCTATGTGGCAGATTTCTTTTTTACAACCTGCCAGACTATTTGTCCTATAATGACTGATCACATGTATCAAATCCAAAAAGAAATATTAAGAGATGATGATGTAATGTTGCTATCACATTCCGTAACTCCGAGAATTGATAGCGTAGCGCAACTTAAAAAATATGCCAGAGAAAAAGGGGTTGTTGACAGTAAATGGAATTTACTCACAGGCGATAAAAAACAAATCTACAAACTAGCCAGAAAGAGTTACTTAGCTGTAAAAACTGACGGAACTGGCGATCAGTACGATATGATTCATACCGAAAACTTTATGCTTATTGATAAAAAACGACAAATTAGAGGCTTTTACGATGGCACAAATCCAAAAGATATTGATAGGTTATTGGATGATATTAAAACTCTAAAGTCCTTTGGTGGCTCTTAAAAAACGTTAAGCTTTTTAAATATTAACACACGTATTTTTCACACTAAAAATTTTGCCTTACTTTTGCTTCTTTAAAATTAATCTAAATAAGGATAGGGTTGACATTAGCTGAACTAAAACGTGGACAATTGGGCGTCATTACAGACGTTTCCTCCGTATATGTGCCATTAAAACTTTTGGAAATGGGATGTTTACCAGGTAATAGTGTAGAACTTGTTCAGGTCGCTCCGTTTGCAGACCCTATGTATCTCAACATTAACGGATCTCATTTAGCTATTAGAAAAGAAACAGCTATTCACATTTTAATCGAAATGGTAAATGAGTAAGCAGATTAATGTTGCCTTAATAGGAAATCCAAATACAGGAAAGACTTCAGTATTTAATGCGTTAACAGGATTAAATCAAAAAGTGGGAAATTATCCTGGCATTACGGTTGAAAAAAAAGAAGGGATTTGTAAACTTCCTCGCGGAGTAAAGGCTCACATTATTGATTTACCAGGTACGTATAGCCTTAACGCATCTTCACTTGATGAAAATGTAGTTATAGAATTGCTTTTAAACAAAAACGACAAAGATTTTCCTGATGTAGCTGTGGTGGTAAGTGATGTTGAAAACCTTAAGAGAAACCTATTACTCTTCACGCAGATTAAGGATTTAGAAATCCCTACAATACTTGTTATTAATATGTCTGACCGAATGAAATATAAAGGTATTTCATTGGACATTGATTATCTGGAAGAGAAACTGCAAACTAAAATTGCTCTTACAAGTACACGAAAAAAAGATGGAATTGATAACCTTAAGGAATTAATCACCAACTATAAAGAACTTTCAACCGAGCCTTGTTTAAATGCATCTTCAATTGACGAAGGTTATTTTGATAACTTAAGAAAAGCTTTTCCCAATCAATTGTTATACAAACTGTGGCTGGTAATTACCCAAGATGTTAATTTCGGAAAAACTGATCGAAACACCATTGATGCCGTTTCTAATTTTAAAACAAAATCTGAAAGTGACCTTAAACGACTTCAGCAAAAAGAAACCATAAAACGCTATCAATTTATAAATAAAACCTTAAAGAAAGGCCAAACTATTGATCTAAATACGGCAAAAGATCTCCGTATAAAATTAGACCGAATATTAACTCATAAAGTTTGGGGATATCTCATTTTTGGTGTTATTCTTCTAACCATTTTTCAAGCCATTTACGATTGGGCAGAAGTACCAATGGATTTTATTGATGGTACCTTTGCTTCACTCAGCGAATGGACCAAAAATGTGTTACCCTCAGGAGCGTTTACTAATTTAATTACCGAAGGTATTATTCCAGGACTTGGAGGCATCGTTATTTTTATTCCGCAGATTGCATTTCTGTTTTTGTTCATTTCAGTTTTGGAAGAAACCGGTTATATGAGTCGTGTTGTGTTTTTAATGGACAGAATAATGCGTCGTTTTGGTTTAAGCGGCAAAAGCGTTGTTCCTCTTATTTCTGGTACTGCTTGTGCTATTCCTGCAATTATGGCAACCCGTAATATTGAAAGTTGGAAAGAGCGATTGATTACCATTTTAGTCACACCATTTACAACGTGTTCTGCAAGGCTTCCTGTTTATCTAATAATCATTTCATTGGTCATTCCCCAAGGTCGCTTTTTTGGTCTGAGTTACCAAGCGTTAACATTGATGTTGCTATACCTTATAGGATTTGGTGCTGCTGTGGGATCGGCATGGCTTTTAAACAGAATCTTAAAAATTAAGAGCAAAACCTTTTTTGTAGTTGAAATGCCAAACTACAAACTACCCTTGTTTAAAAATGTTGCCATTACAGTGCTTGAAAAAACCAAATCCTTCGTCTTTGGTGCTGGTAAAATTATTTTAGCAATATCAATAGTACTTTGGTTTTTAGCTTCATATGGACCAGGAGACAACTTTAACAATGCAGACACAATAGTTGCCGAAAAATTTGCTTCAGAAAATTTATCTGAAGATGAGTTAAGCCAAGAAATAGCATCCTATAAACTCGAACATTCTTTTATTGGAATAACAGGAAGAGCTATTGAACCAGCCATAAGACCTTTGGGTTACGATTGGAAAATAGGAATCGCAATTGTAAGTTCATTTGCTGCGCGCGAAGTTTTTGTTGGGACATTAGCAACCATTTACAGTGTTGGTAGTGATGAGGAAGAAACCATTAAAAACAGAATGGCTGGTGAAATAAACCCAATTCTCGGCGGACCATTATTTAATTTTGCGTCAGGGATTTCTCTCTTATTATTTTATGCTTTTGCCATGCAGTGTATGAGTACTTTAGCCATTGTAAAACGTGAAACCAATTCTTGGAAATGGCCAACCTATCAATTAGTAATTATGAGTGTTTTTGCTTATATTGTAGCATTAGTGGCATTTCAAGTATTAAAATAAATTATGAATACAATTGTTCAAAACATATTAGTCTTTTCTGCTGTCATTACAGCACTTACTTATTTGGTAAGAAAATTTATCTGGACGCCAAAAAAGAAGTCTTCCAACGGTTGTGGTACGGATGACTGTGGCTGTCACTAATGTGTTTTTGTTTATAGTTGTGGTTTAAACAGAATTTCTAATTCATAATCTTTATCGGTTAGTTGTAATTTTTTTGTTTGTGGGTAAGGTATTAAATTAAACCCATAGATTTTTATATCCTCTGTATGGAAAGCTAGGTTACTGTCTCTTATACACATCTCCGAGCCCACGAGACCGAGGCTGATCTCGTAT